>Ga0007828_1000248_pt1 | contig 14860 bp, 29 predicted proteins | sample CryBogCBE16Oct07_FD_71232 | JGI IMG/M metagenome (GOLD analysis project Ga0007828, IMG submission 71232) | Freshwater microbial communities from Crystal Bog, Wisconsin, USA - CBE16Oct07 | ecosystem: Environmental > Aquatic > Freshwater > Lake | place: Crystal Bog, Wisconsin, USA | collected...
ATACTCTAATTTTATTGGTTAAATTTTAGACTATACCGATTGGTGTAACGGTAGCACAGGGGACTTTGACTCCCCTAGTCATGGTTCAAATCCATGATCGGTAGCCAATCAAAGGCTTTAGAAAAGGACGCATTTTCAATAATCCGTCCTTCTGAAAAGGATAGATACCCTGCTACCATTCAAGAGTGGTGGAAATGGTTTACTCCCAAATTGTAGTAGGATGTCCAATCTACTTTTTTTGAAGGAAATAGTGGGTAGTTTTTCTTTCAGGAATGTAGCAGTTCATAGACATATTTGCGTTCACGGTAGCGCGAACACTACACTCGTCTTGTTTATCGTGCAGTCTGGAAGTGTAGCATGATTTGATTAGCGGATGCTGGGATAATCACCCATGAGGGGAATCCAACTACTAATTGTAAACATTTTAGTAGTTCTTTATAAATAAGAACCCCCCTGGTGCGCTTGCTCACAGGCAGAGGCGTGAGGGGTATAATTATAAAATTGGAGTCCCGCTGGGCGAACCATGTGGAATCGAGTTTCCCCGATACGGGACTGTTGAGGACGGCCCGCTATTGTGCGACCTATCGCCTATCCTTTGGCTATACGGCTATTCCCCGATCCGTAAAGGGCTGGAATCGTTCGCTTCCGATTCTGTAAGGACTCATCTCTGGCGGTAGTTTCCTACCCTATGGGAGCGACCCACCATCGGATATTTCCAATGCAACCAGCAATGATTCCGATTGAACTATTAGGAATTCCCTAAAAATTTGCAAGCCCCTTCTCAATACCAAAAGTAGCATTTTTCCACATCTTCACCTGTCCCGTATTAAAGTGCTTCACGCTCCCATCAGCACACATACACACCGTCCACACATCATTGTCAAATACCCCACTACTCTCCACATAAATAGCATACCCATCTCCAACAGGAGTCAGCACAGGCATTGGATTACGGAATTCGTGGATCATAAAATCTACTCCAATCCCCGAATCATATCCCTATCCCAATCAGATAGCCTAGGATCATTTATATGCTCCTTCAAAATCTTACTCAACCTCTTCCTCTCCATCTTCGCCCCACCATAGCCTCCCGGCTCTTTACTAGCCGTTTCACCAAGCTCCGTAGCAAGACTCCTCAACAACATGATGCTAGGCTTTGTAAACTCTTCTGGAGGGTATCTCAAACTCATTACACACTACTTTGCACATTCAGCAATCTATTGTCAATCTACTACACATCTACAAAGTTCTAAAATAAGGAGAAGTTTCCAGATACTGATTTTTTTTGGGTGGCCTATGTCGCACAAGCTAGCCCCGTATAATGGTGTATGTACCCCTCCCAACCACCCGTAAGGAATTCTTATGGGAGAGCCTACCATGAGAGGTTAGTTGCCTAGCTTAAACGGGAAACTAACTAGGGATTATCTCTGATTCTATAGTGTTGGAGGGGCTTCCTAACTGTTGCTGATTCGTTAGGTTTATACCCTTGGAAAGACCCACTATAAACTGGAAGTAATTAGTTGTCCCGGTGTCGTGCTTGTCAGAGAAGTTATCCCCTGCCATCTTGTTATCAATATTAATAGCTTCCAACTTGCTAACTACCTTCAACTTCCTAGTTGTCCCTTGCTCTCCTTGAGTCTCTACTAACTCCTGTATCAGGTCAGCATCGGGATTGCTAATGTCGCACCTAACTGCCCTAGCTAAAAAGTTACGCTTTTCGGCAAGAGTTAGTGCATTAGCTAGAAAGCTACTTTCCTTTAGAGTAGCAATATAGGAAGCTACTCTGTTATCTGCTTCTAACTTACAAGCGGCTGAACCAGCCTGTTCAGAGTTAGCGGCTTTATACCCTGCTAACAGATATGATCTAGCTTTGTTTTCACCCTTTGCTCTGTGAGTACAATAGGCTAGTTGTTTAGTTGTGAGGCTAGGAAGTGAAGTTGTTTTTTGCGTAGTCATTAGGGGTCTTTTTACCTAGCGAAATTATCTCTGTCAATCTCCGTTGCTGGAACCTCGCTTCGCTCGCACGTTCGCTTCGCTCACTAGGTGTGAATTGTTAAGGTGTGTGAAATGTTTTGATCTGTTAAGAATCAGCACTTCCTCCGTGTTGTTGTGTTGTCTCCTCTCTGGTGTTCCTCGCCCGGTGGCTCGGAGTTTAAAAAGACCCCTTTTGAGTGTCAAGTCTTTTCTCTGTAATGGTCATTTGAGCTAGTGTTTATGGGCTTACAGGGCTGGATGCTGATAGAATGGGCTTGTGCGGGTTGCTTTGATGCTTTTAGATTGTGCAAGGGCTTGTTATAGTGTTGTTGTTTTGTGTATTACAAATGGGCTTTTGCGCTTGTGTTCATGCCCTATAAAAATAGTTAAAAGTTTTTTGTAGACAAGTTGCATGGGTTGATATAGCTTTAATGAATCGACGGAGAACTGGTGACGATCTCACCCGATGGTTTTCCCGATAGTCAGGACTCGATTCTGGCTTTGTTCTTTGACATTCTGACCTTGCTGGTTGACTGGTTCATTCCCGAACTGGTTCCTGACCTTACCCTACCGACAAATGCTGGTGACGATCTCACCATGTGGCATTAGGTAGCAAGTGACAATGGAACCCCCTCTAGGGTGAGCATTGGTTGTAAATCCGTTGCAAGAGACGCTATAAACTCATAAAAGCTGTTTTGATAAATTGCCCTTTTCTAGTTCGCTAGGAGAGGGCAATAATCAGCACAGAAAGTGGTGAGCGTTCCCTACGCTTTAGGGTATCAAAATAAGGAGAAAATATGAGCAAAGAAAAAGTTGACGTATATCAAATTGTAACTGACAGAATCATCGACTTGTTAGAAGATGGTGTTGTTCCTTGGCACAAGCCATGGGCGGGAGGTAGTAATCAACTACCCATGAACCTTGTGAGTAAAAAGGCTTACAGGGGACTAAATGTATGGTTACTCTCATGCTCTGGTTATGCTTCCCCTTATTGGGTAAGTTACAAACAGGCAACAGAGTTAGGTGGACAAGTTAGGAAGGGTGAGAAATCAACCCTTGTGGTCTACTGGAAGATGTTTGAAACAATCGACAAAGACACAAAGGAGAAAAAGGTTATCCCGATGCTCCGTTACTATAATGTATTTAATGTTAGCCAATGTGACGGAATTAATGTCCCAGATACGGAGACGCAACCAACGATAGATTTCAATCCTATCGAAGAAGCGGAGAAAATCGTAGCTAATATGACGAAGGTTCCACGCATCACTCATATTGAGCAACAGGCTTATTATAACAGGTCAAGTGACCATGTTAATATGCCACAGAAAGAAACCTTCAAAGGTGAGGCTGAATACTACTCGACCCTGTTTCATGAGTTGACGCACTCAACTGGCCATGAATCCCGGTTAGGGAGGTTTCAGAATCAAGTTAGTAAATTCGGTGATAGCAACTACGCAAAAGAGGAATTGATTGCCGAGATGGGAGCTAGTTATCTGTGCGCGATGGCTGGCATTGTTGATCGCACAATCGACAATAGTGCCGCTTATATTGCCAACTGGTTGACCAAGCTACGCAACGACAAAAAGCTAGTAGTTAGTGCGGCGGGAAAAGCCCATGCCGCTTGTGATTATATCCTTGGAGTTAGTGCCTAGATACATAGCCCTCTCTGAAAGGGGAGGGCTAGAATCTGTGCAATGACGCATAGAAACAAACAGCAAACAAAGGAGTAAATATGAACCACAGTATCAAAAAATCAGATATACCTAAACTTTCCCAATGCCTCCCCGTTGAGGGAGTGTGGACAAGTTCACGGGCACACGATCAAATCGCGCAAGATATTGCCGACGAAATTCAGCAGTTTACCGATTTTTCGGTGACTGTAAAACTGTTCCGTGACAACGGCGAACACCTCCAAGGAGATGAACGCACGGGCACAATGGTCGTGATCAGAGATTAATCATGAATCTAATCATCAATGTTATTGGTATCCTATCAGTAGAGGCTTTAGTATCCTTTATCTTTTGGGCATTGTTAAGTTAGTCTCGACCCCCTGCTTCTGTAGCAATACAGGAGCAGTAGCCGAGGCAATTACGCCGAGGACAACACAACAACGAAAGGAAACCATGAAAACGCTACACATCACGCCAGAAATTTATTTCTGCAACAACACCACAGATGCTACGAAAACGCTTTTTGAACCGATCAACGGGCGCACCGCATCAGGAACATTCAAGAAACTAAAGAATCAAATCCGATTATTTGACCTATCAGGAAAGCTATTTGCTTCCCTTGTCAAAAATAAACACGGGGAAATTATGCTAGTATCCGCAATCCAAACGGAAAAGGGAGTTTTGTATTCTTTCGGACTAACCACGCCCGACGAAAGAACGCTAGGACTTTCGGGCCTTTCCTATTTTCAAACAACGGAAGTTGTCGAAAAGCTATGGGAAACCGCCGTTGCTTTGTAGTTAAAACAGAACAATCAATAAAACTTGTTTATCAAAAATCCTTTAATTTTAACGACAACGCAAAAACGGAAAAAGAATAAAAAGAATAAACTAAAGAATAAAAAATAATATGACCACGCAAACCACGCCAGAAACCATAACAAACCCGAACGGATGCAACGAAAACCATTGTTTCTGTGACCGACTCGACGAGTACGGAGACATTAATTGTGTCCTAGACAACCCACCCAAAGATATGTCCATTGAGGGCATTCTGAAGCGTTTAACGGATGCTTTAGACGAGCAAGCCAGACAGATTGAGGCAATCAAATCCACACTAGATCGCAAATGAAAACCGAAACCAGAGAATTAGTCACCACATTGGAACCGCTATTTTATAGTCTCCTCCGAGGGGCCGAACACCACAATCTAGACGAAGTGTGTATCAGTACAGCTAGGGCAAGAGAGATCCACACGGATCTTTTAATACTAAAAAAGAAACTGAAAGAAACCACGCCACAAACAACCCCAATGACCATAGATCGGCATTTAGATTCGATCTTCAACCTATGAATAACGATACCTTAAAAAAATATGATGAATTGCAGTACCAAATCTCCTTACTCAAACTTGAATTAGAAATACTTAATTCAAGATTGGATCGTTACGAACAACTCTTAAATAAACCACAATGATACTTGATTATACTTGCCGAGATTGCGAATGCGAACACGAATTTGAAATTCGTTACTATGCTTCCCAACCGCACCGGGGGATGCATGGCACATTTGAGGATGCCATACAGGGGCATGGAGCCTACACCGAGCCAGAAGAGTGTCCCAAATGCGGGAGAGATGTGGATACGGATGCCGTCGAGGAAAGATTCCTATGAGACTTCAGACACTTAAACAATACTCCTCCCCGAAAGGGGAGGGGTATAAACCCTGTATCTACTGGTTTGCTTTCCTTAAAAAAATGGAACGCAATCGTCGCTTTTTTCATTGCCCTCGATACCAGAAAACAATATACCCCCCTCTGAAAAAGAAGTTGACAGAAGCAACAAACTCTTAAAAGATCATCACTCAATTATGAATCCAGAAACAACCACACCAACCGAACCACTACAACTTAAAAGCAACAGTTACCTTGGCATCTACATTCCGACCGAGATCAAGTTGCGTCTTACTATCGCCGCAAAACAGGCAGATGTCTCTCTCTCAAAATATGCTGTTCGCCTGTTCAAGAGTCACCTAGAATCCCTCCCTCAATGAGTCCACGCTTTGTTGCCGCTTTTATACTCGCACTCACTCTAATCACCCTCGCAATTTGTACCCTATGAAAGATGGACTATACGCAAATATCGCTCGAAAGAGAGCCAGAATCAAAGCTGGTTCTGGTGAACACATGAGGAAGGTTGGTAGCAAGGGCGCACCAACAGCAAAGGCTTTTAGAGAAAGCAAGAAAACCGCTAAAAAGAAATAATACTATGGCATCAGAAAAATGGCAGACAAAAGCAGGACAGAACCCCAAGGGTGGACTCAATGCCGCTGGTAGGGCATCCTATAATAAGGCTCATGGAGGGCATCTAAAACCCCCTGCACCATCACCCAAGACCAAGGTAGATGCAGGACGAAAGGCTTCATTTTGCGCTAGGATGAAAGGACTCAAGAGCAAGCTGACAAGCGAGAAAACAAAGCGTGATCCCAACAGCAGGGTAAACAAAAGTTTAAGAGCTTGGAAATGTCACTAATGAGAACATATCTAAACGATCTTCTTGTATCAAAGTTGCTACAAGAGAAACCACAACAAACCAACACAATGACACTAGCCGAACTAAACAATATCGCACAGGAGATCGCCAATAAACTTGGTCACATCTCACAAGAACTTCTTCTTGAGGTTCATGCCCTCATCCACAAGGACGAGGCTCCGACACCAGTAGCACCGACTCCTCACGCTTCCGAGTAATGTTGGACGCTATCAAGGAACTGATTCGTAAAAAGCTGAATCATACGACCATCGAAACAAAAGAAATACCTCCTGCTAAAAAGCAGAAGATCCGTAAGGAAACAACCAAACCAGAAACCAAGGGCCGAAAACCCAAAACCAAAACCAAACGCAAATGAAGAAGATGATGACCAAGGGCAAAATGCCCAAGATGGAGAAGGCCAAACCCGCCGCAAAAGCAACCAAGATGAAGTCCGCTAGTTCAATGATGAACAAGGGCGCAAAGAAGAAATAAGGAGTTAAAAAGGATCGGGCGGGAGCCATGAACAACTCCCGCCCGAATATGCAGAGCAACCACGCACCACAATACATGAACACAAATACTAATACACTCGCTGTTAGTCAACCCTCTATGGGGGAAATGGAAAAGATGGCACTTGCCATCGCAAAATCGGGCCTTTTCGGGATGAAATCTCCCGAACAGGCACTCGCACTTGGACTCCTTGCAGTATCCGAGAACAAACCATTCGCCAGCATTTGCGCCGAATACGATGTTATCCAAGGCAGACCAGCACTCAAGTCACAGGCTTGCTTGGCTAGGTTCCAACAGGCAGGGGGAACCATCCAATGGATCACCCGCACCGATAAGGAATGCACCATCGAAGGCAAACACCCCGCTGGTGGTACTCTCAAAGTAACTTGGACTTGGGAAAGAGCGACCACCGCTGGACTTACGAACAAGTCAAATTGGAAGCAGTATCCGACTGCAATGCTATCTTCACGATGTGTTGCTGAATTGGTTAGGGCAATCTATCCCGCTTGCCTAAATGGAGTGTATCTTGCCGAAGAGGTACAGGATTTTGATACCAAGCCGCTTGGAAGTCCTCTTGCTCGTATTGAAAAGCCTGTAATCAAGGCTGAAGAGGCAACCCCTATCGTTGCCGAGTTGGTAGCGGAAACCGAGCCACAGGAGGCTCCAGAACTTCCACAGACCCCGGTTGATATGCTCATTAGCATGATGACTACGGACAACATAAGCGACGATCATGTTTTGCATTTCCTGTATGCGAAGAAGGCAATCAAAGATCGGAATATCTACATTTTCGACATTCCCGAAAAGATAATAAATCGTCTCATCGAAAAGTGGGATGATGTCAAAGCATTTAAGCCAGCAATCTAATGATTAAAAACATAACCCACAGAGAATTAGTCTTAATCCTTTTGCAGATTCATCAGGAGATTCCTTCAAAGTTTATTAAACATTGGATAAAAATCACGATAGTAAAACTTAATAGCTATGAAGAAAGATCCAACAAAGCAGAAAAGGAATTGGCTTTCTACAAACACTCTTTTGAGTTGATTCAGAAAGCAGAGAAAAAAAGCAAACAATACAGAAGGATTGAAGGAAATAACTTTATTCAAAGGTTTCTTCAATTTTGCAAAAAAACTGCTCAAAAAAATGACTGACGAACGCAAAGGAAAGCCGTCTTGTAGCGGAATCTCTCGACTTGCTCTCTGTGCAGGATCGTGGAACCTAGAGTCCACGCTACCTCCACAGGAGGAGAATAAGTATATGCAGTTGGGAACGGATATTCATGCCGTTTTAGCTGGTCAGAAAGACTTTGATTCCCTCACCGAAGAGGGTCAAGAAATCGCAACCAGATGTTTATCTCAATACGGTGAGTTAATTGCTCAATTGGACTTGGGAGAACGCACTAGGGAGATTGTTGAAGAGCGGTATTGGTACAATGATCTATTCTCTGGAGCAATTGACAGGATCGACTTCTTTGGCGAGGAGACAGCACTCATCACCGATTACAAGACAGGTCGAAACGCACAGAGCAATGCCGCTGAAAATTACCAACTCCGAGCATATGCGGTACTGGTCAAGAAGGCATTTCCTCAACTTAAAACCATCTATGTTTCAATTGTGCAACCAATGGCAGGGGGAAAGACCATTGCGGAATACAATAAGGATGAGTTAGCACAGGCTGAAAAGGAGATTGTTGGCATCGTTAATGCTTCATCATTTCCTAATGCTCCAAGAACTCCTTCTCCAGATGCTTGTAAGTGGTGTCGCGCTAAAAGCATTTGTCCAGAGGCTTATGGCAACCAGCAAGCCGCTACAACAACGCTACAGGTAGCCTCTACCGTTGCCGTATCGACCTTATCCAATGAGGAATTAGCTTCTTTGGATGCCAAGGCCGAGGTAGTTGAGGATTTCATTGACGAGATCCGAAAGGAACTAAAGGCAAGGCTTATTGCAGGAGCGCAAATTGCTGGACTGTCCCTGTCAAAAGGACGAACATCCAGAAGTGTCTCCGATACAAATGCCGCTATCTCTGCACTTTCTGGTACTCTGTCACAAGATGCTATCTTATCTTGTGCAAAGATCAGCGTCACGGCATTGGAAAAGGCAATTGCAAAGGCAACTAACACAAAGGGCAAAGATGCAAAATCTAAACTCGACGAGGCACTTGGTTGGCTCATCGAAACAAGTGAAGGTGAACCATCCATCAAGCGTGACAAATGAACCTAATCCAGATGATCGGGCATTGTATATCCAATTCAAAGGGCGGGAATGGATCGTCCTTTATAGCAAAAACAATTTCCTCGCAACTCCAGCAGACCATAGAAGGGTCAAGGAGCAAGAGGTAAGAAATCTGTTTCAGTACCTAACCAATGAAGGATTCATTGATGGTGGTGAACCAGCAACAACAACATAAAAGCAACAAAAATGATAACAGGAAAAATTGATGTAACGAAGATCCTCAAGGAAGAACTCTACCAAGGAAAGACTGCAAAGTATCTTGATCTGGTTATGTTCCCTAACAAGGACGAACTAGGCAACGAAGTTCCCGACCAGTACGGAAACGATGGAGTGATTAAGCAGTCACTATCCAAGGAGAGTCGTGATTCGGGTAAGAAAGCCCCTATCCTTGGAAACTACAAAGTGAAGGCCGCTAGGAGCTTTGCCGACAATATCAAACCAGCACCCGCATTCAAGAATCGTCCGAAGCCTGTTGTGCAGGAAGATGACGAGGATTCAGAAATACCTTTCTAACCACAACCCAACCAGCAACCACGCACCACATGACCACTAGAAAACCACGCACAAAGAAAGTAGCACCCATCTCCCTTGAGGAGAAAGTACTTCAATTAGAGGCAGGACTTGACTTTCAGAATCGGGAGTCAACCCATCTCCTTGAGACTGTTCGGCATCACCACACAGAGATCCTTGAGATTCAAGAAAGAGTTGAGGATTTGCTGACGATTGGAAGAATTGTATTTATAGGACTTCTTCTTGGAGTCATCACTCTCATCACCATTATTTCTCTCCACAAATGATGGTTCCAAGGTATTGCTCCTGTCTGGAAGTCGCATTCCAGCAGGAGGTTCCTGTCTGGCATAACTGTGAATATATTGCCGAACGCAATAAACTCATACCAAATGCCGAGGCAGAAGCGAAAGCTATGTCTAAAACAGAAGCAGGAAAGCTGGATCAGAATAGGTTCACTTACCTTTTCTCAACATTCATGGATCGTGCGGCAATCGAAAATGGACTTGTATGAACTACTCTAGAGAAGCACATGAATACATCAATGGTGAACACATCCGTTTCCTTGGGGAGAATAATCGTATTCCCTCCTTGGAAGAAAGGGTCATGGCGGCATTCGATGCAGGGGTTAAAAGCGTCCACAGAAACAATTGGTACAATGCTTTTAGTAAGCTGAATGCCATTGCTTCAGATAAATGCAATATCAACTTTCCTAAAATCAATGAGTGACCAATTCGACTTTGACTTCTCCCCTATTGAGGAGAATCCCTTGGACGATATGGCATCCCGGTTTGACCGATTCCATGACAATAATCCCCATGTTTACAAAAACCTAGTCAACCTAGCTAGGAAGTTTCGGGAGCGTAGACCAGATGCCGTAGTTGGTATCGGAATGCTTTACGAAGTACTCCGCTGGAACTACTACATGACCACAGAATCCGAGGAGGAATACAAACTCTCCAATGATTTTCGTGCGGCATATAGTCGTTTGATTATGAGACAGGAACCAGACCTTGAAGGCATCTTCAAGTGCAAGAAATCTGCATACGATGAGACGCTTTAGGGCTAGAGGAAACACTACCCGCCGAGTGGCGGGTAAGATGAACAAGACTGAAGAGGCTTATTCAAATACTCTACAAGAAAGGAAACTCCGAGGAGAGATTCATCATTGGAGCTTTGAAACAATCACCTTAAGATTGGCAGACAGAACAACCTATACGCCAGATTTCTTTTTGATGTTACCTAACGGAGAGATCCAGTTCCATGAAGTCAAAGGTTTCTGGCATCAAGCTGGACGCATTAAAATAAAAGTAGCGGCTGAAAATCATCCTTGGTTTGACTTCCAAGCAGTACAACTCAAGAAAAAGGAGTGGGTCTATGAGCAGTTTTAATATTAATAATAAATGGTCTGTTCAACAGATTTCATTTTCTGATGTTGAGCCTTGGTTATTGAAACGCCATTATGCCAGAAGGATTCCACCTATTTCTTATGCATTTGGTGCATTTGAGGGTAATAATTTGATTGGAATTATTACATATGGAGTTCCTTTAAGCTCCACATTAAGAACTGGAATATGCGGTGAAGAATATGAACATTTAGTTCTTGAGCTTAATAGGCTTTGTTGCAGGAATGAAAAAAATATAGCAAGTAGATTAGTTTCCAACTCTATGGATTTAATTCGAAAACCAAGAATAATTGTTAGTTATGCAGATACATCACAAGGTCATGTGGGATATGTGTATCAAGCAACCAATTTTATTTATACTGGACTCACGGCAAAAATGATGGATTGGAAGGTTAGGGGTAAAGATTCTCTTCATCATTGTTCTATTGGTGATGAGTTTAGGGGACAGGAAAATAGATCCCAAAAAATGAAAGAAAAGTATGGAGACCTTCTTTACCAAGAGGAAAGATCCAGAAAGCACAGATATGTTTTTTTTATAGGAAATAAGAAAGAAAAAAAGAAAATTAAATCAGTATTGAAATACGAAATAAAACCTTATCCAAAAGGTGAAACAAAAAAATATGATTCAAGCGGGTATATTGAAACTCAAATGCTTTTAATTTCATGAACGAGGAACATTCTGATGACAAATGCCCCTGCTGTGGGCGACCATATGATGAACCAGCAGGAAAGAAGCCTAGACGCAATCTGAAAGCTATTGGAGAGGCTTTTGATGTGTTCTGGAAGGCTTATCCTAGAAAGACAGGAAAGGGGGCGGCAAGGGCGGCATGGGCCAAGAACAACCTACCTCCACTTGAGGACATCCTGGCGGCACTACGGAAGGCTATTGCCTCTCCAGATTGGCAAAGAGAACAGGGCAAGTTTATTCCTCACCCTTCCACATGGATCAATCAAGCTCGGTACGAGGATGAAGGAATGGACTATGCGGCATTAAGCCAAAGACCACAAAGACCAGTATTCAATACTCCTGTATCGAATACGGACGCACAGGCATTCAGAGAATGGATGATTGAACAGGGTTATCCAGCCCAATTTCTGGATACTCCGTTCAAGGATTGTCCTAGCCATGTTCAGCAACAATATAACAACCGAAACAAATGAGTGAAGATACGCAAACAGAATTAGAATCAGAACTACGACTCAAGATCATCTATCTTGAGGAGGTTATCAAAAAAGTTATGGAATTTAACAGTATGGGAAAGACGCTGAAGATCCATGAACTCTGTGCAACGGCATTGGAAAACATGGAGGAAACCAAATGAACCCCGACACCACACCAACACCGAGGACGGAAATCTATATTCTCGACCCTCTTCCTCCATGCGTTCCCGCTGAATTTGCTTGTGATCTAGAACGCGAACTCACAGAGAAAAACAACGAGGTCGCAAGGCTCAGGAAGCTTCTGAACCGAGCGATTGAAGCCATTCCAGATTCTCTCATGGATGAAGACGGGGGGCTTTACGAGAACACCGAACACACGAAGCTCAAAGCAGAACTGATCAAAAAAAGCAAAATATGAGCGACAACGAATGGCGAGAGCTTGGCCCTGACGAGATCCCACAAACAGGAGACCAATCGTATGACGGCAATCTTTTTGAATGGGTTCATATTAAGTATTCAACCAAGGAGCCAGCGAGTAAGTTTTTGTTTCCTATCCGCACCCGCCGCCCGTTGCCAAAGCGGGAGGCGAAACCCATCGACAACGAGATCGTAAGGCTCAAAGAGATGATTAAAGAAGCCGCAAAGCGTGGCGACGAAATGGCCGAGCATTGGAAAGAGCGAGCCGAGAAAGCTGAAGCACTCGTTAAACAACTCCACCACCTAGCAAAACTACTACCCGAAGCTAGTAAAACCGAATTACCACACACCGATAGTATGTCAACGAGCACAGACAATTTACAAATGACAACGAACAATGACAGCGAGGTCGCAAGGCTCCGTGAGCTTTTGAGCCGAGCGATTGGTCATATATACCAACTGTATTTGGATATTGATCCATCTGACTACCCAGAAGGCCACGAATATTATAAAAGAGAAATAGAAGACCTTGAAAAATTAACCCGACTCGCCCCCGCTCCAGAGGAACCTTGCAAATGTTAGTTGAAAATCTACAAGAAATACTGAAAAACATTAGAGAATCTGTATGAGTATAATTTTTCCTCATACATTTTTAGAATGGGTTGCGCTTTTGTTAGGTTTCGCAATTTATAAGCTAATTAAACACATAATAACAAAATGAACCCCGACACCACACCAACGCCGAGGGATGAGCAAATCTGGACAACCGAATATCACCATGAACTGTGTGATGTGGTTGATATGGAATTTGCCCAACAGCTAGAACGCGAACTCGCCGAGACAACCAACGAGGTCGCAAGGCTCAGGAAGCGGTTAGAAAAAGCCGAAGAACTAATCCGAGGTCTGCACGATGGGTGGAAAAAAGCAAGAAAAGCTCACCTTGAAACCTGTAAAAATGCCCAAGCGGAAATTGAAAAGCTCCACACCGAAAATGTCTGCCTTCAGGAACTCATCCAAGAGTTCTACGAGTGGACTAGGCGAGACTACCCAACGGAAGCCGAAGTCCGAGAGATCATGGATCGCTACTACGATCTACTAAACCATAACCCGAACAATAAACCATCCTAGTTTACTGAAACACCACAACAAATAGAAACATCAACACCACATTCAATAATAATATGAACCCCGACACCACCAAAATGGAAACGCTAAATAAAGAACTCAACTTCATAGGCTTCCCTAAGATTGCACGGCTTAATCGCCAAGTCATCGTCACCGAGAAGATCGATGGAACTAATGCTCAGATACGCATCACTAAAGATGGTCAATTCCTAGTGGGGTCTCGCTCTCGCTGGATAACTCCTGATAACGACAACCACGGATTCGCTAAGTGGGCATACGCCCATAAAGACTCCCTGATGGAGCTAGGCGTAGGCTCCCACTTCGGAGAGTGGTGGGGAAGTGGCATTCAGCGTGGCTATGGATACACGCAGGGAGAGAAATTCTTCTCCCTATTTAACGTACAGCGTTGGTGCTTGGAGGGAAGTGCCCCGCAAAAGATGCCTACCGCTGACCCTCGCATTGAGAAATACCAAGACGTTCTTCCTGCTTGCTGTGGCCTTGTTCCGATTCTTGGAGTCGGAGACTTCAACGAGGCGAACAAGCAGATTGAGCGGCTAAAGATCGAGGGGAGCCAAGCCGTAAAAGGATACATGAATCCAGAAGGAGTGATTGCGTTTCACGTTGCTGGAAATGTGGGATTCAAGGTCACGATTCAAAAAGACGAGGAACCGAAAGGAAAAACAAAATGAACCCCAACAACAGCATTACCGAGTTCAGCAATCAACTCCTCGACGTTTGCGTCGAGTACCGAAAGCAACTCGACGAAACAAACAACGAGGTCGCAAGGCTCCGTGAGCTATTGGAGAGGCTATGCGATTCCGTTTTTGAAAATTGGGATGAAGGTATCGCCAATTATTTCCGCGAGGAAGCCAACAAGCTACACAACAAATAGAAACATCAACACCGAATTCAATAAGAAAATGAACCCCGACACAAACAAATGCCCCAACTGCGGTGCTGAATTTGCAACACTCACAGACGGAACCACATTTACCTGCGGAACCAACCGCCACCCAGACGGGTCTCACTCTTGTTCCGACCTCTGCCGCGAGCGCGAGGAGAACACCAAGCTCCGAGAACTTCTCCATTGTGCGGCTGATGATCTCCAGCGGGATGATGCGGTTCGCGCACAGGCCCAGCGCGCACTTTACAAATTTCTGAAAAAGGGAGTCCGACTTACCCACGCTCCAGAGGAACCAACTAATCCGACTTGCCATAACACCACGCACAAATTCAGCCATTGCGATTGTAACGAACCTGTCAGTTTAGATCCTGCATCAAAAGTCACCCATGAGGGGAATGTCCATGCAAAGGATAAACAGCAA
>Ga0007828_1000258_pt1 | contig 14522 bp, 31 predicted proteins | sample CryBogCBE16Oct07_FD_71232 | JGI IMG/M metagenome (GOLD analysis project Ga0007828, IMG submission 71232) | Freshwater microbial communities from Crystal Bog, Wisconsin, USA - CBE16Oct07 | ecosystem: Environmental > Aquatic > Freshwater > Lake | place: Crystal Bog, Wisconsin, USA | collected...
TACTTACTATATCCTAACCCTTTTGGATTAGCAGTTAAATTAAAGTTTGGTCTATAATGTGAAAATACTGAACACAATCTATCAGCCCAATCACTAGGGCGAAACGTATCGCCCGTGACTCTCTTACCTTGTATAAGGTACTTCAATTTTAGCTACCTTTGAATCTGGTCTTATAAGCATTGAATTTAGCAATACGTGCTTCATTCATTGCATTAACAATTTTTTTAATAAAATTGATCATAAGTATCCTCCTTTATTGATTAGGCTGATTTCATACTCTCTTGTGAATTTCTCAACGTCACATGAGTTCAGTGGTCTACGACTAATAATATATTCTTCTAAACCAGAAACTTGACGAGGAAATTTTATAAACCCAAACAATGATAGTAGCATTTGTGCAAAATTCATATTATTTTGCCTTTCTGCTTGCTGCCTTCATCTGAGTTGGTGTGTAGGCTTCAATAACTTCTTTTGTAAAATCTTTGTTCATTAACATATCACCAAAATCCATAGCTGACTTGAGACTAGTGTCAATGAAAGATTTTGTATATTGAGTTTGTGCGTCAACATAAGTTGTTAGCATATCTGCTAATGGCTCATATTTTACTGTATTTGTGACTACGAATTTTTTGCCAGTTTGAATAGAATCAATGGCAGTGTGGAATAATGAATTTAACATGTTTTTCTCCTGTGTATGTGTTAAAGTGTATTGCAGTTTTGAATAGACTGCATAACTATTTATACTTATTATACTAGAAATATTATAATATATGTAGAGTTTATACTCTAATCTGTTCTCTATACTTTTCTAGTGCTAATTCTCTTGCTAAGAATAATCTAAATTTGGCGTAATCAGATATTGCAAACTCTCGACTTACACCAAATTTATAAGCATAACGATTACGACCAAGAACAATATCATTGTCCCAATCGTAATCATCACCTTCTTTATTACTTAGTAGATGCTTTAGTTTCTTCTTTTTTAACGGGTGTTTTCTTTTCGGTACTTTTAGTACTGGGACTTTTGTTGTCGTTTGTATGGTCCTTTTTCTTTGCCAATAACATACCATCTGCGGCCTTTGTTGGCTCTGATGTTGCTGGCTTAGTTGCCTCTGTAGCATATACTGAGAATGCAAACATTGTTGCGAATAGTGCGGTGAGTAGTTTCATTTTATTTCCTTTGAGTTAACAGAATAATATATCTGTATATATACAACGCGGTAGCTAGTGTTTTCGTTGACAGATATTTATCCGCCACGCCCAGTTCTACGAACTACACTTGAGCCACCAAAACCCTTACTATTAGGTTTTGGACCTTGTTTTTTTGGTGCTTTACCTAAACCAGGATGTTGTTCTTGATTTTTATGTTTGGCTTCATTAGCCATATTGATAAATGGGTTTTTACTTTTCTTTTCTTCTGTCATGTTCTTACCTTTATTGAATCTAAGTATTCATTAATGTTCCCGTATAAACTTACCATAATAGCAATCTTACTATCATACAATCGTATATAAGGTTGTTTTCTGTCTGTAGTCTTATTTACACCTATGTAGTAGGGGCATTTGATTTTATTATTCATTTCTAAAATAAACCCATGCCAACCACTATCTAATTTAACATTAAAATCATAATTATAAAATTCTAAGTCTGCGTATCTGAAACTAAGATCACCCATATCGGTTAATCTTAAACCAGTTTCTCTACGTCCAGTCATCCACCATTTAGACATTGCATCTTCTAACGTCCACGTATCATCATTTAACTGTTTGATTACAGCTTTGGTAATAGTTTCTTTTAACTTAGTCATCAGGATAAACTTTAGTACCAGTGTTCATAAACACTACACTAAATTTATCTGTCTTAAATTGTTTGTTTAATTTGCGACATAGGTTACGTGCATGTCCTGGATTACTAAAACTTGTCTTTTTGTATTTTGGAACAGATTCACTATCATATGCATGCTGTGATTTTAAGTTGATGGGTTGCCCATCTAGGAAAACTGCCCATATTCCTGCCGCCTCAACAATTTGATCGCATTTGTACGTAGTCTTATCTACGATCTCCATTAATATTTTAGGTTGCGTACGGCTCATAATTTATCTTACCATTTACCACCATTCATCACTACCTCAATCTTTTGCTCAGATTGTGTAGAGAGTTGATCCACTAACAATTTACTGATTTCATCACGTAATTGCTTGGCGTCAGACATGGGTAAAATTACCTCTCTTGCTTGTCTGCTATCTAATGTAGCTATTCTATCTATAAAATTTTTAATTGCACTCATAGAGTATTTATGATACTTTTTACCTCATCTTCCGTATTATATGGGCCATAATAGTCATACCTTTGTATAAAGATGTATTTAGGGCAAAGAATACTAGAAAATTCGCTACTTTGTTTAACTGCAAACCAACCTGCTACATGATAGCACTTGCTCTTCGGTTCTTTAGTAAACAGATGTAATTTACGTTTTACGTCCAATACGCTATTGTATACTTTATTGTCCCCTACAGGATACAGTGCAAAGGGAGGGTTGCTTTCTTTAGTAGTAGGTTTTACTGCTCTTTCAAATTCAATCTTTTTGATTTTTTCAATAGCCTTTGTAGTATCATAATGTTCTACATTACCATTAATTTTTACATCAAATCCATTGCCTTGACTTTCTACGTTACCTACTTTTCGTTCACCATCAGTTACTACCCAGTACTGGTTCTTAATAATTGGCTTTGCTATTAAGTTCATGTTGTTCCTTTTAATCTAAATTTTTTAAGATACTCTGTAGCATCTGTAACTGTTTCAGTTTCATATGTTGGTTTTTCTGGTTCACCAATATCACCAAAATCTAATCCATATGAATTGGTATAATATTCTACCAATGAATCTATCAATAATTCTAATGTTTCTTTATCTAAATTATCTAATCCCAATAATGACACATTTATTTTCTTATCACTCATTTTTTAAGTTCATCCCAAGTAAGTTTTTTTGCTAAATCTTCTAATTCTTTACTATCTTTTTTGAGCATTTGTGGTGCCATGATATTCAAGTATTCTATCACAGCCTCAACACCTTTTTCAGTAAAATGGCAATACTCAGGACCAACATTACTATGATAATAGTAATCTCGGTCTTTTAATATTTCGAGTAACCCAACATATACTTGTTTTTTAAACAGATTCAGCACAAAGCGATCCTTGATATGGATTATTAAGCCACCGACTGTATGTCTCCGCTTGCTCAGATATTTTAGTAAGTTCATATTTTCCACAAAATTTCATAAAGTGAATACCTACTTGTGGTGTCATTGTAGTACGTACACCTTCTTTTATTGTGTTGTCAACTGATAGTTTGATGTCTTCGGGTTGAGCAGTCAAATCAATCAATGTACGATTTCTTTCGTAATCGTCACGCACTCTATGTTCAACCTCATCATGGTCGACCCAGCGTTGTAACATTAAATTGTTCCAATTAAAGCCCATTTTTATTCTGTCTGCATAGGCTTCAATTAGCCCAACTTTATTTTTAGTACCTTTCTCACGTACACCGGGGTATGCACTAAACACATTATCCGTTCCATCACCTCTCATGCATTTTTTGAATAATAGATATTGAGGATCCTCTAACAATTTAGGTAGTTTAGTTTTTTTATCAATTACAGGTTTTCCATTCTCTTTGAGATATCCACTGAGGGTAATAAGTTCATTTGAGACTCCATTGTATTGGAACACGTTCTCAGTAATAAGCTGAACATAATCGGTATCAGAGCTAATAATATAATGCGTATCATTTGGGTGTAAGTGAATAAAACGTGCAATTAAATCATCTGCCTCAGCAGTTGGGTTACGCAAAACACTAACATTGGTCTTCTCACGTAAAAATGTTGTGAATTGCTCATATGTTTGCCAAAACATTTCATTTTCTTCCTTCTCAGCCTCAGTAACTGACATTGCATCAACTACACGATTGGCTTTGTAAGGTTTATAATAGTCCTTGCGCCATGAACGGCCCTCTAACATAAATGCTACGTGATCAATACCAAATCGTTTTACCACTTGATTAACACTAGCAAGCGTTAAATGTAGGGCCATTCCAATTTTTTCCCATGTTTCACTATTGCGACTTGCAACGTGACGGGCACGGAAGAATGTATTTGCTGTGTCTATGAGAGCATATTTTTGCATTTTATGTGTATATTTAGTTCAAAGTATGCGTATATTATATGACATATATGAATAATTTGCAAATATTTTGGGTAAAATATTAAATATTAATATGCATTACAAGTTTGTCATATTTCTATTCCCCATTTCAGTATTTGCGGCTGATATGGATAAGTGTAATCAAGAAAAAGATTTTACTGTCAAAAATATGTGTTTGGCTATTGCAGCCGGAAGTATTACCTATTGTGAAAAGTTGCCAAAAACTGATGACAAGATTAGTTGTACACTTAAGGTTCGTGATTTACAAAGACAGATTGTGCATGGATATCATCCAATGGATGAAAAGAATACACATACTCGCTAAGTAATTTTTCTTGTCGCACCTTCAAAATTTGTTTGAAATCTTTCCCAAACATCACCGTATGGTGCAAAATTTTTAAAAGTTATTTTTAATGGATGTATTTTTCCGTTTTTGTCTCTACGTTTAGAATACCAACTATGCGGGACATATAAAAAATAAAGTTTGTGTTGTAGTGGATTACCTTCACTTGACGGCTTGCATATGCAAATTCTTAATCCACCTACTTTATTTGTTAGATTTCCTATAGTTGCTTGAAACTGTCCGCTATTTTTATACTGCACTAATGTAGCAAATTTAGCATCTGTTTGATCATTATAATCCATATAAGGTGCGTTACGATGTTTAGCCGTTGTGTGGGGCATATGTTTTGTACATACTTTTTCCCAAAAATCTCCCTTAAGACTTGCATCGTCTTTTAGGATTTCTTTTATTTTATATTTTTTAACTTCTTCATGTTCATTCTCATACAAATCATATACTAACTCATGTAGAAATTTAGGATTAAAAGTCATTCAACTTACCTCTGTTCTTCCGTTTCCAATATCTCGTGATTGTATGGGTCTTATGTCTCTATTGCTGGGATCAGCCCATTGTTGTTCATATAATTCCAAAACAGTATTTCTGCAAACTGAAACCCACCAGCGATCAATAATATCAGCATCTGTATCTTTGTCATTCATCTTGTAACCAGCACGAATCAAGTTTAATATAAACTTATCGTTCCAATCTAATTCAAATGCACCGCTATTGATATCATTAGGATCAACATCTATTTTTAATATAGTAATATATGGTTCACCTGCCTGTGTTGCCTTTTCTTTTGCAGTAAGTTGAACCTCTACCTTTTTTTCTCTAGGTTTTCTAGGCTTTCTAGGCTTTTTAGGTTTAGGTTCTACTACAGGTTCTACCTTAGGCGGCTTTGAGAATAGGTTCTTTAGTTTGTTTAGCATTTATATATCTATCATAAAAATCAAAGCTGGCTAAATTTTTAGCTTTTGACTCGCACATGATATCAAACTTATCTGAGAATGTAGATGCCCATTCATTGACTGCCTCATTCCAATAGTATTCGCTATGTGCACGTAGTTTTTGTTTGTTGTGCCCATTTGCAATTAACGTACCATGATCGGGTAGGATGTGTCTGTCATGACCAACAAGTACATCTTCCCTACTAACAGAGTAGTGCATAGTAGGCCTGATACCACGCCAACTAGAAATAACCCTTTCAACACGCGGATCAGTTGGGGAGATGTATTCCCCAGTTTTAACCCAATGATGATGAATATCCAAAACGATAGGCACCAAGTCACTAATAGTAAGACAGTCATCCAATCCATACGAAATTTCCTCATTCTCTATCGTTAAACAGTTACGCGCCTCAGTAGACAATCTATTGTAAACCTTGCGAATACCTTCTGGGCCTTGACGACCACTGATATGTACATTGACTTTAAAATCTTGAAAAGTCTTACCATATCCCATCCATCGTACCATATCACAATGATACTCAAATTCTTTAATACTTTGTTCGACAACATCGGGTCTATCGCTAGCAAGCACAACAAACTGATCTGGGTGAAAACTTAAGCGAACATCATTTTGTCGTGCAGTTTCACCAATCGGTGCCATCCAACGTTGCAAACTATCCTGTATATCTTGTCGTTGCCAAAAGTCTTTGTACTCATTGTGAGTATAAAAACTAAACATATCACTAGTAAGACGAACCATACGTAAACCTGGCTCTAAACTTGCAACACGTTTGACCAAATTATGTGTATGCATAATATTAGTCTTAGCAACATCAAGTATCTTTTCTTCTACAATATCTCGTTTATTACGCCTCGCCCATGCAAGTGTAGTGCCACCTGTATTGAGTCCCTCAACACTGGATATCTCACCTTTTTTGTTGAGTTCGGAAAACTTGCAAGCAAAGCCAATTCGTTTAATAGTCATATATTTAGTGTAAAATGTATAGAGACTTAAGTATATCACTACTCATATTATTTGTCAACCTTTAACAAGTCCTTAATATCATACAGATTTTTCATATATGGGCTAACATTCTCTAACACACTTTTTGGAATATCACCTTCTCTACGAGGCCCATATGTAATATCAATTTTGGCATTATTGACCAATTCAAACAAATGTACCATTTCTTTGACTGTGTAGCCTACACCATGACCCAAACATTCAATACGATTACTAGACGTTTCAATTGCAGTTTTAAGTGCATCACATATTTCATTCACGTGTACATAATCACGCACACACGTACCGTCCCAACTCTCATCATAGTCTTCACCAAAAATAGTAAATTTACCAGTATCTTTTGCCTTGAGCAAATTATACATCAATCCATCTGGGTTAGTTGGCTTAAAACCATCACTGCCTATTACATTATAAAATCTAAAAATAGTATATGGCAATTTCATATACTCACACCATTCTTTCACACAATCCTCTGCGGCTCTTTTACTTGTACCATATGCACTTTGGCAACTTTCGGCTGCGCCTGTACTAGCAAAGATAAAGTTTTTGCACTTAAGTGTTTTTAACACATTCAATGTACCAATGAAGTTTGTCATGTAATAATCAGTAGGTTTCTGTTCACTTTCGCTTACACTTACTAGTGCAGCTAAATGGATGATGGCATCAAATGTGTTTTTATTTTCTGGAACAGTTTGCCGAATATCGTGCTTTCTATGACTTGTAATTGGGTATTGTGGATTGGTTAAATCTAATCCATGTAACTCATACTCACCGTCTAGCATCTTAGATAGATGACTACCTACATATCCACTGTTACCTGTTATTAATATTTTTTTCATACAAATTCAAATAGTCCTATACTGTCTGTATCTTCAACTGGTGTAAACGTCGGGTCTTTACTGAGGTAAGAATTCTTATCAGTATATACCCTGTTTATAAATTTATGTCTGTTTGACAACACACTTTCAAAATCTTCTCTTGCTAAATGAGTTCTCTTTAAATCTGTGATGTAGTCACTATAACATAATGTTTCATATGTATTTACCTTAGCTGAGTTGGTGTTGCTCTTTTTAGATACAAAATTATCTAAAAATTTTATCCAATATTCTGCAACCAGTTCATCAAGTTGTTTAACATATTCTAAACCACCAACTAGTGTAGGTTGATTATACAACTTGTTTAACATCTCAGGCACTTCGTCCTGTTTACATTTATGAAAGAAACTTATATTAAAGTTATCTGACCAATCCTGTTTATCTAACACAACACATGGCATTTGTGCTAGACATTCTAAAAATGCAAATGGGTAGTTCTCACGTAAGCTAGGCATGAAAAATACTTTACAACTTTTAATAAAATCTACTTTCTCTTGACCAATGATACCTGCTTTGATTTCATAATCTGTGATGCCTGCTTCCTCAAATGCTTTTTCAAACTTCTTAGCACCGTTACTGTTAGTCATAACTTTACATGGAAGTTTTGCCTCCTTCATTGCTTTGATATATGATTCAGGATTCTTACCTTCTTCCCAACGACCAATGAACAATACACCTTTACGATTTGTGTCTGTATTGGGTTCTAATAAACCTCGCTCGCTCATGGGCATAGGTAGCTTAACACAGTTAGTTGCACCATGTTTTGTTAACTCATCTATATTCTTTTGACTTTGTGTACCTATAATAATATCAGTAAACTCCATATGTTTATTGTAAAAATTATGATAACTACTTAAAAACACATCACTTCCCTGACTTTCCCTAAAAATCATGCTATGCAAATGTGTATAGAACACAACCGGTATATAATCATGTATAGTCATAGCATAACTAGCAGTCATTGCCTCTTGTGTGTTACACACAATCATATCATAGATATTTGTTTCAAAGGCTTTTAACAAAGCTTTGCGAAAATTAATAATCTTTTCAAAGTTGATGGTATCACTAAATGCAAATGTTGCAGTATGATCACTGTATCTTAATGAATCATTTGGATATACAATATTAGCACCTGCACTCTCGATAACTTCATTGAATGTGCCTGTAGGTTCTTTGTCTAAGATAATATCAACTTTCCAATTTATACGATTGCACATTTCTGTAAAGCTTTTACAAAAACTACCTATACCACCATGTGGTATAAAGTGTTGGTCACTAATCATAAATGCAATTCGCTTGTCGTATGTTTTCATATTAATTAACTATGTATCCAAATCTCTTTCTAATACTATTTTCGCATTTCTGTTTTGTATTTTCAATTACAGTAATATCGTATGTAGTAACACCATGTGTTTTATCAACAGTTCTAACCGCATCCATACATTCTCTAATAATCAAATCAGTATATTTTTCTAAGAGAGAATTACTTATGTCAGTTGAATCGTACTGATGTTTATCGTCAACACCATATAATCCAGCTTGTTCTGCTAATTTTATACTTACTTCATTCATTGTTTCAACATCCAAAATACATGTTCTTTCATATCATGCCATTTAAATTCAAATACGGGCTCACCGGGACCTGTCCACATTGCAACACCCATCATACACTTCTTAAGCCATATTCTTTTATTGCTCAAGTTACATCTTCTGGGTGTCCATGCAAATCGTTCTCTCCATATAGCCTTGCGATAAAACGATGCATCGTTATCCCATTTCATTACTTTCTTTCCATAATACCCTGCACCCATCAATTAGGTGCCCCATTCGTTTTTAAACAAAGGTACTTGTAATCTATCACTATAACGCCAACCACGTTTCATTGCTGCAAGTGCGACATTCTTTGCATTTAAGTTATAAACACTCTCTACACCACCTACTGGCATTAGATATACATGACCCTTAAATCCTGCCATACGATAAGCACCTACTGCACATTCTGCATCACTAATATCTTGCTCAGTAGCCACTACAAACTTAAGATAAGTAGTACCTACACATTCGTACTCACACACAATCTCAGGCTTGATAGCATCTTCCCAAGTTTCACCACTACCGGGTAGTTTAGCACTTACACTAAATGTAATCTCACGTTTGTGTTTAGGTAGTCCAGACCATACACATAGATAGTTCTTAAACTCTGTGGACAACTTTTGAGTGCCATTTGTTTCAAATGTGATTTCTTTAAGACTTGCCATATTAGGATGATCTAATAAGTCAGGATATTGCTTTTGCCAACCTAATAAAGGTTCACCGCCTGTGATTACGAGATGTTCGTCTTGCCATTCTTTGTGAGGAAGTATATCCATAATCGAAGTGGCAATACTATCAGTAGAAAGCAAGGGACTAAGATGCTTAAACCTAGGATCCCAACTAGCATACGAATCACAACCTGTAGATACCAAAGGCAACTCTTTATAATCATTGTACATGTGTACCACACTTGCGATATCATTAACTTCATCACTTAGTTCTCCTCGATGCATACCAAAACCAGCACATTTAAAATTACAACCAAATGTACGCAGGAACACAGAGGGTACTCCCATGTATCGACCTTCTCCCTGAATACTATAAAACAATTCTGCTACTTTAATTTTACTCATTAATTATTCCAATGTCTAATAACACCTGCCACTATAAAGCAGTTTGTCGTTATATATGATAACACAATTATGGTACGAATGCAAGCGATACGGTCTGCCTCTTCGTCCGTATAACCTGCTTTTTCACCTAATGACTTTGCCCAAAGGCGCCAAACTTTACGCAAATAAGTCTTCATTCCATTCCCTATGACCTTCTCTGAATGCCATATTGCTTTGTGTCTCACGTACTTCTACACGATAACACCAAAGTCGTTCTGCATCACCTGGACCCCACATATCGGGAATGTACACCCCGTTTACATATTTGTAAAGCATGTCACTTAGTGCCTCACAACCTAATTTAGGTAATAAAACAACTTTTGCAATTTTTCTTTCATGTAAATCCATGAATGTCGCTAACTCTGGATCATCCATTGCCACAATGAGTGTGTGGTCAAATTGATCTTCTAGTGTCTTCTTTAGTTCTTTTAACCCACCATAATCGGCAGCCCAGTTACGAACATCTAAATCGTTTGTACCAAAATAGAATTTCATACTGAAACTATAACCATGAATCAAATTGCAATGGCTGTCTGCACGCCATTGTCTGTAAGCGCAAGGGAATGCGTCAATGTACTCTTTTGTACTTGTATATTTGTAAACTATCGGTGTCATGCTTTTCTCCTATGTTAATTATAGCATAGGCGGCAGAATTTGTATAGCGGGATGATGCCTGTAGACCGCTTTATTTACCCTATGTAATTTTGTAAAGTGGGCATATTATACCAATTACCCACGATTCTAATTGCCGATTGAAAAGTACCATCACCTGATAAACTCAAAATTTCATTTTTTAATAATTCAGTACAGTTATCTTCAAAAAATGATTTAATATCTGATGAATCCATTGCTAATACATTTATAGCAAATTCTTCCATATCATTTATTTTCGATGGCATTGAATCTTTGCTCATAGTTTATTTACCTTTTTTAGATTCTGCATCATGTACACGTTTGCGCAAATTGGTACTACTGAAACTATGGTCACGTCCGTTAAAGATAATTTCAATACCACGCCCATAACATGCTTCATCACCTGTGAATTTCTTACCTTCATATTCAACACCCAATATACGAACATTTAATGGTAATATCAATAACAAATCAATCAAGTCTTGTTCAGTTTGATAGATTACCACTTCATCAACATAGCGGCAAGCACTCAATTGAATTTGACGTTCTACAATACTTTGAATGGGTTTGTTCTTAGTATCTGGACGATCAATGGTTGGATCAGTTTGTAAGCCCGCAATTAAATAATCACAATGATTTTTAGCTTCAGATAACATTGCAATATGACCTGCATGCAATAGGTCAAATGTACTAAAAGTAATACCTATAATTTTGCCTTGTTCTCTTAGTTCTTTAATTTTATTAAATATCATCTTTTTAATATCTCCACAATTTTATTTTGTTCTTGCTCTTTGAGCCATTGACTTTCACCGGCAAATGTACCACTAGCTTGTAGTGCTTCTTCTATTTGCCATTTGAGTTTATATAAATCTTTCTTTGCATCAAAACTCACCCAACCAGTATTGCGATGATCCATTGCCTCATGCCGTATAGCCCAAATTTGATGAGTTATAGCGTTCATGTCCCAATTTTTACGAAGTCCCATAAATCACCTACAATCACAACGTCTGCCTTGATAACAGTTACCATTGCAACTGTTAGGTGGCATCTTGCTGATACAATAAAATGCCATAGCATAAAAAATCACTGCCATGAGAATGAATGCTAGTAACCACATTATTTGCAACCTTGTCTTGCAATTTGATAGAACTCTGCACGTGCGGCTGAATCAGTTTTGAATCCACCACCTAAACGACTTGTAACAGTTGAACTACCTGTATCTTCTACGCCTCGTGATTTTACACAATAATGTTGTGCATCAATCATAACTGCAACATCTTCTGTATCTAAAATGAATTGCAATGTGTGAAAGATTTGTTCTGTTAATCGTTCTTGAATTTGTGGGCGCTTGCTAAAATATTCTACAATACGATTGATTTTACTTAGTCCAAGCACCTTGTCTTTGGGAACATATGCAACTGTTGCCAATCCGTCAATTATTACAAAGTGATGTTCGCAATTGCTTTGCACATTAATATTACGTTCACACACCATTTCATTGTACTTCATTTTATTGTCAACTGTTGTGCATTTTGGGAACGCCTCATAATCTAATCCCCAAAAGATTTCGTTGACATACATTTTTGCAACACGTTTAGGTGTTTCAATAAGACTATCATCAGACAAATCTAATCCTAATACTTCCATGATTCTTGTCATGTGACTTTCAATAAGATTGATTTTATCTTTGCGATCTAATGTATTTAGAACCATTGGTGTTTCAACACCCATAGCTAACAAGTGTAAATGTACTTGTTTACCCAACTCCGGGTCGCATTTTGTTTTATTATAACTCATAAGATAACCTTCCTTTGTGATGGTTTGTTTTTGATTTGTTGTAACCTTTGTGTTACATACTTATTTAGCTTATTCAATTGGTATCGTAGCAAAAGGCCATGCATCTGATCCATTAAATACTGGTCTTGGTTCTAACTTGATATCTTCTTCTAATACATTATAGTCTTCATCATCAACAATGTCAACCTTAAATGGTCCATAAAGGGTAACAATGTCGCATTCTACTTGCCAATCATGTTCACCATCATATAACCAACCTATGCCACCTTCACCCCAAGCATCTTCTATTTCTTGTTTTTCTTCATCGGTAAATGATTTATCAAATTCAAAATGACAGGCACAAAGGTCATCTAATTCACTACCCCAACCCAGTTGACTATCAACTGATATTTCAGTATCTGTACTGTAAATAGGATCATCGATATCTTGAAAACCTTGACCCCAGCGATATGTTTCTGTTACGTCCCAGATTTTAAATGTACCATCTTCTAATTGTTTGTAAACTTCATAGTAACATTCAACTGATTTTTTATCACGCGGTGTGATACGATATAATTTCTTCATTCTGTACTTTCTTCTTCTGGTGTGTCATAATCAATACCACCGTGTTCTACACACCGAGTTCTAACCCATCCGCCTTGAGTAAGTGTGGGCCAATTGGTGGTAGCAGGTTTCCCGCACTCTTCACATGTGACACCTGACATTGATTCTGCCATAGTAACCATGCCGCGAATGTAATCATCACCGCCGCTGTATTAAAATCTAAGTGTGCCAAACTTTTCTTTGACTTGGTCAAGTATTACTTGCGATACAACTTCACCATTACGATTGCTCCAATCAATGTGAGTTTGAATGTTACTCATAAGTTGATTTAAAATTTGAAACCAACCATCACCACATTCAAAACCCCAACACATTGCGGTTTCAGTCATAGGTGCATTACGATTGATCATCATCTTTGGATATACCTTGCAAAGATATTCGTCTAGTTCTTGTTTCATTTTGCTTTAGTTTTGCGAGGTTTCTTAATTGGTTTTTGCTCTACACTTGCAATTGCTTCTCTAATTTCTTTCCTAAGTTGCTCATCATCCCATTTAAGTTCTGTTTTACCATTCTCATATGTAGTAACAGTTAAGTGTGTACCTACAGTTACTTTGGGCCATTCAGAAGTGGTTGTTTCTGTTTTCTTTTTACGAGTAGCCATTATTCTTCCTTAAAGTCAATCACGTTACCGTCATCATCTGCACAAATGATACGTACTGTATCACCTGTTTCGTTTTTGATTTCAATTGGACCCCAAATCCACCATTCTGTATCACCTTGGCTCCAAGGATCGTCTTCACGTTCTTCTAATTCATATGGACTGTTGTCATCAAGAAATTCTTGAATTTCTTCTTCAGCCTCTTCATCAAGACCCTCGATTTCTACATCATACCAACAACCACCGTCAAACATTTCGTTAAGTTCAACACTTTCAATATTGTTGATTTCGCAGTTACACATATCAATACTGTCTTTCTTACCATCACCGCCGGGAACTTCTACAAATTCAAACTCGGGAGGATTGTCATCTGATGTTTCTACACTCCATTCACCATAGCGAAATCCATTCACTACAGTGACTTTGCCGTCACCATTTCTCTGATGATATGTTTCAACTTCTTGACAAGATTTTTTATAATATGTGCTAACAGTCCAAATTGCCATGATTTATTCCTTAATATTTACTTTCTCTAGTATATTTACGATAGTCTGTGCTAATACGCAACCATTGTTCGCCTTTGCCTTCGATAATGTCAACAATGCGATCAATAGTACCATCAGTCCAGTTACTGATATCTCCAGTATTATGATTCCACTTTAACAATGTTTTTAGTTTGTCCATTGCATCGGTTAACGACCAAGGTACATAAAGCCTATTATGATCATTGGCAAAAGTTTCTGGAAAACTTCTATAAGCAGGATATAAAACGTTGGCTCCGAGAGTATCTGCTTC
>Ga0007828_1000260_pt1 | contig 14459 bp, 30 predicted proteins | sample CryBogCBE16Oct07_FD_71232 | JGI IMG/M metagenome (GOLD analysis project Ga0007828, IMG submission 71232) | Freshwater microbial communities from Crystal Bog, Wisconsin, USA - CBE16Oct07 | ecosystem: Environmental > Aquatic > Freshwater > Lake | place: Crystal Bog, Wisconsin, USA | collected...
CATTCCTTTTGTGTGCGACAATAGGGATTTTATTCCCTGAATCATTAGTTGCTTGGTCATGCCAGTTGTAAGGGTTTCCTGTTTCAACCCTTTTGACTTCCCAATGAATTGTCGGAAGGTCAGGGCATACGACATCAGGACTCTCGTTTCCCCCCGAAAACTGCTGTCCTCGTCTTGCCTCATACCCTGCCTCCCTTAAAACATCACGCCACTCTCGTTCACCTCTACATCCTTTTGCTCTAGAGTTCATCAAAGGTAGATTTGGATAGCTTGAATATGCCAGCTAGGTCAGGCTCCTGCTTCATGATCAACCTTGAGTAGCCAGCGGCAAACTCATTAGGCATCTTGAATTGCTCGTCACTATCTGTATTTAGCCAGTAGTTCCAGCGGAGAACTTCAAAGAGCATCTGGATACCGATCACGGCATCAGAACGCTTCTCTCGGAACTGCCTAGCTAGAACGACAAGGTTGCTATAGACATGAGGATTGTTGGTATGGAATCGGAGAAACCTTGATTGAATATCATCAAAGATTTCCTCTTCAATAGGCGAAAAGTCAAAGTCGAATTGATCACTCATAGTGTTGTCCTTTGGAAATTGATTCCACATTGATTGCTTCCGATAACATCCAGATTGGAATAGGATCGCTGAACCGATCTTACCCCTGTATTAAATGCTTCTTTTACCCGATCCTCAACTGATGGAACTTGGTTGTCTTCAGTTAGAAATCGGATGTGTTCACCATCCCAATAGGCTTGTGCTTCTTTAGAGATCATAAAGTTTAGCTTCTATTGCGGCTTTTTCCATGAGATTAGAGAAAGTATAGTTAAACTTGAGGAAGTCTAACCTACCATTATCTAGCCTAGAGATTGCTTTGGCTTGTGCCTCGGCATCAGGGATCAGTTTGTTCCTAGCAGTGACATATTCACAGCTATGATATTCTGGAACGATTCCGTAGCGTTCCTCGCAAGTGCAGTATCGTCGACTCATTTGCGGATGAACATTACGACAACTGACACAACCAATCCCAAGACGATGAGGGAACTAATGAGATGCCTTGTTACAAGGATCTCTAATGCCTCCTCAACATCCCAAATATCACATCTGTGAAATCGGAGATTCTCCTGTAGCTCCTTGACATCCCTTTTTAGGAAGTCAATTTGTGCCATTAGCTTTGCTTCGTTTTCTGTTGGCTCTTCCATAATTGTGCGTGGTTGCTTGCTTGGTTATGGTTTAGAAAGGGATCTCGTCCTCGGCAATGTCACCGAATGGATCATCCTGCTGTGGTTTAGGGGCACGATTCTTGAATGCTGGTGCTGGATTGATCTTCTCGGCAAAGCCAGGGGGGAATACGGAATCCTGCTCCTGCTTTACTTTATAGTTGCCGAGGATCTGTGACTTGATCCCTGCATCACGTTGTTCCTTGGTCAAGGAATGCTTGACTGAACCATCATTGCCAAACTTGTCCTGACCATCTCGGTTAGGCCAGCAAATAAGGTTGAGATATGTGGCTTTTGTCCCATCCTTCTTGGTGACACTCTTGAGGAGTGACTTGTCGATTTTCGTTACGTCGATTGATATTGTGAATGACATATGGTTATTATTTATCTTGTTGTTTTGTTGTTTTTACTGCACTGACATTGTTGGCTCATTGTTTTCGGGATTTATGAATCCTTCGACCATGAGATATTTCATGACTTTTCTAGCTTGATGAATGTTTGATTTCCTTTGATCAGCAGGGAAGGCTGTGAAGTTGCCAGCATCTTTATAGAGAACGATCCAATCTCGTCCCATATAAGTGATAGCAAGAGCATAGCCTTCCCCTTGATCATCAATTCCGTTTGATGGAAGGCTCACCAGTTGTTGTTTCGATGAGCCAACCGAGGGCATCTTCAAACTGCTGTTTGGCTTCCTTTCCCTTGAGTCCCTTGGCCTTAAAGTAGGCTTTCTCAAGAGATGTAACTGAAATCTTTGTGCAAGCAAGCACGTCAGATTGTTCAACGATACCAGAAAGAGCAGAAATAACAGATTGAGTATCCGAAACACTCCTTACTTTACGTCCTTCAGTTAGTGAACGTCCAGCGAATTGTTGTCCTGCCATCATTCTGGCTTTCATCTCCTTCCTAACTTCTTCAATGAAGTCAAGAACTACCTCGGCCTTTTCGTCAATGGCTAGGATCTCATCGTTTGAGAGTCGGGGAACAACGGCATTAGAAACTACTTCTAGTTCCTTATGTGTCCCACGAACCTCTGGACATATGCTTTTAGCACGACACCATTTACAAGCATCTGGAGAAGGAGTTCTTGGAGCATTAGGAAATGATGAAGCATGAACGATGCCAACAATTTCCTGCTCTGCTCTGGCGAGATCCTCCTCGTTGTATTCAGCGATTGTCTTGCCAGCGGATAAAGGCTGAATGATTGCAACGTAGATGCTCTTGAGTTTAGGGAATGCCTTCTTTACCAATACGGCATACGCTCGGAGTTGGTAGTTTTCAGCGGCTCCAGATTGGGCTACACGACCCGTCTTGTAATCCGTGACTACTGCTGTATCCTCTCCAAAGAAGTCGATGCGATCAATCGCCCCAGAGAAGAGATCATCATACCAGAATCTCTCTTCGATAACCTCCTTGGTTCTCTCGCCTAGATCAAGCTGACCGATCATCTCGGAGAATTGGGAGAGGCATCTTGTGGCGATGTCCTAACCCTCCTCGGTGAGAGTATCAAACTCTGCTTGACCAGCTAGGACAGCATGGACTGCTGTTCCTAGTGCCATGTACTTGTTCTCCTCCTGTGGGGGGAGTGTTTGCTCTAGGTTCCAAGAACCAGGGCATAGGGCAAGTCGGGAGAATCCGCTTGCTGATGGTTTTCCGTTACGCTCGTCAGTCATTGGATTTAATCTCTTGGATAAAGTGTTTTTTCCCGCAAACTCCACAACATCCATATTTATCTATGAAGTCTTTTGCAGACTCTGCTAATTGTCTTGTTTAGTAATCAATGGATTTGATGCATGACCTCAATGTGTATGTGATGTTTTCCATTATAGTTGTCTGTTTATCAGTCATTAGAGTGCTGGTTTGAAGGACAAAAAATCATCCCACTTCTCAATGATGCGAGCGATGACCTTGGGGTTGACATCCTTGAGGAGAACGCTCCGATCTTTGATTGCCTTTTTGGCGATCAAGAACTCAATGACATGAGAGTCTTCAATCCCAGCATCCCACATCAAGGATGAGAGAGTAGTCAGCGGGTTTTGTGCCTCTGCTGCCTTCATGCTTGCCTCTACAAGCTCCGCAACAGTAGGCACAGCGTCTTCAATTGCGATCACCGAGGCTTCCACCTTGATTTCTGGCTTCTCAATACGAAGCGGCTTGGTATCAAAATCCTGCACCTCTTCAGCGAGATAGACTCCATTAAGGCAAGCAGGGTAGATCGCCCTGACAAGCTCGGCAACGCATCTGCTAGAAAGCATAGCGGTTGGGTATTGCTTCCAGTTCTGCTTGCTGGTCAGTCCAGCGGCTTGCGCCCTGTCCCATGTCCAAGTGACTTGGAGAGTTCCACCAGCTGGGTGCTTGCCCTCCAGGGTGCATTCCTTATCGGATCTGGTGAGCCATTGGATTGTTCCCCCGGCTTGTTGGAATCGAGCTAGGCAAGCCTGACTCTTGAGAGCGGGACGGCCTTGGATGACATCATATTCAGCACAAATGCTGGCGAATGGCTTGTTCTCTGATACTGCGAGGAGTCCTAATGCTAGTGCCTGTTCTGGGCTTTTCATCCCGAATAGACCTGACTTTGCGATGGCAACTGCCATCTTTTCCATGTCTCCCATCGATGGTTGACTGGATACTGCTAATGTGTTATTCATGTTGGTGTTGGGTAGCGTGGTTGCTCCTGCTAGTAGCTCCTAGAGGGTTTGTTCATGTCCCTCTAGGAGCAAACAGGAAGGTTTACTTCTTCTTGTAGCCTTTGTTCATCATGGATGAAGCGGCTTTCATCTTGGTAGCTTTGCTGGCTGGCTTGGCTTTCTCCATCTTGCTCATCATTTTGCCCTTGGGCATCATTTTCTTCGTTGGCATCTTACTTTTTCCTTTTTGTTGTGGGCTTGCGACCCTTTGTTACTGGCTTTGTAGCTTTTGATTTGATCGATTTACGCTTTGCTGGTGACAGCTTGCGAGTATTGATCAAAGTCTCGTTAGGGAGTGCCTTTACTTGCATAGGCTTGAACATTCCCTTCATCCGTTCAAAGAGTTCTTTCATCGGTTAGTTAAACAGCAGGGGTCTCGGTAACATCCGATACAGGCTGTTGGTTTTGGCAGGGGTTTTGTGAACAATCCTTCTTGTTGATGAGTGCTTCGATCTCCAAAAGAAGTTCCTGACTGATATGGCCTAGCTTGTTGGCTATTCCTTGGGCGAGCTCGTTTAGTTCTGCTAGTGTGTGTGACATGGTTGTTGTTGTTGGTTAATCTCTTGAGTAAATCCCAAAAGAAATTGGTTAGTGGCATCTCCATGCCCTCAAAGCCTTGTTTACCCTGCTGTTCGGATCTTTAGCGGTCTTGGAACTTGTGAGTTTGCTCTTGAGTCCCTTCATCCTCGCACAAAATGAGGCTTTACGTCCTGCATCTGATTTGGTCTTGGGGTTGGGTGCAGGAGGCTTCAGATGCCCTCCATGAGCCTTGTTATAGCTTGCCCTTCCAGCGGCATTGAGTCCTCCCTTGGGATTTTTTCCAGCCTTTGTCTGCCACTTTTCGCTTGCCATAGTATTATTTCTTTTTAGCGGTTTTCTTGCTGTCTCGGAATGCCTTCGCAGTAGGTGCTCCTTTTGATCCTGGCTTCCTCATCTTCTCTCCAGAACCAGCGGCGATGCGTTCCCTCTTTTTTTGGATATTTTTGTAAAGTCCTTCTTTCATCGTGGCATTGTAAGTACAGCTAAAGCGATTAGAGATGCAATCAAAATCAATGCGGCTAGGGTCTTGCTCATTGGGTTACTGGATTGAAAAACTCCTCAAAGACTCCAACAGCAAAGCTACTCATGCTCCTACGCTCGGATTTTGCGGCGGCATGGATCTTGGCTTTAAGATCAAGCGGAACGTAGAGTCCAAGGAAAGCATTGGTCTTTGGTGCTGGTGCGGTAATAGTTTCGGTAGTTGTTTCAGTGGTTGTCATCGTGATAATGTGGTTGATGTTTTAGTCCCTTGCAAGACTTTTTTGCAGGGAAAATATGTTGATCGAAATTTTGGTGAAGTCAAGTTCCAATCATACTCTTTGAAGAGAAATAAAAGGAACACGCACCAGTTAAGATTCGGGCGGTCGCCCAGGTATTCGTTTGCTCTCATTTTGTTGGGTTAGTTGTTAATTCTTTTAGAAGAGTTCGGAAGGCCAGGGTTGCTGTTGCTGGAACGACTCCGTTTCCGAGAAGTCGGAGTTCGTCGGTTCGATTGTCACAGGAGACGTACAACTCGGCATAACCCATCCCACGGGGAGTCCCATGAGTACTTCGACCCATCGAGGGTTGAGTTTGCTTGCTTGATTTATATTTTCTTCCATTTTCGCCATTACTGCAACATTGGGACTCCTTCTCTGATATTCCGCTGGGTTCTCCCCCTGATGCGTGCGCGGGGTTGACCAAGTTTTCTGAATCTCTGGATTGCTCAATTTGAAGTTTGTCGCTCCTTTCTCTCTCCATGATTTGCTCGTCGGTTGAGATGTATGGTCGCTCGCTGATGGAGTAGGAAACATCTGTTCCCTTTTGCATTGATCCCATGCATTCTGTTGCCCCATCATTGCTTGGGTTGGCAGTCCCACCGAAAACACTTGTCCTGTGGATCGAATGTTCTTCCCATTCTTGAGTATGTGATTCTCCACCCCCCTGTAATCTCGGCTCTTTGGGGTTAACCACGACTCTGGGTGGCTCCCACTCGTATTGGGGTTGCCCTGGTCGGCTAGGCCAGATCGTGACTTCTCTCCCTTGGGGCGGCTCACTTGATAACCATGAACTTCTGGATGATTGCTCAACCCCAATTGTCCGTAATTCGGTCTGTTGCTGATCTTTTCTGCTTCCGCTACACAAGGTGTGGGCCAAGTTGCTTGAGTCGCTAATGATGGACTGTTTCTCTTGTGTGCATTGCTCTCTGGATACATTTCTCCCATCATTGTTGATGGCGTTGACCAACAAGTTGCCGCCCTCGCTAGAGTATTTTGATGACCGGCATCCAAGACTCTCTGGTTGCAAGATGCGTCCCCATCCTTCCAATCCCTCGCATTTGCGGTGGGCCATGATAAAGACTCGCTTCCTCTGATGGGGTGCCCCTGTTTCACTCGCCGAGAATATTCCCCACGTCGATCTATAACCCATTCTTCCCAAGTCTTGCATAACGTCTGACAACCCCATTGAGATATGTCCTTCAACATTTTCAAAGAAGACAAGTCTTGGTCGCATTGCAACAATTCCATCTGCAATCCAAGGCCAGAGATGTCTTGGATCTTCTTTTCCAAGTCGCTTTCCTGCGGCACTGAATGGCTTGCAGGGATAACCTCCAGAGAGGAGATCCACTCGGTCACGAAACTCCTCCCAAGGGAAGGTTTTAAGATCCGACCAGATAGGTGCTGCGTCCAAGAGTCCCGCTTCCATTTTGCTAACCAAGTTCGCACAGGCAAAGGCTTCGATCTCACTAAAAGCGATTGTGCGGAGATTTGGGATTGCTCTTGCAAGTCCGAGATCAATGCCCCCGTATCCTGCACAGAGGCTAACGTGTGTAATTGTTTTGGTAGTATCCACATTTTTATATAGGTTATAGTTCAATCCCAATCAGATTCTACATCCTCGGTAGAAACCTCCTCCCCACATTTGGGACACTCGCTTGGATCGCATGATGCTGATGATCCTTGCTCGGCATCCTCAAATCGTCCATGCATCCCTCGGTTTCGGGTTGCTGGCTCAAAATCGACTTCAAAGTCGTGCTGGCATTCTTCGTTTTTACAGGTGTAATCGGTTTTCATAGTTCTATGGTGTTTAATTTGCATACCCAAGTGCTTGCTCCAAAAGTTCCCACGGGATGGGGGTAAAGAGGTTGAACGATTTTAGCATCTTGCAATGCTTTCAGCATTCCTTGGTTCTCGCTGTAGTCCTTAATCAGAATTTGGTCGGCTTCTAGCTCCAGTTCTGGGTCGTTTAGGGTAGCCACTGCATAGCGTGTTCCTCCCTCCATAAGAAGGATTGCAGTGTTTCCGTTTTCATATTCATTGAATGCCAGTGTGCATTCAACTCCATTGAATTTAATCATTTTGGGTGTTTCTGGTTTGTTCATCGTCGAGTCGTTTGTTTAGTATTTTTATTTCCAGTTCAATAATTCGGAGTTGGTCGGCAATTTCGTCCAATTCTTTATCCAAATTGTAATCGTAATTCATAGGTTGCGTTTCAGTTAAAACCAAACATCTTGTCTAGATGGCGGTCGATGGTTGACTCTGCTTTTGTTTCAGTTATTTGCAGTTCTTGCAATCTCTTTTTAAGCACAAGTAAATCGGCGGCGATTTCCCTTGCCCTCAACGTGCTGATCTGGATGGTATCCAAGCCATGATGTTGTGATGTTTTTACCAGGTTGTAGAACAGAGGTTCTATGCTGGATACTAATGCTTTTGCTTCAGTTAATGCGGCGGCGGTTTTTTCGTTCATGGTTGTATCAGTTAGGGTTGAATTGCTCTACGGATTCCCGAAAGGTAGAATCTCCATGCTTTCGGGTTTCGCATCATGCAGACCAAGTTAAGGGTTAGTTGTGATGTTTTGCTCATGGTCGGCGGCGGTTGATTGATTTCTTATCTCATTGCATAGGTTGATAGTTTGCTTCGTGATCCATTGGGCATCTTCATGCTTTCCTGCTTCATTAAGGCAATCTACGGCTTCCCAAATAATGGATAGCAACTCGGCGGTGGCGTTTTTTATTTTCATAATGGCGGCGGTTATTCGTAGGCGGCAAAGTAATCTCTTATGGCATTCTCCATGCTGTCCCATGATTTTCTCCATAGGGCGGCGATCTCGACGGCCTGGTATTCGGTTACATGATAACCTAGAAAGGCGGCGGTTAATATTATTTGATAGGGTGTTGGGTTCATATTTTCTCCTTTTGTTTCAGTTAGTTAGTGGTTTTATTCGTTTGAGTAGTTCATGCAGAGGTCGGCGGCGGTGATCCAGGTATCTCCACTGGGGTCATCTTGCCAGCATTCGGTACAGCAATAAGCTCGGTAGCCTCTCTTGTCTCCATGCCATTCAGCTTCGGGGTTTCCACAATAGCAGGGAATTGGTTCTTTGTTTTCGTTCATAATCGGCGGCGGTTATTTGTTTTCTAGGGTGTATTTTATCGCTTCAATCTCTCGGTTCAGTGCTTCGCATGTTGCAAGAATGCTTTCCAAGGATTCTTGGATGCTCTTGACTTGTATAGGCTGAAACTCTTCAAGGTTGGGCTTGAAGGTCAACGTGGTTTTCTCTACGGCGTTTCCGTAAAGGATATCGACTGCTGTTTGTATGTTCATGGTTTTAGGTTGGGGTTGGTTAGGGGTTAGTCTCTGATTACAATCATCGTGCCATTTTGCTCGTCACCTTGGAGGTGTTCGCCGTTTTCTCTAAATAGTTGAACGTTGACCGAAAAATCAGCGAATTCACGGATCGAACGTGCAATATCCTGTGCGATTTGATCGTGTCCTCTTGAGCTAGTCCAAGTCCCCTTTACGGGAAGGAATTGGGAAAGCGTTTCTACGTCTAATATTTTTATGCTATGCGTCATATTTTTAGGGTGTTGGGGTTTAATTATTGGCGATTGCGTCAGCCTTCGCTGACATAGTGCCGTGAGCAGGGAAACCAATAATGAAAGGCCGGTCAGCCTTGGAACAGAGGCCACACGTTTTGCAGGTGATATATTCGCTCCTGGTCGCAGGGCAAACTACAACTGGCCTTCCCTGAGGCGTAGTTAAATTCTTAACCTTCACCGCATCGGAGGGAAGCACGGCGACTACTGGCAACCCGTGCCTAGAAAGGCGGTCAGCGTGTTTCAAGCTGTTTCCTGACAAGTTAATCGTGAAGCCTTCCTTCACAGCGGATCGGATAGCCTTTAAATTGTCAGCGGTCGGGGGTTTGTGTGTGTAGGTGAACCCTCTTGTTCCCCGTGCGGCCTTGGCAAGGCGTAGCAGGTCGCGGGAGTTGATTTTGTCACCTTTCCCTGGGAGGTCGCCAGCCTGATTGTGTCTCCATAGCGTACCAGGTGCGATCTCTCGGATCTTTGCCAAGAAAGAGGAAAAGCCTTCGCCTCTCCGTCCATCGGTGACCTTTTTCCAGTGCATTCCTAAAAAAGAGGTTTTTGCATAACACCCGCCAGCTTTTAGGGGGCAAGAGTCGGGGCAAGTCTCCGCTGTTGACGTTGTCACGGGCATTGCTCCCGTTTTTACGTTGTCGCTCTTCGGCGTGAAGTGGAAGTTGTAAGTTGTCATGTTTTCTCCTTTAGGTCTGCGTTAATTATTAAGAAAAATATTCGTCACATCCTAGCGATCTATAAACAGACCATTTTTTGGATTTTGCATATTGTTTCGCCTCTTTTGCAGTGGAGAATCCCTTGCAAGGGATTGTTTCCCCCTTAAAGGTGCAAATCCACCAACGTAATTGCATAAAGCTGTGAGTGGTATCTTTTTTGAACAATAAAACTGATGTTTTCATGTTTTTAGGTTGGGGTTGGGGTTAGTTGTTGGTTAATAGATAAGCGATTCTTGCCGCTAGGATTGCCGCTAATGCCGCCAAGATTGCCAAGCGTAGGGTTAGGGCGTGAATTTGCTTGGAGCGATTCCAAGCAATGATGACGTCGGATTTTTTCATGGTGTTTTGGTGTTGGGTGTTGGGGTGTTTATGCAAGGACTTTTGAAAGGGTTCGCTTCATAGATTCATAGTTCTGGACCACTAAAAGGAGAGCGTGAAAAGATTCTTTATCCTCTGGTATGCTTTGCGTCACTCCCTTCTCTCCTTTTTTGATGCCATCAAGATAAGTGAATTCGTAGAAAAACCCCCCGTGGATCTTCATAGTCTTTCCCGTGTATTCGATCTTGTCTCCGTTGCGATAGCTGATTGCTTTCATGTTTTGTTTTGTTGTTGTTGTTTTTTATGATCGCCTCTATAGCCAGTATTTAAGCGGTTCCAGCGGTGATCATTCATAAAGAATACCACACTAAAAGATCCTTGCAAGGTATTTTTATGGGGTAATGCATATTTTTATTGTTGACAGAATCACGGGATGCATGGTTAACATATGAGACCGCAAAGCGACTCATTCTTTCTAGGCTTATTCACTGGTTTACGGGTTGAGACTGAACTTGTCTCTTGTCTCTCTTAACACCTCCAATTAGAAAACGTGCAATGTTGGTTACGATCAGAAACCACTATTTCCAAGCTCTGCTTCAAGCCGACTCACAAGCCACCATTGACGAGGTAGGTTGACAAGGTAAGTTGTCCAAGGTAAAAACCCTGACATATGAGCAAACCACTTAACACCAGACAAAAGAAGTTTGTCGATAACTACGTCCTCAAGGGTTTAAGTATCGCCGAATCTGTTAGACGGGCTGGCTACTCTATAAAATCGGGAAAGGTAGAAGATGCTAGTTCCTACGGCTGTAAGCTGTTGAGGCAAGACAGAGTCAAAACCTATCTTCAGAAGTTGAAGGATAAGCAATTCAAGGAAACCGCCCTCTCCCTGGAGGAAAAACGTGCTTTCCTCGCCAGCGTGGTTCGTTCTAGTCCCTCACAGGTCAACGCCGACTCTCCCTTGTGCCAGGAGTACGCCGAGGAGGTTGATCAGCAGGGCAATGTTAAAAGGAAAGTTAAATTAGTGTCAAAGATTGAAGCAATCCGAACCGATAATAACATGGCAGGTGATAACTACGCTGACAAGGTTGGAGCCGATCAGGTCAACCCGTTCTCTTTCCTAGTCCAGTTCTTCAGCCCATCACCTGGTACTCCGGTGTTGCCGGTTCATCCGCCGGTGTTACCGGTCCCGCCGCCGGTGTTACCGGTCCCGCCGGTAATCGACGCCGAGATAGTGGACGCTACACCCTAGGATCTCCCAAAGGAATCTCTTCGGGAGGTGGGAGGGGGTACCATCACCTATATATTGGGCGGTCACGTGCGACATGCCCCAATGAAAAAAAACCTATATCTGGAAACTTCCTTCCCTTTTAGTTTCTTTTACAATAACCTAGACTTGACATGAATATGGGATGGGGAGTACCGTTGGACACGATGACATTGAGATACCCACCTAGTGAGAGGAATAAGCCGAGCATCATGCTATTGAGGAGTCTGGCTAATGAGTTGGAGTTGGATTCGGATAGTTCGCCTGGTGGGTATGGTGGCATGAAATTGGAGAGGGAGAGATTGAGCAAGGCATTGAAGGAGAAGATAGAAGATTCTAGGCTCTCGGATTGGGATAGGGATATGATCAAGGGACTATAAGAATTTTGCCCCCACACCTCTGTCTGTGAGCAAGTGCAAAAGGGGGTCTTTTGTGTATAGTCTGGTTTACTTAAAGTGTCTTTGTATAAAGAAAATGTTGATAGCGTGTACATATCAACGCTCTCATGTACAGAAAACGCGGATTCATCGACATGATTACCAATCAGGTATAATGCGGCATGTAATCAGGTGTCTGCGATCATCAACATTTGAGAGATGTCTACGATCTGCTACACAATTTGGATATATGTAGCATGATCACTACACTACTCCTGTGTAGTAAGCGAATACTACTTTTCCGTGATAGCTGTTAAAAATATGTAGCGGTTTTTTTAACAGATTACTCTGTTAGTTGCCGTATTCCCTCAACCCTGCTTGGCAGAGTTCTTCATGGGCTTTTGCTAGTTGAGTTTCTAGGTCGTAGATCCACTTGGGATCTACAAACACCTTTCCTTGTTTGAGTGCGGCATTCTCCTCACGGAGCCTTGCGACCTCGTTGGTTTTCTCGTCAAGTTGCTTTCTGTACTCAACGCAAGCGTTTAATGCTTTGTTAAAAATGTCAGGGTTCATTCTAGGTGATCGGTAACATGAGTGGTAACATGAGTGGTCACATGATCGGTAGATGTGTGGTTTTCTTCGATGATCCCTGCGTAATGGTTGAGTTGTTTAATTATTGACTCGGCTTTCTCGGCTCGTCCTTTCCAATGAGCGGCAAGTTCATCGCCACGCTTTGCGGCGTCCATGACCATTTCTTTGATCTTGGATACTTCATTATTGGGTTTCGTGCTTTCAATCTTTGAGAATCCTCCATACCACTCGTCCATCGTAACTCCGTCTGTTTCAAATTTTCTTTTTAGCATACATGGAGAGCATCTTTTGTTAATTTGTTCAGCAGTTGCTAACGGAACTCTGCAATCTTGGCACTCGCTAACTGGTTCAGTTATTCGAGAATCTTGGATAACTGGTTCCTCTGTCGCAGGGGCGAGTCGGGCTTCTTGTTCTATATCCTCAACTTTTCTGTAATCGCTGTAATCTCTAGGAACCCATTTTTTATTAATTGCTATGGATGAGTTCAGAAGCTCACGGAGCCTAGCGACCTCGTTGGTTTTCTCGGCGAGTTCGCGTTCTAGCTGGCGGGAGGTTTCTACTGGCACTACAAAGGCTTTTAAGCCCATGGCCTCGCAAGCCTCATCCGTCCTAGGCGTTGGTTTGGTATCGGTGATTGATGTATTCATGTAGCTCAATCAAAAACCCAAGCTGGTAAAAAGAAAAGAAAAAAATCGGAGGAGGTTCAGGTCGCTAGGATTTCAGAACGAGGCATGAAGCCTTCTGCGTCCGTGTTTCCCCCCTCAACGCCTCCTCCGATTATGATGATTCAACCTAATAAACAGCATCCACTAAGGAACGCCGTAACAGGGTCTATCGTCCTTGCAGATACAAATCCTATGCATTTATCAAAAAGTGTCAAGCTTTTGTAAACTCGCTAAACTTCCTAAACTCCCTATAAATTGCGTGGTCTGCCTCTGGATTTCTTGGTTACTGGTTGCTGTGAGAGTTGGACTCTTCCGTAGATTGTCTTCTTTGCTAACTCCTCTGGCAAGTTCAAAACGAATGCTCGGAGCCTCATCCTTTGTTCTGGATCTATAATGCCTACCAGGATACTGAAGTCTTCACCCTTCAGTGCCAATTCTTTGGCTTTCTCATACGCTTCTTTTTGTTGTTTCATTTATAAATAAAAAAAGTCTTGTGTTTAGAAAAAATTCGTCTAGTGATGAGATTCTATGAAACACCTATTCAACAAGAATGCTCTTGAGAAGGCGTGTGATGAGTGCGGTGGTACAGGAACCGATTGGTACGATGAAGGTTTGGGGGAACCCTGCTGGAAGTGCCAAGGGACGGGTCATGTTGCTACTGATGAGGGTAAGGCTATCCTCCAACTTATTGCACATCATTCCAAGGGTATTTTAGAATACGCCTAATTATTTCTCTATTCGTCTCCAGCGGTCACGCCACAGGAGATCGGATAGACGATTTGCGTAGGCTCTAACTTTCAGTTCTGGAAGGTTAGGGTCAAGGATATGTATCCCTTCGTGTAAAACTATATTGAGTCTGGCTTTGGTAGATAGTCGTGGATCTATTTCTATCTTTTTATCTGCAAAGATAGCCTGACCATCGTTACGTTCCCTGCCTAGCTTCTTGTCTTCCAACTTAATACGGACGGGCAATTTCATCTTGGGGAATTATTCGGAATAGACTTAACGATACGACTGCATTACCTACCCTACACTTTTGGATCTTTTCTTCCACCTCTCCCAATTCAACTCGTTTCTTTAATCTTCTACGAATGGCATCTTTTCCATAGTTTACTTTTCCTGCTAGTTCTTTAATGGTGAACCATTCACCATAAACTATTTCTTCTTTTGTGGGTGTGTTGATTAGATCAACCGCACATTTAATAATGCTCTCTCGTAGATCAGCTTCTGATGGGTGTATTTTCTTTCGGTTCATACGAAATGATTTTGGTTGCTGGTAGTTCTCCTTTGTCACATCCACTCCAATCCAGTATTCCCACACCTGGGCGGCATATGGCATCTCCCACAACTTTGTGGGCATATCTGGTAAGTAACTGCCAAGCTGGTGTTACCATGAATATTCCAGCACCATCATTAAAGATTCCTCCCGTGTGCCTATGGCCTCGTAGATATATTTTTGGAACCCTATGACCAACACGGGAGTAATTCTGTCTGGCATTGCCCATTGTTATAGACATTGCTCCAGCCTCAAGGTATGCCCTAGAACTTGTCGGCATATGGTGGGCAATATCAATGAGTGTGCCATTGATTTCTAGTAATCCTTTGTCACCTAGCCAAGTAGCACCTAATTCTTTGGCGATCATCTTTTCCCAATCACCAACGTGACACTCGGTTCCAGCAGTCATGTAAACTGCACAGGCTAATTTTGCTAGAGGACGTAGGCACTCA
>Ga0007828_1000265_pt1 | contig 14414 bp, 32 predicted proteins | sample CryBogCBE16Oct07_FD_71232 | JGI IMG/M metagenome (GOLD analysis project Ga0007828, IMG submission 71232) | Freshwater microbial communities from Crystal Bog, Wisconsin, USA - CBE16Oct07 | ecosystem: Environmental > Aquatic > Freshwater > Lake | place: Crystal Bog, Wisconsin, USA | collected...
GGGTATGGTGCAGGAACTTCGTTCTTTTATCCTACTTATGGGGCCAACTACATCAAGGTTGTTGTCAATACCACGTTAAGCGGATCAACAAATGCGTTGTGTTGCGCTCTTTCCCAACAGCCGTTGACAATTACTTCAGTTTCTCCATTTAACGGGCCAAATGCCCTATCGGTTGCGGCAGTCCCGACCGCCAGCGTCATCAACGGCTTCTCCTCTTACCATTCCCTTGTCTGCGCGGCTACAACCAACGCCACTCTGGTTAAAAACTCACAAGGTCAGATCGGCTCCCTGATCCTGACCAACAACTCGGCAAGCTGGGCTTACTTCAAACTCTGCAACACTTCGACCGCGCCGACCCCCGGAACGACCACGGCGGTCATCAATATCGGGGTGGCTCCGAACAGCACGTTGGACTGCTCGACTTCTTTTGCTGGTCTCCGTCTCTCGACGGGCATTTCCTACTACGTCTCGGCGGGAACGTCGCTTACCGACAACACGTCTCTTCCTGCGGCGGGAACCTTTCTTGTCAACATGACCTACGCCTAATGAAAACGATCACAATCAAACTTTCTGGCGACGAGTTCTGGGATCGTATCGCTGGCCTCGTCAATGGCGAGTCCGGCCAGGTCACGGGATCGCCATTCACTGACGGGAAGCAATTCTATAACGCCGTTTTTCCCAACTACGGCGAGGTCACATGGATTCCCGAATCCGTCGCAACCGTCACGGAAATGACTGACCCATCATGAGCGACGATCAGATCAACGTCCTCCGATCCGATATTGCCGCTTTGAAAGCGGTCATGGATGAGCGTACCCGCGCCGCCGACCGCAACTCGACCCTGCTCCGCACGGTGACGGCGGTGGTGCTTCTTCAGTTCATCGGAACGGTCTATCTGGCCGGGATCAAGACCCAGAAACTGGATTCCCTGGCTGAGGAAGTCATGCAGATCCGCAACCGGATCGACAACTTGACACCCGTTCATAGGGCATGAGGGAATCCACCAAAGAAAACATCACGATTGTTTTCCTTCTCATCGCGGCGTTTTTGATGCTGGCTTTGATTTGTTTTTCGGCCACCGGCTGCGCCCATCAGCCCGCCGTATCTCCTGATTCTTACTTTGAACGGGCCTCGGTTATTTCCGACCGGATTGAGGACAAGGCCGTGATTGTCCAGGAATGGCTGAAAAGCCACTGATGCCATGAAAAGCCAATTCCTTAGACACGTTCTGCCGCTCATGTTCATTTTTTGCGGTTTTGTAGACATATCCGCCGCCGATCTTTCCAACGTCAGCAAAGCCGACATTTTGGCCACGGTCCGGCATATGCAAGCCCTAGCCGCCGAGCAAAAGGTGGCCTTAGCCAAGGCGGACGCTGATTTCCAGAAACAGGCCCTTGACCTTTCCAAAGCAGAGTCCGAGGCCAAGCTGATGGCCTCCGCCGCCCATAAAAATGCCAAAGAACGTGATGTGGTTGTTTGGGCCTTTGCCATCTGCTTTGCCGCTTTCTTTGTCCGCACTTTTCCGACCGTGGGATGGATTGTCGTGGCTGAGACATCGATTGCCCTTGCCGTCGGCTATGCCATGGGACGATTCGCCTTGGCATGGGTTGCCAATCTGATCCCGTGAGCGATTGGCTCAAGCGCCTCTTTTCTGAGGCAAACGGCACACCATCCAGCACCCGAGTCCTGTTGGGTATTTCGGTTTTCGCGGTGATCGCGGCGATTACCTATGTGCTGGTCAATCACTATCTGAAACGGGAAATGACTGATCTGCCACCCAATGTCAGCAACCTCCTGACTTGGCTTGTCTCGGTCCTGTCCGGGGCAAAGGCTGCTTCCAAATTTGGTGAACTTCCCCCATCGGCATGAAAAAAACCGATATCACGCTTGCCGCGCTGACCGGCGGCTATCCCGCTGGCTTTAGGATAGCCCTGAAACTGGTTTTGGATTGGGAATGTGAACTCAACCATGTGACCGGCGACATTGAATGGGAGAACGTCCCTGACGACTCAGGGGGTCCGACTTTTGCAGGACTGCTGCTCAAAACGGGAGAAGTAACCCGAGATGCCACGCCGCATGATATTTGTCAGGTCTACTTTTTAAATTACTGGCAGAAACTGGCAGGCCTTCCGGTGCTGGTGCAGGAAATGGCTTTTTTCATGGGTGTCAACATTGGCATCGGAGCGGCAGTTCGATTCCTCCAATTCGCCCTTATCAATTACGGAGCAAGGCTCAACGTGGACGGCATTTTGGGAGATAAAACGTGCCAAGCTGCGTATGCCGTGTCCGATACCGACGGGCTTTGTATGCTCTTCCTCGGTAAGCTCAAGCGCCATTACGAGGAACTGGCCCAGCGCCCAGGACAAGCCAAGTTTTTGGCCGGTTGGCTGAATCGGGTGGAAGCCGCCAAGGGGCTGATGAATTGACAAGCGTTTGCATTCAATGAACCCGTTCACGCCCGAGGAGGACGCTGAAGAAATTTGGGGCGAGGCATATCTTCAAGGGCGCACCAAGTACGAGGCAGGAAGCAAAGAGCATAAGACCGCTTTTTGGTCTGCTGGAGCATCCTGGTATGCCGAGGAATTGCGCGGAGAGGCGATTGATTCAATTGCTTACCTTTACCACCTACGCACCCGCCTTGAGTCCATCCGGTCCCTAGCCAGAATGATGCGTGAAGATGAGGATATGACCCTTTCAATGGCCGCGACCATTTTGGAACACCTCGCAGGAAATCACCCCCCTAAAACGCTTCCCAAACCTCACAACCACGATTGACGTGGCATCAATAACCCACAAATGGAAGCGGGTGCTGGCCGTTTCTTGTTCCCATGCCAAGTATGTGGATAAAGATGCCTGGGCGACCGTCTTGAAATTTAAGCAGAAGTTCAAACCGACGATTACGATTCATCTAGGCGACTTCATTGACCTTTCCGCCCTTCTAGGAAATGGCGTTGGATCTGGAAGTGAGGGGGAAGAAATCACTCCTGACATTGATACGGGACTTCAGCATTTGCGTGAATTGCGCCCAAATGTGGTGCTTGCCGGCAACCATGAGGATAGGGCGTTTAAACTGACCTACTCCAAAAATGCCGTTACGGCATACGCATCTCACAAAATCGTCAATGCGATTGAGGAGACTACCGCCAAAATAGGAGCGAGGTTTATCCCATACACGGGCATCAAGCAGAAATACACCCTAGCCGATTGCGCTTTCACGCATGGGACTGAATACGGGGAGCAGGCCACAAAAAACATGGCAACCCGTTACACCAACGGAAGAACGCGAAAAATCATTTTTGGCCACACCCACAAGGTTTCGATTGCAACCGCGCCCACGGATCACGGAGGCACGGGCTACAACATTGGATGCCTAGTCAACCCATGGTCGCTTGAATACGCCAAAGCTAGGGCATCCACCTTTGCTTGGACGCAAGCATTTCTGTGGGGGGAATACTGCGAGGAACTCAACCAAAGCTCACTTCAGATAACCCAAAGAGCGCAAGGAGAACTATGGCGACTACCCATTTAAAGAAACCAACAGATCAGATGACTGGCAACGATTGGCTTTCCGTTTTGGCGCAAGCCAGCAAGGGAGTGGCAGACGATGTTCCTGCCGGATTCAAGACGTTGGCCGAAATAGCCAAGGAGACCGGCAAATCTGACTCCCAGACCAGAAAGTATATCCGAGAGGCGGTCAAAATGGGCTTGGTTGAGGAATCCAAGTTTCGAGTTCGTACAGGAAACAAAATCTACCCGACCCCACACTATCGGATCAAATGAGCGCGGCAGCTGATGAAGTCAATGTCCGATGGGGGTTGACGATGGACGTTCAAGTTCAGGGAATTGAACTGCCGTTCAGGCTGCGGATCGTAACCGATGACGAGGACAAGATGCTGGAGGCGCTTTCCGACTTTCAGAGTATGATTCTTAAAAAGGTAGAGGAGATGGGATGAAACTGCCGCCAAAAATCACCATGCGGCGTAGAAAACTCGGCAAGGAACGTGCCGTAGGGCTGGCTCATCCCGACGGGCTTATTGAGATTGATAGCCGGGAGAAGGGAAAGGAGCTTCTGGACACCACCCTTCATGAGGCCCTCCATGTGGTTTTCAAGGAGCTAGAGGAGGAGGAGGTGGTTTTGATTGCCGGACTCCTCACCGATCTGCTTTGGGATGACCATTGGAGACGGGTGGAAAATTAAACCAATGGTTCGTGACCATAAGCGCGGAGCAACTGGCGCGACAACTCGGATTGAGTGCGGATTTCTCGAACGAGAATGGCAAGGGAAAGCAGGATTACACATGAGATAAACGCCCCGCACGCACAGATCATTCCCGTTCCAAGGTTGATAGAGCTTTCTATCTGTTGCATGATCGTCGTGCTTTTTGCAGAGGATGTGAGTCCATCAATAATGAAACAAACCGCTATCAGGAACCCAACAGCGGAAAAAAGCCAAGCCGTGATGACCCGTGAACTATCAAGTGCTTTGATTGGTTTTTCCATGAGGCAAGTGGTAAGCCGTGTTCTCTAGATGGCAAGAGGTATTTCTACCATTTGCGCCATGAGGTTGATTGGGATGCAATAGAGTAAAATTTGTTCCCAATAATGCCTATTTTTGGGAACAATCTGCCATAATGTTCCCAATATTCGCTGTTTTACTCTGTAAAAATCTCGCCATATCTGGGTTCGAGTCCCAGCCAACCCACGTTTTTCTGAGTAGCAGGAAAACCCGCAAACCCTGATAAACACTAGCTCGGTGGGTTATTGGTATTTATGGCATCAAGTGGGATTATTTGACTTTTGGGTACTTTTGGGAACAATGGAAACCATGCCAAGAGGACGCCCCAACAAGCAGTTTCTGACCCCTGTATTCAACGAGGCCCGTGGCAAGTGGATGCTTGATATTCCCGCCGCGATGGCCGGAAAACGGAAAAAAATCTTTTTCTCCAGCCAGCAGGAGGCCCTCGTCGAGACCGCCAAGATCGTCCAAGAATTGTCTCTCGGCGCGGAAATCACCCCCAAGGCTCAATCACGCAACGCCAAGCTCTCCAACTTGATTGCTGGCTACCTTTCCGACCGCAAGGGGGAAACATCTGCGGACAACTACACCACCCTTGCATGGGGTCTTGGAATCCTTGCCGATCAATACGGGGCAACCGACCCATCGGAACTCACCCCCGCCGTCACCGCCGCATGGATCAAGAAACTACCCTACAAGACCCGAGGTCGGTTCAATGTGTTCGCTGCCTGCCGGACGTTTTTCAATTCCCCTGGCATGAGGGACATGGTTCCAAGCAATCCCTTTCGCGACGCACCCCCTAAAAAGGACAAGGGGCATCGTCTAGACATCCTGACCCCAGCGCAGATGAAAACCCTGCTGGCGCTGGATCTGGAGCCGTATTTCAAGGCGTGGTTGGTGTGCGGTGGATTTTCGGGGATGCGATCCTGCGAGTTTGAGCGCCTTTCCTATGAGTCCATTGACTACGACCATGACGAGATCGTCATCAAGAAAGACCAGAGCAAGCAGGGGGAGGCAACCCGCCCCCGATCAATTCCAATCTATCCGGCTTTTAAAAGGCACATCCCCAAGGGCAAGGGGCCTCTGGATGGCGGAGCAAGCTGGAAGCGAGTGGATATCGAGATGGAGAAGGCCCTAAAATCCCTTGGATGGAGGCAATGGAAGAAGAACTGCCTCCGGCACTCGTTTGCCAGCTATGCCCTTGCGGCGTCCCAGGATGCCGTAAAAACCGCCTATCAGATGGGTCACGCCTCACCGACCCTGATTTATACCACCTACGGAAATGCGGTCAGCAGGGCCGATGCGGACGCATGGTGGGCATTGTGAGACTTGTTCAGAAAAGCGTTAGCTGGTAGTCATTAAACGGCGAACCACATGGAAAATGCACTATGCGGCATTTTCTTTCCGAATGGCCCGCGTGGCCATTTTCTGATGAGTTGCAGCTTGCAAATCCTCCAAAGAATCAAAAACAGGCAGGCCAAGTTTTAACCGGCGGGCATTGATCGCCTCAAAAAGAAGAATAGTGGCGTAAGCACTGGTGGTCCTCATGTCAGCTTTGGCGTGAGCTTTGATGCATTCCCAAATTGACTCGGGAAGGCTTATTCCCCTTGGTTTTACGGGGTCGTTGGTTGGTTGCTGTGCCATATATCAACCCTTTAGGTGTTGTGATGTTTTAGCAAGACATATTTTTGCAAGCCGAAAATTGATGCAAAATCTTTTTTTCTTTTTCCTATTGCATCCCTGCATGAAACCTTATTAACTCATGCCATCAACAAGTAACCAATCGCATAGAATCATCAACAATCTTATCCCATAAGAAATACACGCAACCATGACCACAACCCTCACAAAACCACGTTCCGCCAAAGCGGAACCGATCCGGGCAAACTCGCCCTGGCTCACAATTGATGAAGCCGCCGCTAGGGCCAAGGTAACCAAGAACACGGTTATCCGCTGGGTGGAGTCAGGAACTCTAAAAGCACATCGCACCATCCGTCAGGGTCTAACTCGTGGCATCACCCGCATCAAGCTCAACGAGTTGGATGCACTTCTTGAGGGAGAGACGAAATGATTGCCGCACTTTCCCTCGCCGTTTTTGTGACCCTTGTATGGGGGCGCGAAGAGCTTGCCGAACTTCTTGCCGCCGCCATTGAGCGTTTTAGCAAGTGATGGACGAAACACTCAACGCCGCGATCCGGTTTGTACGGCCATTATTCTTCCGACGCCTCTGGAATTGGTATGCGCGGATCACCGGATGGGAAAAGGCCGCATTACAACGCCGGACGGGTCTCCGTATCCGTTCCACCGCCTACCCATCATGAACATGGGACCATTTTACCAGGCACTTCTTGGAGTCGCTACATTTGCGCTCCTGGTCAACCTCTGGAAATCGGGAGGAGGACGATGAACTCCCGCGCCAAAGGATGCCGAGGGGAGCGAGAGTGGCGCGATCAATTACGGGAGGCTGGGTTCCCAGCACGGCGTGGGCAGCAGTTCCACGGGGGTGGGGAATCGCCCGATGTCGTGTGTCCCAGCCTCCCAACCATTCACTGGGAGGTGAAAAGAGTGGAGGCTGGAAATCCCTATAGCTGGATGGTTCAGGCTACCAACGATGCAGGGAAGAAAATCCCCGTTGTCGCCCATAAGCGGAACAACCGCCCTTGGCTCTGCATCCTCCCCTCCGAGGACTTTCTAGACATTTTGAGGCGGTCAGATTTGCCCGTCTCAACAGCGGATTACAAGGCCGCAATTGAATCCTTGTAACAACCAAAAAACAGAAAAAAACAATGATCCTAAAAGCATCCATTGATCTGACCCTTATCAATAAGGACAAGATCGTCAGCAAAACCCGCAAGAACGGCCAGCCGGCCAAGTTCTACGACATTACCATCTTCCTCAACGATGACGGAGAGGTGGACCAATACGGCCAAAGCGGAACAATCAAGGAGTCTATCAGCCTCGACGAACGCAATGCCGGAGTGAAACCCACGATCCTGGGCAATCTCAAGATCGTCGGCAATAAGCCCAAGCTCACCGAGGCTCCTGCTCCATCCAGCCGCAACGAAGACGGGGACGACATTCCTTTCTGAGCCATGACAACCACCCTCTCGTCATCACTCGTCGCAGCGCTTGGGGAATTGGAGAACGTACAGAAGAACGCCACCAATCCCCATTTTCGCAACCGCTACGCCTCCCTTGATGCGATCCTTGATGCTGTCCGGCCCGTGCTGAAAAAGCATGGGCTGGCCATCAGTCAGGAACCAATCACATCGGATGGCATGGTCGGGGTCACCACCAAGATCATCCACACAACTGGAGAATCCACGGCATCAACCCTGCTGCTTCCAGTTCAGCAGAACACCGCACAGGGATTCGGATCTGCCCTGACATACGCTCGACGATACGCCGTTGCCTCGGTGCTAGGGATTGCCGCCGACGATGATGACGACGGAGAGGTGGCAAGTAGTCCACCGCGAAAACCAACTGCCGCCCAACCTCTCCCTCGCGTCGAAACTAAGGATAGGAAGGGGGCAGAAGCCGCACCTAATGCAGGGCAGAAGCCTAACAGCAAGCCCAGCGATGAAGTCAACCACGGGCCGGATCTGGCCGACGACGACCTTCCTTTCTAGCCATGAGCAAAACCATCCACATGGTCTGCGGTGGCGAGGAGCCAAGAATCCGCGACGAACGAATCCAGCAGGAGATCATGGATTGGGAGGCCAAGCGCCTCAAGAGGGAGAGATACGGCGATGCCGATGCACCATCTCCCTACATGGTCGGCTGCTTCCACCAGGACATCAAGGCCACCACAACGGCCATCCTAGCTCAACTCACGGCAATACAAGAAAAGCGGGGGGCAGACAAAGCCGATCAATACCTCGCCGAGATATGCCACATCCTCAACGACACTTTTGTGAAGTTGGCAAGGGTTGAGAGGACCACGCGAGGAATTGCCAATTTCGTTCCTTTTGAGGATCGATTTGAAAAGGAGGCCCAATGATCTCCGAGCAAATGGGCCTCTTCCGGCACAAGGTCCGGCACACCGACGAGGATCTTTCCCGCCTCATGGAATACCTCACATGGGCAAGTGGCTGGAGGACGGCAAAGACCATCTCTGCTGATCTCAGCATGGATGACCGCTACATCCGCAAGCTGGCAGAGGCATCCGAGGGACGCATCCTCGGAACCGATGCAGGCTATAAGCTAACCAGCAGGGTCACGCCTGAAGAGTTCAGCGAATGGCGTGGACGCTATGAGAGCCAGGTGAAGCGGATGCTGGAACGCCTTCAGCGCACCACATCGCAATGGCATAGGAGGGCTTAAAAATGGCAAGAACCCGCCTAATTAAACCTGCGCTTTTTGAAAATGAAGTGCTTGGGCAAATGGACGGAGACACGGTTCTGCTATTCACAGGATTGTGGTGCATAGCAGACCGAGAGGGTCGGGTTGAAGATCGGCCATTAAGGATCAAAGCCCAGTTATTCCCATATAGGGATCTGGCAATCGCTGAAAAATTAAACTCCCTGGCAAACGCTGGATTTATCCAGAGGTATGAAGCTGATGAGCGTAAGTGCATACAAATCAACAACTGGGCAAAGCACCAACGGCCCCACATAAAGGAAAATCCCTCAGAATTACCACCTCCTCCACAACCCAGCACCAACCTTGCACTGCCTAGGGAGTGCAATGCACAACCTAGGTTGTTACAAGAACGCCCTTCTCCCTTAACCCTTAACCCTTCTCCCTTAACCCTTCCTCCTTCTCCAGAGGTTGAGAATGAGGTGGTGAAAATCGGAAGGGATTGGGCAGCAGAGTTTGAGGCCTTTTGGGCTGAATATCCTGAATCTCGCAAAAAGAACCGCTATCGCGTTGAAAGCGCATGGTCGGCAGTCCGACACAATTTGCCCCCAATTAACGCGATACAGGACGCTTTACGTGCGTTTAAAGCATCGCGTGATTGGAAGCAAGATGGCGGAAAGTTTATACCGGCGCCAGAAACATGGATTTCCGAGCATCGATGGCAGGATGCACCAGCCTATTCCGCCCCAAAGGTTAAGCCAAAGCAAGAGGTGGATGAGCAGGATGCCTTTGCCTGGAGAAAGTCAGCATATCCCGAATCCCTCGAGGTTCACCCCACCGCCGCAACCTTCCCGTTCCGTGGATGGCCGGACTCCATCAAAGCCCAATACCGCAACCGAAACAGACAACCCGTAGCCGCATGAATCCCGAAACAAAATACATTACCAGAACCTTGAAAATTGCCGTTCTTCCCAAAGGACAACCAATTTTTTCAGAACAGGCTACCACCATTGAAATCGACGATATTTCTGGAGGTGAGTTTCTTCTTATCACTCAACAATCAACGCACGTTGATTCAAAGGAGCAGCAAATTCAGATCGACCAAGCAGAATGGGAGCCGATCAGAAACGGAATTGAGATGATGCTGAAAGAGATCAAGGAGCATTCTCAAAAATGAACCCGCTTACAGATCCACGGGTACTAAATTTCATCCTTTTGGCCCTCTACGCCGCCAATGCGGTCAGGTGGTCATTTGTCAGCAAGGCCGATGCCCTCTATTGGGCTGGGGCCTTTATCATAACAACCGCAGTAACCCTAAAACACTAAACCATGAACGCCGAGAGCATACACGCTCGCTGGAAACAATTCTGGGCTACGCTCGGAATACGTCACCTTGGCATGGAGCCGGATGATTTCATCCCTACTCCCAAGGACAGGGCTGAATACGGATACAAAAACGGATTCAGTGAAGGATACGCTTCTGGGGAAGCCGAAGGCAGATTGCAGGCGTATGAGATATCAATCGCAATTCTGGATCATCAGTTCCAGCACCTAAAAACATTTTTCGGGAAGTCCCATGAAATGACGATGCTGGTTTCCAATATCCTTCACGATGTCCGTGAGGCGCAGGGGCAGGACTTGGAAAAGGCTGATGTTGCTCAACCAGACGCCGACGAATGAACCAACCACAGAAACCCGAGAACCAGGTCGAAATTCTCCACGAGAATGCAAAGACTTGGAGGAGGCATTACCTCGATAAGGCTTTCAAAACGCAGAAGTGCAAACAGGCTTACATCGAACAGGAGAAAGAGGTCGCAAGGCTCCGTGAGCTTCTAAGTGAATTTTACGACACGCTCGACATCGGAGGATACCACCACTCCCTTTGCAACATTCAGACCGAAGATCCAGATAAGTGGGATCTTGGGTGCAACTGTGAGATTGCCGATCTCAAAAAGAGATACATCGAACTCATGTCCACAGCCCCCGCGCCAGAGGAAACAACTATTGAACGCGAAGAACCCCTTTACATCATCGGAAACTCATGGAGCCGTTAACCAAGACACCAACGCCAAGGACGAATGCCATTCAACGCATCACAGATTATCTACTTTCTGGAGGATTGTTTAATCCCGAATTAGCAATTCACGATAATGTCAGAGATTTGCTGATTGATTGCCGAACCGAACTCGCCGAGAAAACCAACGAGGTCGCAAGGCTCCGTGGACTCCTCAAAGATCACGCTATCTTTCTGCGTAAGAACGGATTCGATAGACAGGCAGACGATCTTATGCGTTTCGCCCCCGCGCCAGAAAAAACTCTAGACGGGGTAACGATGAACGAGTGGTATGGAGGCTTTGCCAAGATCGAAAAAACGGAGGAAAAATGACCACCACCAACATAAAAGAAGTCAACGAGTTCATTCAGCAACTCCTAGACGCATGCATTGAGTATCGCAAACAACTCGACGACAAGAACGAGGAGATCGCACGGCTCCGTGAGCTTTTGGAATGGGCTGAAACCCTACTCTGCAATGCGGAACCGCCCAAACATTCCGACTACGCAGAGTGGATGGGGCTTGTTCATAAATGGAGAGATCAGAAACATGGACTCGCCCCCGCTCCAGAGGAACCAGTTATCCAAGATTCTCGAATAACTGAACCCGAGAAAGAAAATGATGATTTAGATGGATGGACTGCAATTTCAGCTTGGCAGACTTTTAAAGAAAATTGCAAGCCAGCAATTTATACCCATCCCGAATGGCGAGAGCTTGGCCCTGATGAGGTGATCCAAGAGGGGGATCAAATGACTCGCATAGATACTTTAATGGATTGGATAAATGTGGATTGGAAGTTTGTTCATTGTGGGAAAAAATCAAAAGATTTGGGAATGTATTTGTTCCGCACCCGCCGCCCGTTGCCAAAGCAGGAGGAGATGCCTCTTGAGAAGGAGATCAAGCGCATCGAATGGTATCAAAATTACTCTGAAGCAACGGTTCACCACGCAATCGCGGATTCCATCCGCTACCTACGCAACGAGATCCAGAAGCTCAAGGAGGCCCGATGATTTCCGCATCACCATCGGCAGCGTTTCAGGCTTGGTCACGGGATGCGCTTGAAAGCGCATACACTCCTGACCTAGCCGCTGAGATCGACTCCGAGGAGGAGGTTCTTGCCGAAGAATTGCAATGCTCCATCCCCATAGCGCGGCGCGTTATAGAAAAGATGCGCCAGCAGAGGGATGACCATGCAGGCAACAGCAGGGAACTATTCGCACGGGTTATCTCTAAGCTCATGGAGTCCAGCAATACCAGGGCAAGTCTCCACGGGCTTGCCTGCGCAGGGGGCCTTGATGAGTTAAACGGATTTAGGTCACAAGCTCAAATTGCCCGTGAACTAGGAGTAACCCGCGCCCTTATAAGCCACTACACCACCAGTTGGGCCGACTATATGTCCGGCAAAGATGCCAAGTTCACTGTCACCAAATTCCGCAAATCAGAACAAAGCAGGGAGACATTTAAAGAAAAAGCAACCGACCCATTTACTTCAGCCAAACAAGCAGCAATCAACCGAGCAAAAAACCTATGCAATTAACAGAAAACAATAATGCCCTTATCCGGGCTATAATCTCCGATCTTAACAACCCTTCTCTCAGTAAAGAAGAGTGGTTTGATATTCATTCCAAATGCGTTGCCGCAAAGCATCTCGGGTCGAAGCTAGTTAAGTATTCCAGGCTCCGCGCAACCACCGAATGGGGCGTGGAATTCGTTGCCGATTCCGAAGTCCAAATTGAAATGGATCTCGGAGTTCAATTTGGTGATGAAAAGCCAAAGCTGAATGCCCAGGACAAGTCAGTTGGAATCGTTACCATTGAGGCCACCAATGCCAGTTTTCTTGCATGGGAGCGCAAGATGAAGGACGAGCGCAAGGCATGGGATATTCAGAAGAAGCGCCGGCTTTGGGAACTTCTCAAGCCTATGTACGAGGTCGCATCCGAGATCAAACAGGAGATCGGGCTATGATTAACCACAATGGGCGCACTATGCGGGTAGACCGTGAGGAGCCGTGGGATGGTGCTGACGAGAGGCGTGAGCGTGTCATTGATAAACTCAGTCAGGAAGTCAGTGGTGCCTGTGATCGATTTTTCGAGCGACACAAGATGGTCCGCAATTTCAAGGACGCATGGTGGTCGTTCCATTCGCTAAGGGCAAAGCGGTGATTGGTCAGAAGTTCCCACCCGCCAGATGCGTCGCCGTTGATGTGGACGGCACACTACTCATTGGGTCTAGGCCTAACGCCAGACTCATTGAGTGGTGTTGGCAGAAAAAGAATGAAGGATTCCGGCTGATGCTATGGTCTGCCAGAGGCAAGGATCATGCCATCAATGCTGCCCGTCTCTGCGGGGTCATGGATCTCTTTGATGCCATAGAGTCCAAGCCTGGTTACATCGTGGATGACCTTGGGTGGTCGTGGATCAAATTCACCAAGATTGTGCGCGATGTGACAATGGATTTAACTCCAGAGGCACGCCCAAGCGGCTCGGTTCAGCCGACGCAAATAGATTCTATTTGAATGCAAGCGTTATGAGTGCGCGAACACCAAAAACCAATCAATGCGGTTATTGCAACCAGCCGTTTCGCTATGAAAGAAAAAGCCAAAAATACTGCTCAAAGGAATGCTCTGGCTTCCAAACTGGAATCAACAAGAATCCGGAACTCAAGTGCGCCAAGTGCCATGCATTTGTCGGTGTTCGCGTCACTGAATCCGCACGCCTTCTAAACAAGACCAATTCTACAATTTGCGGATTCCGCAGAAACAACAACCTAGAAAATTTAAACAAATGGCAACTTCATCCAAACATAAAGAATGTTTTAAATGACGCCAAACAACACGCGGAAATAGCATCTTCATGGAAACATGAATACAGTCGATGGGTAAAAGAAAGCGAAAGGCTTGAATGGTTTGATCAAAGAACAACCCATGAACGGCAAAAGGACAGATATGCAGAGAACATGGAGTATTACAGGGAATACCAGAGGCGCATTTACTCAACCCCAGAGCAACGCAAAAAAAGAAGCGATTACCACAAGGAATGGACAAGGCGCAACAAGGATAAAATCAAGCTAATCTCAAAGAAATACAGAAAAGAAAACCCCGACAGTTTTAGGCAATTTGCGCGAAAACAAAGATCTAAACCAATCTTGAGAATACGCCAAAACCTATCTAAAAGGTTAAGGGAATTAGTTGGAGCGGTTAATGGCAAGTCCCGATCTGTTGGATGCACATCATCATTTCTTAGAGATCACATTCAATCACAATTCGTGGATGGAATGACATGGAGTAACTATGGAACTGCTTGGCACATTGATCACATTAGACCACTTGCATCATTTGATTTGCTAGATCCAGCGCAACGAAACATTGCAAACAACTGGAGTAATCTGCGCCCAATGTTTGCCGATAAGAATATGGCAAAGGGTGGCAAGATATTAAATTATTCAGAATTGGGTGGCAACCTATTTGGCTGGGCTACATGACATCAAGTAAGTATGCCCCTAAAGGAATCTTTTTTGATGTTAAATCTTCATGCAGTGTTGCCGCAT
>Ga0007828_1000266_pt1 | contig 14387 bp, 26 predicted proteins | sample CryBogCBE16Oct07_FD_71232 | JGI IMG/M metagenome (GOLD analysis project Ga0007828, IMG submission 71232) | Freshwater microbial communities from Crystal Bog, Wisconsin, USA - CBE16Oct07 | ecosystem: Environmental > Aquatic > Freshwater > Lake | place: Crystal Bog, Wisconsin, USA | collected...
CTGTCATCATACGATGGAAACGAGATTGAGCTTGGAAACGACCTTTATGCTTTCCGCATTAATTGACCCTATGAACTACCAAAAAAGCCCCGCCCTTATCCAGTACCAGCAGGAAAAGCACTTGCGCCAACTTGTGACGCTCTCCTGCTTATTCCTTGCCCTTGTCGCCATTCTCGCCGCCCGTATTGCCTACCTTGCCAACAACTAACCCGAACCATGAAAATCAGCGTCACCTTCACAATCGACATTGACCCCGCAATGTGGAGCAAAAAACACCGAATCCTTGACCGTTCACGAGTAAGAGAAAACGCAAAAACCTTTTTCGAGGCTTATTGCAAAGAATATGCCCGTTTCACAGGAACAGGAGAACAGAACAGGAAACCAAACAGAACACCGAAACCCAACCCAGTCTTGTAACTGAAGCATGAAAACCGAAACACCGTTGACACTAAAAGAAGCAAACGAGATCCACGCCGAATGGATGGAGATGCCTTGTGACATTGACAGGAAGAAACTAGCAGAATGGACTCGCACCCGATGGAGCCGACTCCCCGATTCTTATCTTTCAATCTGCGGAGATGGAACCGCCGCCGCCATCATTTACAAGGGACAAGCATTGACACAAGCCGCACCGATTCAAGAGCAAATTGTCCACGCCAGAAGCAAAGGAATCCAGACCCGTTTTGCATGGCACGGATCAAAAGGATGCTTTGAAGAAATCGCCCCATACTAACCGCCGCCACTATGACCACGCAAACCACTCAAGAAACCGCCGCAAACGAACCAGAAACGCCTCCGCCGTCCCTCGACGAGATCATCGCAAAGGTACTACTCCAACTTGATCAAATCAACTCACAAATAGAACAGATAAATGATAAATTAAGGAGCATTTAATATGAACACCAAAGAAACCGCCGCATTAAACGCCGCCGCCGAACTCGTCGCCAATATAGAGCCGCTATTTAAATGCGAGATCGCACGATCCAAGCATAATATTCTGGACGAAATCAGAATCTCAACCGCTAGGGCAAGGGAGATCCACCTCATTACCGTCATTTTAGAAAAAAGATTGAAAGAAATCTTTGCAACCGCCGCCGCCGATAAAACCATTGACCGTCACCTTGACCGCATTTTCAGCTTAAAATGACCACGCACTACACTTGCAAGAACAAAGAATGCCAGCACGAGTTTCCCGTCCACTACTATCCCGGAACCGGAATATGGGAAGAGGAATGTCCCGAATGCAAAACCGAAATTGATGCCGAGGAAATCGAATCTCAACTTACCCCCGACCGTGATGCTTATGAAGAAGAATAAAAACACCGTTGCTTCAGATATTGAAGTGATCCAACGCAGGGTCAGGGTCACTCAAGACTATTCCGGTCGATGGTATGAAGGAGACACTCCCAACCTCAAATGGAGTGCTTTCTTGATGCACCTTGAATTAACGGGTCACCTTGAACCTTCACCACGTTTCAAAAATTTTAGAAAATAAACTTGATCCCCGCCGCAAATACCATACACTCCAGCTTTTCCACTATGAACACCGATACACCCATAAAAACCACGCCCGAACCTAAAGAGAAAGAGAACGTATTCCTTGGCCTCTACTTCCCCGCCGAACTGAAGGCCAAAGTCGCCGCCGCCGCCGCCGCAGACGAACGCTCCATGAGCCAGTTTGCCGTGCGAGTATTCAAGAACTACTTCGACCAGAATCCCCCGAACGCATGACCCCCAAATACGCCGCCGCCGCAATTTTGGTATCTATTGCCGTATCCCTTGCTATTATCTTCCGATGAAACCAAAGGGACTCTACGCAAACATTCACGCAAAGCAGGAGCGGATTGCAAAGGGATCAGGCGAAAAGATGCGGAAACTGGGATCTAAGGGAGCACCAACCGCAAATGCTTTCAGGGACTCCAAGAAAACCGCAAAGAAGAAATAATTATGGCATCCGAGAAATGGCAGACTAAAGCAGGGAAGAATCCCAAGGGTGGACTCAATGCCGATGGCAGGGCCTCCTATAACAAAGCACACGGAGGACACCTGAAGCCTCCCGCCCCTAATCCCAAGACAAAAGCCGAAGAGGGACGCAAGGCATCCTTTTGTGCTCGAATGAAAGGATTAAAATCAAAATTGACAAGCGAGAAAAAGAAGCGTGATCCCAATAGCAGGGTAAATAAAAGTTTGAGAGCATGGCGATGCAAATAGAAATTTCCAGAGAATACCTTTACAAATCATGCACCCGTTGCCATGAGGAAAAGCCTAAAAATGCCATATTCTTTCCACTTCACAACAAAACCAAAGATGGATTGGATAGTTGGTGCAGAAAATGCAGGGCTTCTTACAGGAACGAAATATGCCGAGGCAGATTCAGAGATGTAATTTCCGACGATGATCTGAAGTTCATAAAGAATACAACAAAAGAATGCGTAATATGCGGAGAAGAAAATACCAAATTGGTCGTAGATCATGATCACAAAACACGAAAGATCAGAGGAATGCTTTGTAATCATTGCAACAGGGGCATCGGCCATTTTAGAGATGATCCTACTTTGATGCGATTCGCCGCAACCTATGTAGAAAAATTTCCCTTGCCAGAAACAGGGGAGTAACCAAACCAAATAAACATATGACACTAGCAGAACTAAACAACCTCGCACAGGAAATCGCCAATAAACTTGGACACATCTCGCAGGAACTCCTCGTCGAGATCCACGAATTGATCGAAGAAGAAACCGTAAAGGAAACCACAACCACCGTCTCGTAATGCTAGAAGACCTGAAGAATTTGATCCGCAAGAAATTGCAGAGCAAGCCCCAACTGAACCACACCCTAATCGAAACTAAAACCATGAAAAAGACCGCCGCTAAAAAGGTAATGAAGGAAGCCAAGGGAATGCCCGAAACGAAGGGCAAGAAGATGGACGGAAAGAAGTCCATGTCGAAGATGAACAAGCCCACCCGCAAAAAGAAGGACTAAAAAGTAACAGGGTAGGGAGAAATGAACAACTCCCTACCCTGTCTTTTGCAGAAGCAACCACGCATACCGCAAATGAACAATAATAATTCTTTGGTTATCGGTCAACAAATTCCATCAATTCCTGTTGGAGAAGTTGAGCGAATGGCAATAGCCGTTGCCAAATCAGGACTCTTTGGAGTCAAAACAGCAGACCAAGCTCTTGCCTTGATGCTTGTAGCACAGGCTGAAGGAAGACATCCAGCCCTTGCCGCAAGGGACTACGATATTATTCAGGGCCGACCAGCAAAGAAGGCTGAAGCTATGCTCCGAGATTTCCTTCAGTCTGGAGGAAGCGTAGAGTGGCATGATCTTTCCGACGAGATTGCCGATGCAACCTTCAGCCACCCACAGGGAGGGAAGGTCAGGATTGCTTGGGACATGGCTCGTGCAAAGACGGCAGGACTCGCCAGCAGGGATATGTTCAAGAAGTTTCCCCGTCAGATGCTCCGGTCACGCACAGTTTCCGAAGGCATCCGAACCGTCTGCCCCATGGCAACGTCAGGAATGTATGTCCCTGAAGAGGTTCAGGAGTTTGAAAAGCCAACGCTGAAGATTGAGAAGCCTGTCATTGCCGCTGAACCAGAAGTAATCACGGCAGAGATCGTAGAGGAAGCACCGGAGCAGACTACAGAAGCTCCCGCCGAGATCCCCAATAGCCCCATTACCATGCTTCAGAGCATGATGTGGAGCGATGAAATCCCCGATGCTCATGTCATTCACTTCTTGATTGCCAAGAAGATGCCGAAGGTTACCAAGTCAACACTCCTTACGGAACTTGATGATAGGGTAATCGAACGTCTGATTAGCAAGTGGGAAGACGTTAAGGCATTCAAGCCAGTACTTTAATATGGAAAAGTATTCTATGGTTCACCAACTCCTTTGTGAAAAGGAGAGGCTTATCGAAATTGTTATTGATGCACTAAATAACAAAATTGGTCAGGAAGAATTGATTGCACTTGCAAACATGACTTCCAACATGAAACAGCAATGGGAAAACTATAAAAACGGATTTTATAAATGAGCGACGAACGCAACGGAAAGCCTTCAGCAAGCGGATTCTCCCGTCTTGGTCTATGCCCCGGATCGTGGAATCTGGAGTCATCCCTTCCACCCAAGGAGGCAAACCAATATATGCAGTTGGGAACGGATGTTCATGCTGTCCTAGCCGACCAGAAGCCCTTTGAAGAACTCACTCCAGAAGGTCAGGATATTGCCACCCGCATCGTCTCTGACTACGCTTCAATGCTGGATCATCTCAACCTTGGGAACATTACCAAATCCATCAAAGAAGAACGATTCTGGTATGATGACCTTTTTAGCGGAGCGATTGATGCCATCGACTTCTTTGGTGATGAAGTGGCGGTTGTCACCGATTACAAGACAGGACGCACAGCACAAAGCAAAGCATCCGAGAATCAGCAGTTGAAGGCTTATGCAGTTCTGGTAAAGAAGGCTTATCCACAGTTAAAGCAAATCTATGTGACCATCATCCAGCCGCTTGCAGGAGGAACGACGATTGCAGAATACGATGAGGAGAGTTTAATCGCCGCTGAAAAGGAGATTCTTGGCATCGTTCATGCTTCTCTCAAGCATGATGCTCCTAGAATCCCTTCACCTGATGCTTGCAAGTGGTGTGCTGGCAAAGATGTTTGTCCAGAACGCAATGGAAAGGTACAGGCAGACTCCAAAGAACTCCAACTCTTTGCCGCTAATACCATAGTTGAAAGGCTATCGGATCAGGAACTTGTCATCCTTGATGATAAGGCAGAACTGGTAGAGGAATTCATTGCCGAAATCCGACAAGAAATTAAGACCCGACTTCAGCTTGGCAAGCAAATTGATGGACGCAAGCTAGGGAAAGGTCGTACAACAAGGAGTGTTACCGATGTCGCCGCCGCCGCTTCTACGCTTTCTAGCATTCTTAAACCGGACGAGTTTCTTGCTTGCACAAAAGTATCAATCTCATCTCTTGAGAAAGCAGTTGCCAAAGCAAAGGGAGTCAAAGGCAAGGATTCAAAGAAAGCCCTTGACGATGCCCTTGGGTGGCTCATCGAAACCAAAGAAGGCGAACCAAGTGTCATCCGTATCTGATGAACCAGAAGATGCTAGTGCCCTTTGGATCATGTACATGGGGCGTGAATGGATCGTTCTCTACAATGAACAATGCTACACGGCATTCCCGGCAGATAACAGGACAGTAACAAAGAAACATTTAGATAAACTTTTTTCATATCTAAAGTCAGAAGGCTTTATAGATGAAAGGAACAAACCAAAACATAACAATGATAACAGCGAAAATTGACGTAAAGAAGATCCTGAAGGATGAACTCTATCAGGGAGAGAAGGGAACATACCTTGAGATCGTAATGTATCCCAACACCGACGATACCGGAGCAGAAGTTCCCGATCAGTATGGGAATACCGGAGTCATCAAGCAGGGCCTTTCAAAGGCTTCCCGTGAGGCGGGAACAAAGGCTCCCATCCTTGGTAACTACAGGGTCAAGGAGAAGAACGGATTTACCGATAAGATTAAGCCAGCAAAGGCTTTCCAGAATAGACCGAAGCCTACACCTGTTGAACAGGACGAAGAAGAGATCCCTTTCTAAAAATTACAAGCAGAACAACCACGCAACCACAAATGAAAGAATACTCTAAAGAAGCACAGAACTATTGGGACGGGGAACATATCCGTTTCCTTGGTATTGATAATCGGATTCCCGATGTTGAGGAGCGAGTCAAGGGAGCCTTTGATGCAGGAGTGAGAAGCGTTTTAGCCAAAAGCTATGAACTCTATCACTTGGATTGCTTTACCAAAGAAGCAGGGCAAATAAACTTTCCAAAGATCACGCAATGAACTCTGACCTTGGGGATCTTTTTGATTGGGTCACAACAAAGATTACAAATGTTCGTGAAACTTCCAAGGAGGCTTATGCCGACTTGAAGGATGAAGGAGCATTAGCTGAACAGGAGTACAAGATCATCAAGGCATTAAAGCCCGGATGGAACTACTCCCTACAGGAGATCAGCAAGCTAACGGACATCCAGATCAATGCCGTATCTGGAAGGGTCAATGGATTGAAGAAGAGAGGTTGGCTTGTTGAATGCGAGAAGCGTGAATGCTCTATCACAGGACGAAAGATTCAACCCGTAATGCTTCCATGAAACCCGATGACACCAATTTCCACCACGAGTCGTATTGCCGCAAGTGCAAGGAACCTATGAACCCACAGACATCCGACAACGCTATCCCACTCAACATCGGATCGCCGCAAGACCGAGCGATTGTCCGAGAGCTTATTCATTTGAGAAGCCCTAATTTGGAGTTCCGTTCTCACGAACGGGACAGCAACTACCGATGGGAGAAGATTAAATACGGAACAGGAGCTACCGAAATCAACTGGGCCTATTGGGAGTTTCGGTTGCTCGGTTGCCTTGACATAGAACCAGCCACACAAATCATCAAATGAAACCAGAACCCAATTACGAAACCCGCAGAAAAACGGAATTTCCTTCCGAGATATGGGCGTTCATCAATGAATACGACAAGCTCGGAGAATACGGGGTCTGTGCCGTTGACTTTGAGAACGCTTACAACGAGGTCGCAAGGCTCCGTGAGTTTATCAAAAGCATCATGCCACCTCCTCCTTACGGAGAACTAGAACCTGAATGGAAATACGCTGAAAAGCTATTAGCAGAAACCGCCCTCGCGCCAGAGGAACCAGTTACCCAAGAAAATCGAATAACTGAACCCGTGAGCGAATATAAAAAATGCGAGAAGTGCGGAGGCCGTGGGGTTATATACAGATTTCTTCAAGGTGAATACGGACCAATTACTTGTTTTGAATGCAATGGTTGGTCAGATCGCACTCGCCGCCCGTTTCCAAAACAGGAGGAGATGCCGCTGGAGAAGGAACTCACTACCGAGTGGCGAGAGCTTGGCCCTGACGAGGTGATCCAAGAGGGGGATGAGGTCTTCAGCCTTGGAATGTGGATTGCAGTCTCACCCAACATAATCAAACCAATTAACGCACAAAGAAATCCTTTTTCAAAATACCGCACCCGCCGCCCGTTGCCTGTGCAGGAGGAGAAAGCTCCCGATGACCTACACGCTTGGATGAGACTACAAGAGGAGATCAATCGGGAAGTCGCTGGAGAACTCCGCTACCTCCGCGACGAGATCAAGAAACTAAAATCCAAATGAGAACATTTAAAGCAAAAGGAAATACCACCCGTAGAGTGGCGGGTAGTATGAACAAAACTGAAGAAGCATATTCCAGAACCCTACAGGAACGAAAGCTCAAGGGAGAAATCCACCATTGGGCTTTTGAATCCATGACATTGCGGCTGGCAGACAGGACAACCTACACTCCCGACTTCTTTGTAATGCTCCCCAATGGAGAAATAGAATTCCATGAGGTGAAAGGATTCTGGCATCAGGCAGGAAGAATCAAGATCAAGGTAGCGGCTGAAAATCACCCTTGGTTTGTATTCACGGCAGTTCAACTCAAAAAAAAGGAATGGATCTATGAACAGTTCTGATCAACTCGCAGATATTTGCCCTTGCTGTAACCGTCCATACGATTTGGATGCCCCTCCAGCAACCAAGAAGGCATCTAAAAATGACTTTGAAGTATTCTGGAAGGCTTACCCAAAGAAGGTAGGCAAAGGCTACTGTCAGGAAATATGGAAGAAGAAGAAGCTACCGGATATTGAGACAATACTTTTTGCATTAAGAAAGGCTATTGCCTCTCATGAATGGCAAAGAGACTATGGAAAGTTCATACCTAATCCGTCTACTTGGCTGAACCAAGGACGGTGGGAAGATGCCGGGATTGATTACGATGCTTTATCCAGAAGGAAGATTGAGCCGACGATCACAAGCAGGATTAGTGTCAATGAAGAGGAAGCCGCTAAATGGCTAACAGCAAACTACGATTGCCTAAATGGAGTACCCAAGTTCTCCACATGGCCCCAAAACCTACAACAAGAATATCTAAATACAATTAAGTAAAATGAGTATTAACATTAAAAAGTTCCCTGAATATCCAGAGATAAGCAAACTGCTTGAGGATCTTATTAAAGATAACGAAATGTTGCGTGAAGCCTTGAAGAAAATATCCACGCTGAACTCAATGGGGAAGACCCTTAAGATTGATGAGGTAATCATCAAAGCTCTCAATGAGTGATACCCCTGAACTGACGATTCAGGAGAAGCTGGATCGTTCTAATGACCAACGTGACCGTGCAATAGCAATAGCTGATGGAGTCATGGCTTGGGAATCATTGGCAGATACCCGAAAGAGCATGAAGGATTTAGCCCAACTCAAACAAGACATCAAAGACAATGAGTGATATATCTAAATGTTCAAATACCGAATGCCCATCTCATATGCAATGCTGGAGGTATCTAGCCCCTGCATCAGAGTATCAATACTATTCTGATTTTAAGCCAGAAAAAGGACAGGACAAATGCGAATACTTTGAACAAGTCGAATGGCACTACAGCGAAAAAGGATTCAAAAGAAAATGAAAAGCAGGATTGACGATATTCTAAATCAACTAGGGTTTGAGACTCCTGAACTTGAGCCAATCAACAAACGAGAAGCCCTTGATCGTGGACTGATTAAAGCAAGGGAGAAGCCCAAGCAATGTGCTTGCGGTAAGTCTGCATACTCTTCCGAATCTAAATGTGATGCCGCTATCAAGCACAGGCTTAAATCTGGATTTGGAGGAACAGGATTCTTGAGGGCATACGAATGCGACATCGTTCCCGGCAATTGGCATATGTCATCTGTCAACCATAAGAAGAAACTATGAATCAACTTCAGTCGCTCCTATTTGCGGCATCCCTGTACACCAATCCCGTGCAACCGCAAACATTTTACATTTCATATTTAAGTGAAACAGATGGATCAAAAGCAGGGGAATACATCAGCGTTACCTCCATGCCTATTGTTCAACCTATCCTGCAACCAATAACACCAATGCCTATGCCATCACTTGATCTTCAGGATAGCGGCGATTAACGCTTCTTTGCTGGCTTTTTAAACCGTCCTTCATAGTTAAGGAATTCCAACTCTTGCAGGGGAATCTTGCGTTCTTGCAACCATTCCCTTGCGAGTTTTGCATTCCTCAAATTGCTAGGATCATTGTTGATATTGCTAGGGTTTTCCCAAGCAGAAGGATGCCTTTCATGGTAGATCAGATTATCAATCTCCCTGCCTCCAGCTATTTTGAATAGCTCCCGCATGATCCTATCCCATGAGTGCCTTCCAAGAACCATGTCAGGGAATAGTGCATGATTCCTCCTCCACCATCCAACCCTCATTACAAACAGGTCACATCCTGCATATTTTTTACCAAGGCATATCTCTGCATCAGGAATCGGATCGTCGATTTTTTTGAAATCATAACGATAGGCATATGCTGGAAGTTCCCCCGAAAGTCTCTCAATCAGATTGGAAGCAACGCAAGTATCAGTATTGGTCAAGATGATGACATCTTTATCATCACGACCAATGCAAGCCATGCGCAGCATATCCTTGATCATTGGGATATTCTTCTTCTCATTTGGAATTGCATTCCCTGAATGGCGAACAAAGCAGTTGTCATCCAGACCAAGATCAACGCATCCAATCGCATCCCATGTCTTTGATGCAACATCATTCCTCCTCTTTTCTTCACCAGTTGCCCACGGCGTTCTTTGGTAAACATGGATGATGCTTGGATACTTTGGCTTGGGAACAGGATTGCGAATCAAATCCAAGATCCTAGTCACATCCCTTGGGAAGTTCTTGTATCTGGTATAAGAAGAAAAGCAGGGCCTCCATGCCGCTCCATGCCACATAGTAGGGGTATCTGTAACCAAGGCATGAACAGGCTTTTTGGAAGCATATGCCAGATGCAAAGGCCCACTATCAGTCAGGATCATTGCGTCAGTATTAGGATGATCCATGATGCCAAGAAGATCATAGAATCTCTCTGCCTTGATCTTTGATAGATCAATCACATGAAACTCTGGCAATGAATGATTCAGTATCTCCCAAAGAAGATCATTGTATGGGAAGGGAGATGAAAATCCTCCTGTGCTTACAACCAACCAAGGCTTATCCATAGGGATACCCTTTGTCAGTTTTGCCTCACGCTTTTTATTGCGGTTATCAAAGATAAGCGGAGGTTGATTGGGCCAAAGGTCTAGTTTCCCCGCCAGCTTCCAAGCATCCTTCTGGAATGAATCACAGACGATCTTGGGAGCATGACTATTCCCATAGACCTGACTGACGATTACATCAGATATTCCTACTACTTGGCTTGTCTTAACAGTATCTCCAAACTGTTTTGCAAACTGTATCGCTCCAGCCACATCCTCAAAAGCTCCATCAAATACAAGAGGATCAACGTAGCTAACGCCATCAAGAAGATCGGCATATTCTTTCGCCACAACAAGGCGAGGCTTGATGCCAGTTTCCTGATACTCACTATAAAGAACTGGAAGAAATGCTATGATGTCCCCATAGCGGCCAGCGTTTACATGGACACTAGCCATTTGCTTTCACGAACTCGGCATGAAAGACTTTGGCTAGACCAGCGGCGTGAACAGCAAGGGTTAGTACACGATCTTTCCCGCCATTCTGCCCAAGTGTTTCAGGGGACAACTCGCCACTTGCGGCGAATCCCTGAATAATAGATAGCCAAGTCTCCTGAAGAGACGAATTAGGATTGGTTGTCGACTCCATAGGACTTGCTGAAACGCTTGCGGGGTTCTTCTTCTGTGGGCTTGCGGAGGACTTTGAGCGGCGGGAATTCCGTTTCCTGTACTTCCTCTTCGGCTTCTGCTCTAGGTTCTGTGGTTGCTGGTTCTCCGGTGTCATAATTGATCGGCTCCAAAGCTCCGTACTTCTGGATGTATCGTCCTAGTTCAATGAACAGATAGCGGCGGCTATCCAAAAGGTATGCAGTAGCGGCTTTGAATAGTTCAGATACAGGACGGTTGTTTTCTTCACCGTCTTCCTTGAGTTGCTTGAGGACAGGATCATCCTCAAAGTGAACAGCAAATGCGGCAGGGAGTTTATACTTTGACATAGAATGTTGTGGTTGCTGAAGTGAATCTGAACTATCGAGAATTACTCGGTAGTTGGCAAGAGAATTTTAAAACTTACCAAAAGGGTTTGCTTGTATTCTTGAAAATGATTTTGATCTTCCTTTTTGGGGAATCTGCTGACGAAGGCCGGGAATTCCCTTCATGATTTCTTGCTCAAATGTTTTTGGAGAACGCTTGATAGGTTCAGCTTCAAGCATATCAATAAAATTTTTGGGTTGCGTCTCTGTATCCATTTTCCCTGCAATGTCCTGAACTGCTCCCGGAATAATCATATCACGCACAGTTTGACCAACCTTTTGACCAGCGGTTGTAAATGGAGAGAAGAACCGTGTGGCGGCTTGTGCTGGAGGCATACTTCCTAATCCAGAAACAAACATACTAAAGAATGCAGGTTCAGAAAGACTGCTCCATTTGCTATTTGGATTATTACGAACAGATTTATCATACATCCTTCTGGCATCGGCAACCATGTTCATAAATGTTGCAACAGGGCCATGACCTAATGGACGAGGTATTTTTATTCCACCAATCTCCATTTCTCCCTTTTGAAGGTCTTTGTTTTCTGGTGCTTGAGGGCCAACACTATTAATGATCCCTCCAAATTGATTCGCATGAGTCCAAGCATAAGCACCTATAGCAAGGCCAAGTGTTCCATATTTAAATGCTCTAACTATTTGTTCTGCTTCTTGTGTAGTTAAATTCTCTGCTTGGTTTGACAGTTTTCCTTCTTTTGCCGCAATAGCAAGTCTTCCAACTGTTTCTGGAATACCAAAAACATATCGCATCTTTCTAATAGCAATATTTGTTGGAACATTCATAACGGGCATTGCTATATCCAACAAAGAAGAAACAAATTTACCGAGTCTAGGGGATTGTTTGTTTGTTTCATACCCCTTAATTAATCCCCTAATTCCACGGGTAATAAAATTATCACCCATAAAAATATCCATATTTGCATCATTAACAGCTTCGGAAGCAAGCGTATGGAATAGAACTTCATCATGAGTTGGATCAAGACCCATCTTTTCAGCGGCTTCTATACGCAACTGCAATGATCGAGAAAAGATTCCCTGTCTAACGGGTTCCTTCATTGCTCCGTGTATATTTTCAACCGCCCTTACGAAAGAAGCAGAATAATTATTCTTTCCTCCATAAAGCCAATCAATATCGGTTTTCCCTTTAAGCAATTTATTCCATACATCTTTGGCAGATGTTACGATTCCATAGACTCCTTTAAGTTCAGATTTTGAACTCAACCCACCCTCGTAAACCGCTTTTTTCCTAATTGCATTAAGTGTTTTATTAAAACGGAAAAGTTGTGCAAGTGTAGAAGATATAGGTCGTGTAACAATATTTTCAACAGCGGCTCCAGCCAAATGCTCAAGAACCGTAACGTGACTCAAAATATTGAATCTATTTAAAGATGATATAGCATCAAGGACTTTATTAACAAAAGGTCTATTAGACTTTTCAAAATCAGCCCTTCTTTTATCAATTCTATCTTTGATTTTTTGAGCTTCAATCCGCAATCTTTTTGTTTCTTCAGAAGGTTCAATTGGTGCTTTCTTTAAGGGTTTGCTAAAGTCACCATTTTTTTGCCTTTCTTCTTCTAGCTTTAATTGTTCAAGCCTATTTCTAGCCCTTGTTTCCTGTCCTTTGCGAATGCGTTCTTCATTAGATACAGCTTTTGAAACACGCTTCTTTGTTGATTTTGAACCTTTGGATTCTTTATCAACTTGCTTTTCATTATACTCCTTTGATTTATTAAAAATCTCATTGAGATACGGGCGTATTTTCTCACCAAATTCTCCAATCATCTTTGAAGACCAATCGCTAAATTTTGTAGCACCCTCAAGAAGATGATCGGCTCCAATGATTGCATAATCTGCCAATTCCGTTGGATCTACTCCGGTAAAAAGCCTTCCTTCTGCCCTTCTTTGCCTAATTCTTTCTCTTGCGGCATCGGCGGCAGATGAAACATTCTTCTTAACCCTATCTACAATACTTTGAATATAAGGATCAACTTGAGGTGCATTCTTTAATTCCTTTTCAATTTTTTTCTGCTCCTGTTGATTTGCTTCTTTTTCCTGATTCTCGGCAATCTGCTTATCAATATCAGAGAGTCTTTTAGTTTCCTCTGCTAGTTTTGTTTTCTCAACTGGAGAAAGAGGCTTTCGTTTTGCCGCAGTAGCAAGCCTTTCTTGTGTCGCAAAAGTATAATCCTGATGCAGTAATGCTTGCCTCCAACGACCTTCCCTTCCCCATTCGCTTCCTCGATCTTTAATTGCCTGAAGTAAATCATGGTAAGATTTACTTGCATTGTCATAAGCAAGTCCTTTTTCAAACTTCTGTTCTGGACTTCCTTCCGTTAGCCCTTCTGCCAATTTGTTAAGACTATTAAACAAATCTGTTTTATGCTTTAAAAGCAAAGCAGACTCATCTCCTGTTAGTGGCCTCTTTGGATCAGCAATTAGGGATTCAGCCAATCTTTGACCGGCCATTGGATCTTGTTCGCTTGTGGATTTTGCACGATCCATTGCGGCGTTCATTTCCTGCTCATCCTGTTGAGTCAATTCAGGAAGACCTAAAGCCTTTGCTTCTGCTTGTGAACTTTCATTTTTGAGAGAAATCTTCTCTCCTTCTCCTTGAGATGCTACCCCGGCATATTCAGCAGGAGGCTTTGGCTTTCCTGTTGATGTAGCGTACAAATCAGATGCCTCGCGAGAAGTAATGCCGGGAAACTTCCTAGAAAGGATTTGAGACATTTGCTCTTCCGTTGGAGGCTTGCCTGTATTCTTAACGAATGCGTCTATAGCTTTCTTGGCAAATGCCTCCTGTTCCGTAGGGGCTTTGGGCTTAAATCGTTCATCTCCAGAAATATCTACAGCACCACGTTCAGCCCCACGTTCCGTAAATCTTCCTCCTCCAGTAGATATGGCATGGTAAATCCTACGCAGGAATCCACCAACTCCTTCTCCAAGACGCTTAATCATTTCCCCAGACCAATCGCGGAATGACATACCAGCCTTGTAAATAAATTCACCAAACTTTGTTGCGGCTTCTTTTACGCCTTCAGGGAGTTCAATAAATCCACCCTCTCCGCGCCTTCTATTGGCCTCAAACCATTCTTTTAAATCATTTCCCCTTTCCTCTTGATACTTATCAGGATCAGTAGCTTTAAGTTTTTCAAAACGATCATTCTCTTTTTTAGAAAACTTTTCTGCTTTAGCTTTTTCTGTTTGAGATTTTGCTATCGAAGATTCTT
>Ga0007828_1000267_pt1 | contig 14272 bp, 20 predicted proteins | sample CryBogCBE16Oct07_FD_71232 | JGI IMG/M metagenome (GOLD analysis project Ga0007828, IMG submission 71232) | Freshwater microbial communities from Crystal Bog, Wisconsin, USA - CBE16Oct07 | ecosystem: Environmental > Aquatic > Freshwater > Lake | place: Crystal Bog, Wisconsin, USA | collected...
CTGGCACGCCTGGTTCGATCCCAGGATGCTCCACCAAGCGGGTATCGTAAAATGGTATTACCCTAGCCTTCCAAGCTAGAGTCGCGAGTTCGATTCTCGCTACCCGCTCCACTAGAAGTATAGCATAGCGGCTAATGCAACGCCTTCATACGGCGGAGACCGTTGGTTCGAATCCAACTACTTCTACCAACACTAACTCAAGGATGGTCATGTATCAAGCAATCAATATCGATGCAGTCAAGAATTTCATACAAGCGCAAACGCCAGAGACCAGAATCTATATCGGTGGCGACAGTGAACGATTCCGAATGAACGGCCAATGGTACGCTGACTATACCTTGGCCATCGTGGTACACATCAACGGCAACAACGGTTGCAAGATCTTTGGAGAAACACAGCGCGAACGAGACTGGGATCAAAAACGAGACCGTCCTCGCATGCGACTCATGAACGAAGTGTACAAGATCGCTGAACTGTATCTCAAACTGACCGATGTGCTGGAAGATCGTGCCGTGGAAGTACACCTGGACATCAATCCCGATGAAATGTACGGATCCAGCTGTGTGATACAGGAAGCTGTGGGTTACATACGTGGCATGTGCAACGTGATACCTGTGGTCAAGCCCCGAGCATTCGCTGCCAGCTGTGCAGCTGATCGTATGAAAATGATTTTGGCAGCATAAAGTTTCGCCCCATTAGCTCATCTGGTAGAGTACCTGTTTTGTAATCAGGATGTGGTCTGTTCGAGTCGGACATGGGGCACCAGTGTTAACACGGCCCTCCTCTGTTGCTTGACTGGACAGCTGGAGGGTTTTTACGCCTCGTTGGTTTGATTCCATTCTGGGGCAACAAGTTTTGAAGAAGCCTGGTTCAAATCCGGCCTGCCGGGAAACGGTTAACAGTCCGTCCTAGCGGTAGATTAATAATTGATAAATCATCAAATTCAACAATCTCGGGTTCGCCTAATCTGGTTATGGCACCTGGTTTGGGACCAGGAAAAATGAGAGTTCAAATCCCTCACCCGAGACCATACATAACCTGGCTAGCTCAAAAGTAGAGCACACGACTGATAATCGTGAGACAGAGGAGCATTACCTTTGCCAGGTACCAAGCAGTCGACACCTCGTTAGTTTAATGGTAGAACTCCATCCTTACACGGTGGTTACGGTGGTTCGATTCCATCACGAGGTACCAACAATGGGTCCTTAGCTCAATTGGATAGAGTTCTGGTCTTCGAAACCAGCGGTTGGCGGTTCAAGTCCGTCAGGACCCACCATTATGAAAGGAAAGTAATATGCATGATTATACAGCAAAAATTGCTCGAGCAGATCTAGTACACGGTGCCTACTACACCGGGCGATGTCGTAATGCCACAGTGGCTCGCTGGAATGCGGACGAAGGACAATTTTATCATTGGCGTTACAAGTTTGGATGGCATGTGGACTGTATACGCCATCCAGAAGATGAGCAGTATTTTGATGTGTTTGTGGTAGAAGCCCAGTTACCGGGTGTACCAGAAAAACCAATACCATTTGATTAAGGAGAAATCGTATGAAACCACGCAATATATTTGCTGTGTTGGCCAATAAACGGAAGGCGGGCTCGCACCGCAAGAGCACCAAAGCTCTACGTAAGCTAACGAAACAATCGGGGTATGGTGAACAAATAACCTCCGCAAACATTAAAGTGATGTAACAGGCTTTTAACCTGTAAAACTAGGAGCATTACCTAGGCGGGGGACCAATAGAGTTTTTCACAGATAGAGCTAAATACTGCTAACAAGGAGCTCTACCTATGAAAAATTTTAAATGTCTAAATTGTAATAAAGAACAACCCATTAAAGGGCATAGTTATACTGGCAAATATTGCAATAATAAATGTCAAGCCGAACATCGTACAAAACAATGGTTTATAGATAATCAACCATTATTTGAAAATGGTACATTAAAAAGTCGAGTATCTATAAAAAAGTTTGTTACTATTAGGGATGGATATCATTGCTCTATTTGTAATCAGCAACCTGAACATAACGGAAAATCATTGATAATGATATTGGATCATATTGATGGAGATGCAAGTAATAATAAACCTGAGAATTTTAGATTAGTATGCCCAAACTGTGATACACAGTTACCAACATATAAAGCTAAAAATATAGGTAACGGGCGTGCCACTAAAGGTATGCCTTGGTACAGTGGATTATAATATGGTGCTTGAGCTAGTGTGGTCATTCAGCGCGAGTCTGAAGAATTCGAGAACTTGGTTCGATTCCAAGAAGCACCACCAATACTCTCTTAGCCAAGTTGGTAAGGCAGCGGATTTTGATTCCGCCATGCGGTGGTTCGAATCCATCAGGGAGTGCCAATTTTTATGCCCCTGTAGCTTAATGGTAAAGAAACGAGCTTATACCTCGTCAAAGCACGGGCCAGATAAGCCCGAGTGTAGAGGTTCGAGTCCTCTCAGGGGCACCAAACGATTTGCCCTGGTGGCGAAATTGGTAGACGCACTTCTCTCAAAAGGAAGAAGGAAAAACACCTAGTTGTGAGTTCGAATCTCATCCAGGGCACCACACATCTGTAGCTCAGTTGGCTAGAGCATTATCTTGACATGGTAAAGGCCACAGGTTCGAATCCTGTCAGATGTACCAAACTCGACGAGCGTGGCGAAACTGGTATCCGCACAGAGTTTAAGCCTCTGCGTCGTTAGACATGAGAGTTCGAATCTCTCCGCTCGTACCAAATTATCTGGCCTTAGTTCAACGGATAGAACATAGAGCTTCTACCTCTAGAATGTGGGTTCGATTCCTGCAGGCCGGACCAGACCAAACCACAATATTGAGTCTGGACAGTATTACCAGTTGTTTTGTTTTACAAGATTAACAATGTCATGCGAATACATTTTATGAGTAAGTGGTCCTGGATGCCATCCGTCGGTTCCGCGATCCTGGAGCGTGAACCCATCGTGTCTATTCAAGATTTCGGTGTAACATATATAATTGGGCAATTTTGTGAAGTGCTGCACAAGATCAACGTCTATCATGAACCCGCACAATATTAAATTTGCACCAATCTTGTTACAAAAATTGATCACCTGGTGTACTTTGGTAAGTGTCACGTAGGTCATGTTATCATCGTCCAATCGATCAATGTTTATCGTGTTGTTAAATTCTGGATGACTTTGATAATAGTACACATGAACATGTATCAGCTCTTTTTGAAAATACGGAAAGCGTGCCGGACAAGTTAGGCCCCAAATCACAATGTCATCTTTGCCAATGTCAGATCTCAAAATTTGATCGGCTGCCCAGGTGATGGACGATCCTGATTCTGCCAAAAACGATACAGGCAAATCCAGCATGTTGCTTACCAGTTGTCCCCATCTTTGATTTTTTTCTATTCCGTCTCCTGCGGTATAACTGCAACCCACGGCCCATAATTGCTTGCTATTGGTTTTTCTACCATCTGACAACTTTAACATGGCGGTGTCATCTGATGGGTGCAGTGTGTCAGGAGAAAACAGATGTGTATTCTCTACAATTTTTTTATTGATCAAAGACGATAACAAACATTCGGTCCATTTTCTCATGACACTACAGTTGTTGCTGTCGGTATCGGACCAAATGGTTGGCGGGAAATATATGAGTTTGTCTGCCGACCACAAGGCCTCTGCAAAATCATGCACAGAAGAAAAATCACCCTGGCTGATATAGAAAGTGCCATCTGTCGATGATTTATAATTGTGTTCAGTCAACAGCGTGGCATCAGGATCTATCTGTTTGGCTGCATAGCTGATGTATCGGGTTCTGTCACCGACCAATAAAGTTTTCATACCAGATCCTGTATCATTTTCTGCCAACAGCGTGTGCTGTGTTGGATATTTATCGACACCCACGTGGCTATGGGTTATTTTTAACAACAGCACCAACAAGTTTGCATCCCATGGAGTTATTAGTGTAGTGGTCTGCACCTCGGTTTGTGGAACCGATAGTATGAGTTCGATCCTCATATGACTCCCCAACAATTTGCCCCGGTACGAGAATTGGTATATCTGCCGTCCTTAGAAGTCGGAATCTGTGGGTTCGAGTCCCACCTGGGGCACCAAATCCAAACCTAGGTCAAGACACCCAATAAATATGTCATGATCTATAGCTATCCCATGCCGTTCAAATGTTACAAGTATCTGGCCAAGTACACTGAACAGTACATGGAAAAATACAATTCACTACAATATTACACAGTGGCTATTACGCTGCCAGACCCGTTACGCCGGGCCCTGGACACCGAACTGGCTCAGTACAATTTGAGTCCCATGTGTCATAGTCTTTCATTCAAGCGACATGGATTCGCCAACGAACAACATCCACTTCAATCCAGTATCGGCATGCATGTGGACTGGGACTGGAAACATTCGACCGAACCTTACCATGCTGCTATTATATTTCCAGTCAGTGGGTGCAAGGACACCTATCAGTACTGGATACAGGGCAACTACACCTTGGTCCACCAAGAAAAAAGCGACCCCGGTGGCGGACCAATTAGATACGGCCAACCGTCCTGGAACGAGCCTGGCGTTGTGGCTGATGAAAAAGCCTACATCGAGCACGAACCAATGTTGGTTCGTACCAACATTCCGCACAGCGTTGTCAGCCGAGCTGACGGATCGTATCGCACTATACTCAGTGTGCGTCTTACGAACAATGAAAAATTCGACGACATTGTTGAAAAAATAAAAGCAAAAACAAATTGATACGGAAGCGTGGTCGAGTGGTCGATGGCGCTAGTCTTGAAAACTAGAGGCTCGCAAGGGTCCGTGGGTTCGAATCCCACCGCTTCCTCCAAAAACAATAGTACGGTGCCCGAGTGGTCCAAGGGAACAGCCTGCAAAGCTGGACAGCCGTGAGTTCAAATCTCACCCGTACTTCCAGAATTTGTTGTGTTTTTACAACACCGGTATCGCGGTTGACCAATAATCCACGATACCGTATAATAGTTGTATATTAAGTAATAACTGTTCTTTAACAATTTAGGTAGTAGATTATAGAGCCTTGGGAAAGGCGCTATATTGAAGCACATTATCAACCGTAAACTAGCTAGCGGTGGTCTGGTGACTAGGCTGAAAGATATGCCGAATAGGTTCGATTCCTTTTAGTGTGTTTCAATATGGTATGTATGTGGTTCGTCTAGAAACCGGTAAATTGTAGTTTAGTCTGCAAGCCACACACCATATTGAAGTGTTTTATGAGTGCGTAGAAAATCGCGAGCGCCGCCTGCTAGTTCTCAGGGGATAGAGCACTTCAATATGGTTTGTTAGATCAGTTGGTTAGATCGCTTCCCTGTCACGGAAGAGGCCATGGGTTCGAGTCCCATACAGACCGCCAAGTTTTATCGATCATCGCATGAGAAGGTGATGGTGTGCCTAGACTCTACACAGCCCGGCGCCGGGCTCAGAGCAGTGCTCCATGGGTTCGAATCCCATATGATCGACCAAGTTATGTGCATTTCGTTTAATGTGGAACAAGACGGGGGCGCCACATAAGTCTCTTTAAGTAGAGCGGTGGAACAAGCTTCACATGCGGGTTCGAGCCCCGTAGTGTACACCAATTACCAACCATCGCGGGTTGATTAAAAAATTAACCTGCATTATGATATATTTGTAGTAGATATTGTTGAGACCGTGAGCGAAAGCCCAAGCAATCCTAACTGTCAAGGAACAACACCATCCCAGAGTATCATGTCCACTATATGGAGATTATCAAGTCTTGCTTGGATTTGATTGAGAGCGAGATTTGGGAGAGCAGTATATCAGCGTTAATCTCGGCCGGGATTCGCTTGAATGCTTCTTAAACATGCGACAGTGGTCTCAACAATAACATCTATGCGGGTAGGGTCAGGTCACCAGCGAGGTCTCATAAGCCTTTGCCATCCTTGGTTCAAATCCAAGACCCGCATCCAAACATGTACAGGTGGCAGAGCGGCCCATTGCACGGGATTGCAAATCCCGAAAACCGTGAGTTCAAATCTCACCCTGTACTCCATACGGGCCTGTAGCTCATCTGGGAGAGCGTTGCAATGGCATTGCAAAGGTAGTCGGTTCGATCCCGATCAGGTCCACCAAATCAAGTCCCCATCATCTAGCGGCCTAGGATACCGCCCTTTCACGGCGGGTACACCGGTTCAAATCCGGTTGGGGACGCCAAGTAAAGTAATAACATTGCGGGTATGATGTAAAGGTAACCTGAGTCCTTGCCAAGGACTATTTGAGAGTTCGATTCTCTCTACCCGCTCCAGTTTTGTCTCTCAAAATTTATTCCGGGTTCGCATAGCGGCGATTGCAGCGGCCTCCAAATCCGCCATACCACATCGGGAGTTCGAGTCTCTCACCCGGAGCCATACATTAAGTTAAACTGCTTTATTCTTTGATACAGTTCCTTGATGGTTATTTTAGAGGTATTATAGAGAGGCGCCACACATATATAATGCAACATAGTGAGTTGGATGAGAGGCTGAAATCGGCACCCTGCTAAGGTGTTTGCTATTTTAAAGATGGCACGTGGGTTCGAATCCCACACTCACTGCCACCCTGGTTAAATACATGAAAGGAGGCACCTATGCCATCAGTTTTTCTTTATTCAGATCCCCATTTTGGGCATCAAGGAGTTTGTCGTTTTATGCGTAACGACGGCGTTACCAAGTTACGGCCATGGGACACCGCAGAGGAAATGGACGAGCACCTTGTTAAAGTCTATAACGAGCGTGTAAAGCCGAACGATAAAATTTATTTTCTCGGAGATGTAGTGATCAATCGTAGAGCCTTGCCTACACTAGCCCGGTTAAATGGCGACAAGGTGCTTATCCGTGGCAATCACGACATCTTCCCAGACCGGGAATACCGTGAGTACTTCCGTGAGTTGCGGGCTTACCATGTGATGAACGGACTTATTTTAAGTCACATTCCGATCCATCTAGAAAGTCTCGGTAGATTTGGATGTAATATACATGGCCACTTGCATGCCAACAGAGTCATGAAGGCTCAGAGTATTGATGCTGAGACTGGTGAAATCTTATACAGTGATGAGATTGATCCTCGTTATTACAATGTATCAGTTGAACAACTTCCTGATTTTGCTCCTATACTTTTTGAAGATGTATTAAAAAAGATCAAAGAGCAGGGCGGTCAGGTTGGCTTCCGTAATGGCAACGGTACCACGCAAGTGACCTAGCTCAAAAGTCTTTGCGCTTTGGCAGTTTGTAACAGTCGCCAGCGTTTTAAAAAATCCATTTGTGATTGCGTGGGCGACAGGTGTTGCGGTGTAGCATCTAGGTTGACAAATTGTACCAGGTCTAGCACTTGGTCTGGTTCAAACACCTGCTGTATCTGCTGTATCTGAGGATCCAGACTGTCGACAGCCGAATCCAATATCTGTCTCATATATTTTTTGTCGCAGTCGGGTGCAGAAAACTGTTCCCGACTGACATCAGTAAACCAATAGGCCTGTTTGTCATAGGCCATGCGCAGTTGTAGATGTACATCAGCGCATAGCAAAATCTTGTAGGTGTTGTCGCTGATGTAACAATTGGTTTCGAGCATGTCCGGGTTGAACAACGGATTGCAGATCAAAAATATCTTGTGGCCGGATTTGGTTTTCAACTCAACATTGTTGGGCCAGGACTCATACTGTTTCCATTTCTTGGGCGCAGTGGATAATTCTTGGGGGAATTGCTGTGCAATCATGTGTTGCACCGTATCGGTTGTGTATTGATACCGTCCGGTCAGCAACAGATAGTAATACAATGCAAATCCGCCCGACCCGCCCTGATACAGTATGGTGATATCGTTCATGCGATCCTGATTCTAGCACAAGCAGTCACTGATTTCTGGAAAAACATTGTGCCAGTCCAGACCACGTCGTTGGTCCAGAGTCTGCAAGAACTCCAGTACATTTGTTTTGGCGCCGGTGTTGGTCACGCTGTGCATGACCTTGCTGTCAGGCGCATATTTTGATCCTAGTCGATCCAGCAACTTAGCAGGTACTGTCTGGGGCGATAACAATCCTCCGGCCGGATTGAAGTGGAATCCGATCGCTCTTCCAAATCGATCGTGTGCAAAATTGTTTTGATACCATTGTTCAAACTCGTCATAGTAGTACAGGTTGAGTAGATTGACTGTGTGATTGATTTGAAACTGTACCGATTCTGGCATGCTGTCGCGCATGCGCAACAGGTTGTTTTGTACTTGACTCCACTGCAAGGGATATCTCACATAGTTGAATCGATCGCCAACACCGTCTATGCTAAAATTGATCAAGACCGATCCAAAACGGCTCCACTGATCTTGACGAAGCTGGTCTGGCATGATGCTGCCGTTGGTGGTATACTGCAACGTGACCAGACCAGGATCTGGCACATGCGGCAACATGCGACTGTCTGTGTCGGTCAAAAAAGGTTCGCCGCCCAGGAACAAGATTTTTCGTACATGGGCCATATCCACATGATCCAGTATCTGTCGCACATGATCGGTCTTGCTGGCCTTGGATACCCGCATGATACTGTGACCCAGTTCTTGTTGCCAATAGGTACTGTGCCAAGGGCCACACATGATACAGCCTCCGTTGCAGATGGTGTCCAGTTGTAGTTCTAGGTAACTGGCATCGCCGACCTGGGCCGATTCTGGAACCAGTTTAAATGAAAGCTGGCGCCAACTGTTCCTGAGAGAATTCTGTTCTTGATAGCGACAGTCTCGGCAATGGGCATCTGTGCCAGCATCAACCGAATCAAGATAGGCACGATACTGCTGTGCATCGATGTCAGAACCAATCAACAGTTTGGGTCCCAACCATTTGCAACAGGGCATGAGATTCAGTTGATTGTGTTGATTGATCTGGAACTTGTAACCGTTGCTCAACAGTCGACAGGTGGTGTTTGGCATAGTGACTGTACTTATAACCAATCTACACTCAACCACATACAAGTGATGTAAATACTATCAAGGCGGACCTGTAACCATATTCCGCCTCCGCTGACGCGAAAACAGGATGGGCTGCGCTCACGGGGTTTCTTGGGTACCCGACACACCAAACCCAGGATAAACATCAAGTTGACACTGTGATACAATACCTGTATAATACAGTATCAACCAGGAGAATGTATGAACTTTTATCATGAAACTCGCAACATGAATGGCCTTACATCAGAAGCCGCAGTCAATCGTATCGGTGGCAGCAGATATGAAATGATCCATATAGCCTGCGCCCGAGTGCGGGAACTCAAACGTGGTCATGCTTCTAAATTGGACAGCAAACAGATGCCCATGACCGCAGCCATCATGGAGATTGAACAAGGCTTGATCGGCACCGATTATCTGCACAAGGTGGCATGACGCGGTAAGTATGTGTCCCACTCAAGGCAACCACCGGTCCCAAAGAAAAATCCTGGATCCAACGCCGGATGCAAACATTGGTCAAACGTGGTCAGGCTCCTCGGCCGGAAGCAGTTGCGGAACCGGTTGCCAAAGAGTAAAGCATTCGCTGATGTAACTCAGTGGTAGAGTACCTCCTTGGTAAGGAGGAAGCCGGTGGTTCAATCCCACTCATCAGCACCAAGATATTCCGGTCAAGCAAACACGGTGTAGGCGGGGGACTGTTAATCCCTGAAGCCTGGTTCGATTCCAGGGACCGGAGCCAAGTAACAAAGCGGGATTAGCTCAGTTGGTAGAGCGTAACTTTGCCAAAGTTAAGGTCGTCGGTTCGAACCCGATATCCCGCTCCACAAGGGCTGTTGGTATAGCAGGGAACACACTTGCGTGGCACGCAAGAGTCCGGGGTTCGATTCCCCGACGGTCCACCAAAACACTTGACTGTCGGTCAAAAATATTGTAACATGTTTTAGTGTCACTAAATATTTTTCGTGGGCGTACAACCCAGTAACACACCAACCACAATGTGATCATACACATATTCAACACAAGGAAATCAAATGAAAAAATTGTTATTTGCAACGCTGTTGGCCTCCGCATGCGGCTTGGCTTCAGCACAAAACAGCGTCACGCTGTATGGTACCCTGGATGCAGGAGCATACAGCATCACCAACGCATCAGCCACACAAAATGCATCGGGTCTGGTAGACTCCAGCATGACATCAAGTCTATGGGGCATCCGAGTCGCCGAAGATGTCGGCAATGGTACCACAGCCGTGGCCAATTTGGAAGGCGATTTGCAAACCAACAACGGCGGCATGAATCAAAATGGTCTGTTCCGTCGTGGAGCCTATGTGGGTCTGGCCAACCGCCAATTGGGCGAGCTTGATCTTGGACTCAAAAACAACCCATTGATCGTTGTTGCCCACAACATACTGCCTGTGGCTGGCGACAGCGTGAACTTTGTAACAACCATTGCACTCGGATACGCCGATTTCTTTACCAAGAATGCTGTGACCTATACCACTCCCGGCATGGCTGGCATGACTGCCACTGTGCAATACGGGTTGGGCAACCACGCCGCAGACGGTACCGATATTGCCTCGGGCAGTGTTGTTGCTTTCAACTTGATCTATTCGGGTATCGACAACTTGAAAGTGCTCGCAGCCGGTCAAGAACGCCGCAACGGTGGGGTTGCCAGTGTTTCGGCCAACAGCAACAGTGCAAACAAAAACACATACATTGTTGGTGCCAACTACAAATTGAGAAACTTGACTGTGGGTGCCGGGTATGTGTCAAATCGCACTGACACAGGTACAGCGGTGGGCAATGTCGATGCAGCAATGATTGGTGTTGGCTATCAGTTGACTCCTGCCGTACTGTTGGGTGCCAACTATGTCAAAACCAATGACAGCGCCAGTCTGACCAATGTGCAAGCTCACTACAGTTTCAGCAAGCGGACCGAAGTGTATGCTCAAATTGGTTATGCCCAAAACGGCACAACCACAAGCAATCCAATCGCTCCTGTCTTCCAGACAACTGGTACCAGTCCCGGAGTAGACATCAGTGGGTACAGTGCCGTGGCCGGACAGAATCAAACAGGTGCTGGTGTTGGTATCATACATCGCTTCTGATTTTTAAACAGTACAAGAACCCGCTGAGGCGGGTTTTTTATTGGTTGCATTTTCGAATACATATATAATTGTATCAAACAAGGAATAGTCATGAGCAAATGGAGCGAACAGATCCGGGCTGCACTGGATCGCAAACACGGCATCACACATCCTGAACAGGATGGTGCACCTGTGGTCGAGAAAAAAGTCAAAACTCGTACACAGCCACCACAGGGTAAAAAACCACCAACTAGATCAGCTGGTCGAGGGCGGTAATGAATCTCGATTTTTGACATCTGGCAAATCGTTAATTTTACAGCAAGTTTTTGCGACAGAAAATAGCCATGTGTTATGTAAAAAATAGCACTCTAAACCCCCTGCAATACGGGGTTTTTCATGGTTGCGTTTTTGGTTGACCCAAAATGGCCATTCAGTTATAATAGTAGTATAGTAAACAACAAGGAGCAGATATGCAGAATTCGTTGGCCCAGTACTCGGTAGAAGAATTGCAGAGTTATTTGAGCGATTTTCACAAGGATTTTTTTGGCTTTCGTCCTCGTTATGCTACTCCTGAACAGTGGCGTAGCCGTGAATATTTAGAAGCCAGTATCAACGCGATCCATAACACGATGGACAAGATGAAAGAAACCCGTGCAGGGCGTGATGAACTCCGTGCCAACGGTTGGGTAGTAGAGGAAACCGAAGAGGAATTGATCTGACATGGCCGCCATGTCGGATCGTTTGTCCCACAATTACTCAGATCCGTGGCGTTTTGTGACAGTTTGACTTGATTGACCAATAAATCAATCAATTGTATAATAGCAGTATAGTAGTTAATTTCAATCATAGTTTATTTTTAAGGACACAGCCCTATGTCAGATACAAGAACAGTAACATCAAAGCAGGCCCGTCGCAGTTTACTCAAGGCATTCAAAATCCAACGCCCGTTGTTCCTTTGGGGTCCTCCGGGTATCGGTAAAAGTGAACTGGTAGCCGACATCACGGCCGAACTGGGTGGCTACATGATCGACCTGCGCCTGGGTCAGATGGAACCCACTGATATCCGTGGTATTCCGTTCTACAACAAGGATACCGGCAAAATGGACTGGGCCGAACCAGTGGATCTTCCAACTGCAGAATTGGCCAGTCAGTATCCCATCGTGGTCTTGTTCCTGGACGAAATGAACAGTGCAGCACCCAGCGTACAATCGGCTGCGTATCAGTTGATCTTGAATCGCCGAAGTGGCAAGTATGTGTTGCCTGACAATGTGGTCATGGTTGCTGCTGGTAACAGAGAAAGTGACAAAGGTGTCACATATCGTATGCCAACTCCGTTGGCCAATCGTTTCATTCACCAAGAAATGAACGTGGACTTTGCGTCTTGGCAAGAGTGGGCAGTGAAAAATGGCGAGCACAAGGACGTGGTTGGTTACCTGGCATTCGCCAAGCAGGATCTGTACGACTTTGATGCCAAATCGGCCAGCCGTGCTTTTGCCACACCACGATCATGGCACTTTGTGAGCGAACTGTTGCAAGACAGTGACACTGACGACGACACCAACATGAACTTGATCGCAGGTACAGTGGGCGAAGGACTGGCTGTAAAATTCATGGCACACCGCAAGGTGGCCGGCCGCATGCCAAACCCAGCTGATATCTTGAGTGGTAAAGTGGATACCCTGGATGTCAAAGAAGTATCAGCCATGTACAGCCTGGTAATCGGCATGTGCTATGAACTCAAGGATGCTGTGGCCAAGAAAGTGCCAGACCGGGACTTCCATGCCATGAGCGATTGTTTCTTTGGCTACATGATGAAGAACTTTGAAACTGAGTTGGTGGTAATGGGAGCCCGCATAGCCTTGACAACATACAACTTGCCATTCCAGCCCACCAAGCTCAAGAACTTTGACACGTTTCATACTCGGTATGGCAAGTACATTCTACAGGCATCATTGTAAAGCTAACGGAGGGTGTGTGGTAGTGACCAACACAGGGCTGTGTACACACAGCCCTCCTTCCTGTTTCCCGGAGATCACATGAATTTTGTAGTATGCTCAAAAAAAGATAGCGAGATGATACGTTACCATGACAATAGATACACAGTTCAAACTCAGGTGACCGGTAACCTGGCACGGAGCACCTGGAGATGAACTATAATATAACTCGACTGGACCGCAGACATGCTTGGCACGACGAGTTCGACTACATGATCGAATTTGCCAAGCGCAGTTTCACCCTGTTACAGACTGCGGAGTCACCGGTGTTGCAGTTTGATCGTACGCGACGTTGGTTCAATGACCAGTTTGGATGGAGCCAGGATGTGACCCTGCGACACAGCATGAGCCAGACTCCGGTCGAGCAAAGATGGCCAGACGAAATCAACCCGCACTGGGCCTACAGCATGAAGTACGACGAATATCGTGTGTATGTGGCCGGCCAAACCGAACTTGGTTGGTTTGTGCTTAAACATCCGCAGTCATGACGTTTGAGCATTTGAAATTACAATATCAAGGCGCCACATCGGCCCATTATAGCCAGGTCGAGCCCTGGTGCAACGAACATGTGGGTCAATACGGACTAGATTGGACTCGGGTAGGAGCAGATCTGGCCTACATGATGGCCAATCCCAGCTACAAAGAAAACTATTATTTTCGAGAGGAATCAATGCGTACTATGTTTTTGTTGAGGTGGTCATGAACAGCCATCAACGCAGACGGGATCGTAGACAGTGGCGTTATTGCTCGCGTCAAGCCCGCCATGAAGTGACTCGATCTTGGAGTTGGGATCAGGCAGTGGCTGAATATATGCGTCGTTTTAATTGGTGTGTTGAACAGTGGGGCGATCGGGCCGACCGTTGTGGTTGGCGAGAACGCGGTATGGGCGAACGATGGGAATTTGATTGTCCAAAAAAAGCCACTCTGTTTAGGTTGAGGTGGTCATGACCCTGTCGACACAAGATTATCCATACAGCGTAAAAGTTACATATAGTGATCAGCTACCGTTTGGTACTGCTTTTTTTAGTTCGTCCCCTCCGGGCAAATGGTGTCACCAGCATATTGGCACTTTTGGGCGGGCGTGGTACGTAGACGCTGTTGGAAGCTTCGTTGGAGTTAAATTTCATTTTGCCCGCGAGCAAGATGCTGTGATGTTTGCGTTGAGGTGGCATAATGGTTAAGACAACTCCGCCATTACCAAATCCCGACTGTCTGCCCAATTATGTTATTTTAGAGGATCATTGGGACGGGCCC
>Ga0007828_1000271_pt1 | contig 14177 bp, 22 predicted proteins | sample CryBogCBE16Oct07_FD_71232 | JGI IMG/M metagenome (GOLD analysis project Ga0007828, IMG submission 71232) | Freshwater microbial communities from Crystal Bog, Wisconsin, USA - CBE16Oct07 | ecosystem: Environmental > Aquatic > Freshwater > Lake | place: Crystal Bog, Wisconsin, USA | collected...
TGGCGTTTGCAGGGGTGGATTCCACCGTCAGAATTGCCAGAATACAAAGCTAAATGGAAATATTTTCAAGAAATGCCATTACGAGGCTTAGACGACAAAGCCGTAGAAGAATACGAAAGAGTAATGAAAAAGGCTAAAGTCGTTAGAATTCGTTAGCTATTCTTTGCCATGTCAAGGGCTTCGGTTTCTTCTTTGTCTACACGAGAAAGCCAGCCCTTGCCAAAGATTTCAAAGGTCTTTAATGAACGGTAGTAGTCCCTGCGTGATTCTGAGAATTTATTGATAAGAGTTGCACAATTACTGGCGGAAATAAGGCTTCTTGTTGCTGGGCCAATAACTCCGTCAGGTACGCAACCAATAGCTGACTGAAGCAGCTTAACGCTTCTACCTGGCCCTGCATTAACTCCCATTGAAAAGACAACAAAGTCGAGCCCCCTAGGTAATACTTCGCCATAGCAAGGCCTCCAATATTTCTGTTCATACAAAGGTGCTACATCGTCTGCTGTGAGGTTTCTAAGAGTGTCTACAGGGTGACCTACATATTCTTCCCAAACAGCCTTGGTAACGCCTAAATTGGTTTCGCCGCCTGGGTCGCCTTCAAGTCCTTTTGCGCCAGTCCAACCACCTTCGGACTTTAAAACTAATGCTAAACATGATTTAAAGTTATTTTCCATCTATTCCTACCTGTTGGTTAATCCAGTCTTGTAAAGACTCTAATTGTTGGGTTGTTTGGGCGCATTGCTCGGCAACAGATAATAAGTTATGGGTTTGACCATTAATTGTGATGGTGGCTGTGCCATTGGCGGACATTGCACCGCTACTGGGGTCGAGCATCCTGCCATAAAAACTATGGATGTTATTGATGTTATCTTGGTAAGTTTTGGCAACATTTTCATTAATTATCTCCTGTTCTTTTGCCTTAGCTTTGTTCTCTGCAATCTGTCTTTCTCCTGCTGCCACAACCTCAGTTTTATATTCAGCATATCGTAAATGCTCGACATAAAACCCAGCACCAAAACCACCAAAAACCAAAGCCAAATAAATGTAGACTTGTCCACTTGTACCGCCTAACAAATTGAGTAAAAAGCCCATTATTGAGCCTCTGGTTCAGCGCCAGCCATTTGTTTGCCAGCTACAGAAGCAGCGCCACTACCAGACACAATTCCAAGCGCTCCAGCAATCTCTGTGAGGCTTATAGCGTGTCCTAGGTATATTTGGTATAGGGCGGTACAAGAAACCAAAAAAAAGCCGCCAAACCACGCCCAACGAGCTATGTCATGGGTTTGATTGTCTTTGCCTGTCAATATATGTGTAAGCATTTCTTTCATTTAATACCCCAAGTTAAATACCATGCAATAAAGCCAGCTACTAACCAGCAATAAAATTGCACCCTACGCACCGCTTTTAAGTCATGCTCAAATTCGGCAATATTTTGTTTCTCAAAAGCCTCAATTTCATTCTTTATTTTTAATAAAGACTCCCATTCACGCCCACCATACTTTTTAACAAAGTCAATTTTTAGCTTGGCTTCTTGGTCAGAAATGAGCTTTCTCTTATTATATTCGTTTAGGGCTTTTATGATTGCGGTTTGTTTTTTAAATTCCGCTTCCCTTTGCGCCCTGACTCTTTCTTGGGCTTTTAAAAGGGCTACATCCGTTGCGTCTTGCTGGGTAGCTTCTATGCTATGGGTGAGGCTTTTTGTAGCCTTTCTAGCCTCATTTAAGGCGCTAGAAACGCCTTTTATGCCATGCGATATGCCAAATGGGTCTGACACATCATTTACCCATGAAATAGTGCGTTACAAACCCTATAAATGTGGAAAATGCGGAAACGACAGCCATGCCAACCCAGAAACCGCCTCGACCTTTGTTAGCTAAAGCCAGCAATTCTTCCATGCCAGCTTCTAGCTTATCTACTTTTGTAGTTAATGAATCAACTTTTTCCCAAAGCTGTCCATATCTAACAGGGTCAATTTCAAACGACATAACTCACTCACTTGGTTTTGGGTTTGCGAGTAGTCGCTTTTGGTATTTTAACAGTTTTCTTGGCTACTTTTTTGGTGGCTTCTTTTTTGACTAATGGAAAAGGCCATTCTTGAAAGTCAATTTTAATGGCAGGTTTAGGCATATAACCTAACTTGTCCATAATCCATGTAAATGTAAAATTCATATTAAGCTCCTAATAGTGCTTTTACTTCATCAGCAGTTAAACCAAGTGCAGTTAGTTTAACTAGTGCAGAAGCCTTTGCATCTTTAGCGGCTTGTTCTTTAGCTGTTTCTGCGGCTTCAAGTTCTACTAATTTTGCTTCAGCTTGAGCCATGTCATATTGAACTACTTGCTCATCTTTATCATAAGCAACATCACCACAAATAGTAATAATTAATGGATTTAAAGCATAAATAGCATCATGAATATTAAGCATATGCAATCTCCATTAGTGTAATTGTAGATGGTGAATTTGCTTGTCCAAAATAATTAGTGCCAACACCATCGGTTGCAAAATAAATTGTATAAGTTGTTGCAGATGTTGTTGATGGTGAATCTAGCCAAGTCATGCAAATAGGAAAATATAAAGTGCTTGCTCCATCATCACATTCTGTGGTTGTTAATTGTGTTGCACCTCTATAAATATAAAATCTTGCGGCACGACCACTAGAGCTTTGACCCCCTACACTACTAACAGAAATGTAAATTTTACTTGTAGTGGATTGTGGGGTAATAGTTGCACTTAAAGTTGTAGATACTGGTGTAGAGCTTGTAGTAGATTGAATAGTAGTAAAAGTGGAATTAACTACTTGAATTACAGTATTACCACTACCATATAAAGATACTGACATAATCTGTCCTTAAATAGCCACTAATTCGGCAGTAGTTGTTGCACTAGCAATAGAAGCACGACCAGCAGTTAAACTAGCAATAAAGTCTGCATCGCTAACAGCATTAGGAATACCAGCCAAAGTATTGAGTTGTCGCTTCTGGGCTTCTTCTACAGCTTTAGCATTAAATTGTGCCAGCTTGATTGTTTTAGCTTTTTCAAAGTTTACTGTGACTGTAGAGCCTGACAATTCCCAAGCATCAAAGAATTGAGCATCTGCGCCTTGTGGCAAAGTGCTGTCATCAACGATGATTGAGCCTTCAGGAGTATCTTTTTCCTTAACAGCTTGAATACTGATTTCGCCTGTTGGGACTGTTACAGATACTCCACCATTGGAGTTTGCATGAATGATTACTTGTGACATTATTTTTCCTTAATTAATTACTAAATATTGCGGCAGTTACCATTACTGGATTAAAAGCGGCTGTTCCAGAATCTGCCGTTATAAAACGATATACTGTTGTTGAAGTGGAATAATGCCCCATATAACCATAAGAATTTGCTCCAGCATTTGTTCCAAAGCTAATATTAGGACAATAATTTGCATTAGATAAAGCATTTGTAAAATTTACTGAAAAGTTACCAGTTGAATTTACTGTAACAGAGCTAACATTATAAGAAGCTCTAATAGTTCCACCTGTTCCATTAAAATTTACCCATGCTTTGCAACTACCATAAATGGCATTATCCATTGCTGTGCTATTACCAGCACCATCTTGCAAGGTGTCGGCTACAAGAGTCCCCGCCATTATGCTTCTCCTTTAATCTTTGCCCATTGCTTTTTAGCAGCTAGGGATAGTTTTAATCTTGTTTGTTCGGACACGATTTTTCCTTTATTAAAAGCCGATAGTTTGGCTTTAGTTTCTTCTGATACTACTTTGCCAGTATGGGCTAGTTTTACAGCTTCACCAATGTGTGCAGGGCGTTTGCGACCTTTTAATTTTGCACCACAACTTTGCTTCACTTCTGGTGAACGATTCTTCAATGCCTTTACGACCTTAGCAACGGCTTCAGGTGACCTTTTCCATCCTAGTTGAGCTACCTTCATCTTGGCAATCGTTTCAGGGGCTAAATCACCCTTTCTTGACCCGCCAAACTCAATATTATAGCCATTAGGAATACGGCTATTCATAACAGTAATCCAAAATCGTTCTGCAAAGTTAAGAATAGCTTTATTGTTTAACCCAGTACAGATTGGCATATAGTCAAAGTTCTCTTTACCATGCTTGCGGTATGCCCTTGTCATTAGCGTTCCATGACCTACCTTATTGCCAGCAACAATAGTCTGACCGACATATTGCTTGCCGTTCAGATTATTGGTGACTAGGTAGATTGTTCCTGCCATGATTTATCCTTTAATTATGAAACCAAGTTCCAGACATAATTGTGTAATCTTTTAAATTTCCATGGGCATCACCACCACACATATAACAAGTTGATGTAGTGTTTGTTAAAGATAAAGTTCCCATGCTAAAAGAGGTATTTACATCATTGGTTGAATCAAATTTTTGACCACCAATAACACATGACCAGTTGGTGTCTGAAAAAGCGGTTGCAAAGTTAGCAATATAAGTTCCTGTTCCGCTTTTTGTTACAGAAGAAACATTAAAAGAAGAATAAATTGTTGGAGAACCTGAAGTTCCATTAAAACTTACCCATGCTTTAGCAATACCGCTATAAGCATTATTAGTGCTAAATAGACCTGTATCTGTGTTTAGGGTATTCGCTACAATCGTTCCCGCCATGATATTTTTCCTTAGACTTTTAAAAAGTTGTCTATTGCGATTTTAACAGCTTCTTTGCTTTCAAAGTTGCCTAAAAAGTGTCTTTTACCATCTTTAGTGGCTCTAGCTTTAAATAGCCTGTTTCCAGTACATTTATCAAAATGCCATCTTTTCATAGATGTTGCACCGCCAGATTTTTGACATTTTGGGCAAATAATAATTTCATATTTTCTACCTTTGTGTGCTGCCGAAATTTTTGCTTTTGTTTCTGGGGACAACATAGCACCATTTGGCCCAACTCCACCATTGCTTTGATTTACTAAATTTGCGCCCATGCTTTTAAAACAGTCTATTAAAAGCATTTCATGACTAAACGCTTCTTCTTCAGTATCCCAGTCTGCAAGTATTTCTATTGATATACCTCGAGCTTTTTGGACAATTTCTCTCCATTTGTAGCTTCTATCATGACGAGAAAATGCTCTATCTTCTTTACCTTTGCCGATATAGAAAATTTCACCATTAGGGGTATAGTGAGCGTATGTGTAATACATTAAACAACTACCCATCTAGAGCCAGTATTTACAGTTACTACGACACCACTCGAAATAGTTACCGTTCCTGTTGTATTTGCATTATAACCGCTTGGAATGGTATATGACGAGTTAATAGTCTGTCCGTTTAGGTTGAATATTTGGTCTGTTCCGCCACCAGTTGCTCCTCCGCCAATAGCTGACCAAGCTCCATAAGTATATGAACCTACTGAAGTAGCGTTAGCGCCTGGGTTAGTCGCCATCGTATAAGTAAAGGTGTTTGTACCTGTTACTGTTACGGTAAATGTGCCGTTATAAGCACTTGGGGAAGCTCCAGAAATGACCACAATTTGACCTGTTGCCAAGCCATGTGCGCTTGTAGTCGTTAAAGTAGCTGTAGTAGTGGAATAGGTAATACCACTAATAGAAATGCCTGTAATGCCGTTTTTATAACCTTCATAAGCCTTTGTTGTGGTGTTATAGCGCACCATGCCTGTAGATGGGCTTGCGGTTCTTTGGGCGGTTGTACCTGCTGGAAGCTGTACTTCGCCTGTGCCAGTAAAAAAGCCATCTCCAGCTACCGTTAATGTGCTTTGGGCGGTAATTGCTCCACTAAATGTAGGAGTAGAAAACTGGAAAAATTCAACAGCATTACCTTGCACAGTACCTACTGGCAAATTGGTAATTTGGTTGTTATTCATGTTAAATGGGCCAGCCATAGGTGTCTGACCATCTGAAGCAATAGACCCTGTTAATGCTGTAGCAATGTCAGAAAGAGTCGTATTAGCCCATGCAGAGCTAATAGTAGTACCTGTTACTACAGGATTCCCTGATGGGAGTGAATATATACCGCTACCGTTTCTACTCATTTGCTTGTCCTCTTAAAGCATTTACCGCATTAACACCGCCTTGTGTGAATAATAAACGAGCTAAATTTGCTTGTTCTGGCGAAACTTTTGCTTCCAATGGTTGCTGACCAGCTAATTTCATTAATGCTGCGGCTTTTCTAGGGTCTAATAAAGCCTCTGCCATTTCTGTTGTTAGTCGTTTATTGGCTGCACCGTAAGCTATGTCTTTTACTCTAGCGCCAATGTTTCCTGCGGTTTCAGCAAGACCACGCCTTCTAAGTAAGTTAGGAAGGTTTACCTCTTGAAGCATATTATTATAAGCCAAGTTTTGCATGGTATTAGACCCTACGCCACGCCCTGCGGTGTTAGCAAAGTCTGTACGCATCATGTCATCTTTAATGGCTTGTAAACGGTTTAATTGGCGCTCAGACAATAAACCTTCTTTTTTAGCTTTTTCTAGCTCATTAGAAAACCTATTTAAATAGGTAGAATAGTCTGTGCTTTTTGTAGACTTTTCTGCAATATTAGCAATAGTGTTTAATTGTTCTACAGGCTTAGAAAGGCGCTCATAGTTTTTGCGAGCCATTTTATATTCTGGGCTTACTTCTTCAATAAAGCTCAATAAACGGTCTTTAGCAGTTTGTAAACTTTTTAATTCTGCACTACTTGCTCCGCCATTTTTTTCAGCCATAGCTTTAACTTTGGCAATTTCATCATCTAAAGCCATTTTGGTTTCATGCAAGCCACGCATAGAGCCAGCAGGGTCAGTAATATCTATACCTCTGTTAGCAGCGTTTTCTTGCGCTTGACCCATAGCTCTTTTAATAGCTGGAGTCTTAATTAAACCTTTAATTTCAGTAGACATTTCAGGCGTTAATTCACCTAAATTTAAAGGCTTTAATGCGTCAGCATACAATTCGTCAGCAACTCTACTACGCAAATCTTCATACTTTGCCATGCGTGTAGGAGAAGCGATGTTTTCTAATGCATTGGTTCTTGCGGCAGCATTTTGCGCTTGGCGTTGTGCCAAAGCATTAGTAGCTTCAGTAGAAGCATTTAAAGCAGCCCTTTGCACCGCTGCAAGACTAGGTACACCAGCAGCTTCACCTACGGTTGGCATAGAGCCTGGCACTAATTCTTTAGCATTTCTAAGGTTTTGAATGGCTTGTTCAGCGTCATTACCAGAAAATTGACGCAATGCACGACCTAGAATTAAGTTTCTGCCAGACTGGTTAAATGGCTCTAAAGCTGCTTTACCAGCGCCATAAACCGTATTAGCAATTTTGCCAAATGCAGGTGAAATTCCACCAAATAATGTGCCAGCACCAGTATTTAATAATTCTTGTTTTAAAAGACCTAAATCTTTTTTGCCTGTTTCTTCTGGTGTTAAAGCGCCTTGTGTAGCGCCAACAGTAGCTGCTTGTGCATAAGGGCCAAGTTTTGCAAAGCTAGGAATCATCCCAATGCCTTTGCTTAAACCAACAGCAGGGGCAATAGCACCAGCAACACGACCTGTGCCATAAGCTACAGGGTTTTCTTGAGAATAAACATCAGCTTCTTCGCCAAGTTTTTTTGCTAATTCGCTTGTACCTAAATTGCCACGAGTAACCATTTGTGCGGCAGCAATAGCAGGGTCAATAATTGACTTAGTTGCGCCAGCTAAAAATGATTCAGTTGGGCGTGGTTCAGGCAAAACATTAGTGCGGTCAATGCCTTGTGGTCTACCTACGGCAGCGCCACCAGCAGTATTAGCAAATTGTGTAGATAAAGGCTGACCTTCAGGCGAAGTTAATTCTACGCTAAATTGAGGTATTTGCTGTTTTGTAATGGTATATGCTTGCACCACAGTATTAAATTCAGGTGTGCCTTTTTTATCTGCGTTTTGCACAATCCATGCGGCATATTTTTCCGCAGGATTTTGTTGAACATTTTCATCAGCCATTATTTTGTCTGCCCAGAAATAATTGCATCAGCCTTATTTAAAATATTTACTTGTGGAATATTTAATTGTTGTGCAGAATTAATTTGACCTTTAGGCACTTTAGGAGGAGTTGTCCTAATATTTAAATCAGCATAAGGGTCATAAATAATATTAGAAGGGTCAATTCTGTAATGAGTTGCCACATCTGAATAATATTTTTTCTGCGTGTCAAATTGTTCTTTTTGGCTTTTAACCAAATCGCCAGCGGATTGAGTAAATTCATTACGCTGTTGCGGAGTTAAACGCTGACCATTTAATACACGATTGTATTGAGCCATAACTGAAGCTGGTACGCCTCGTGCATTTTCAGCAGAAGCATACTCGCCTTCACGCACAGTAGAGCCTGGGTCAAGAATTTTCATGTAGCCAAATATGCGTGACATATCGCCAGCAGCAGTTTCAGGCGCACTTTCAATTTTGCGATACGCTTGACTAATTTGAATATGTGGTTGAGCTTGATTAAAGAAAGAGCTACGCAGTCCTGCTTCTTGTGGATTTGCTTTTTCTTCTGCTGAAGCTGGAGCTGTATAAATCACTTTACCATTTGATGTAACAAGATTTTTTCCAACAGTATGCAATTTTTCTGCACCTGAAGCAATTTCTTTAACTGTTCCATCAGGCATAGTAATAAAGCGTTTTTGCCCTTCTCCAAGAGTAATTTCTTCTGGCATGAGCTTTTTAAGTCCAATTTCACGCAATTGGGGTATATTAGATTTTGTAGCAAAAGCATAAGCATCATTTGGATTAGTTTTCATTAACTCTCCAAATTGAGTAATATCAGATTCTTGTTTTCCACGCAAAGCATTAGCTAATTCTTGTGCTTTAGTATCAGCTTTATTGCCTAAATAAGCACCAGTTAAAGTTTTAACTAATGGGTTTAATGATTGCAACGCTGAAGGTTTAACATAAAAACCGCTAACCATTTGACCTTGTGGTTGGTCATTCATGCCTTGACCTAATAATGCTTGTGCATATTGTTGTTGGCGGTTTAATGTTTGCAACTCAGGATATTCTGGTTGCAATAATGATGCTTGAGTTGTAGGTGTAAAGTCTGCCATATTATGTCCTTATAACAGTCCAATTTCAGCAAGATAGTCTGCAGAACCGCCAGCCCCTAAACCGTTACTACCAGCGCCTAATAAACTGCTTCCACCACCCAAACTTCTTCCAGCACCGCCGATTAAATAAGCGCCACCTAATGTGCCGCCAAGACCTAATAAACCATTCATTTGGTTTGTTTGGTTAGCTTGACTAGCGTTATATGCGCCTAATTGGTTTTGGTATTGTGCGTTTACAGCACCTAAATAATTAGGGCCAGCAGGTGTTTGTACATAACTAGGATTTGCCAATGCTTTTACATTACTTGCGTAGCTAAAAGGCGCTGCCAAATTAGTATTGTAAGTATTAAGATTTTGACCATATTGTTGCTGATTAGCATTTAAACCTACGCCAATGCCTTCTGTAGTTACATTAGCTAACAAGTTATTTTGCTGATTATTAAGGTCTTGCAACGCATTTTGATAGGCTTCAGAACCAGGCTGAATACCTTGATTTGCAAGCTGAGTTAATGTTTGTTGTCTTTGGCGGTCAATTTGTGGCTGAAGAATAGACATTTCAGCTTGTTGATATGATTGCCCTGGATTAATACCATAAGACGGCAAATTACCAGCGCTAAATGGCTGATATTGGTAATTACTTACAGCATTTTGTGAGTTTTGTACCGCAGGTTGCAAATTAGGCGCAACCGTTTGGTTTGCTGTGTACATTGGGTTGCCATATTGGTCAGTCCCAGACTGTGCATAATTTAAACTGCCATAGGGCGTATTTTGCCCAATCATGTTTCCTGCGGCTGTTGCCCTTGCCGCTTGTGTATAGTCTGGTGCTGGGGGTGGACTTGAACCGCCTCCGCCACCACCGCCAAAAATATCGCTTACTACTGAACCCATTTCATTCTCCTTGTTGTAACCAAACACATCGGTCACGCTTCATAACCATCACTATTAAATCCCCATCTTGATGCCCATAGGGGATGTCAGCTACCTGTTCAAAGCCAAGTTTTCGGCACAGTTTCAAGGACTTATAATTATCCTTGCATATAGGTGCGATTATAACCTTGACTTCTAAAATATTAAAGGGATAGTCAAAAATAGCGTTAAGTAAGGCTTTATTTAGCCAATAAACATCTGTACTAGCCACATGAATTTGACAAGCATTTGGGGTGAAATTGTTATAACCGACAACTGCTATTAATTCACCGTCTTTTTCCTGCCCAATACACATGGTGTTTTTTGGGTACTCAACTTCTCCTACTTTTGACAACCACTTCCTTAATTCTTCTTGGTTTTCCGTTGTAAGCCTACGCATTACAGTACGGCTCCCTTCTCCATCACAAAATCGGTAGAATCCCAATGTAATTCAATGTTTTGCGAGGCAATGCTAATGGTTAAACTAGCGGCATAACCCACGCCAGTAACCCCTTGCCATTGTTTTGTAGTAATTAAGCCAGCAGTCCAAATATTATTGTCCCATTTGGCTGTGTCCCAAAGGCCAACTGTAGAGGTTGCTGGGTTATAACTTAAAGAATTAGTTGGTGGGGCAGCGTCAAAGTCATAGCTCATACCTGCCAAAATAGTAGGCACTCCGTTATCCGTCTGAATAATAGGGCGAACCATAGAAAAACGCTTTAATTGACCTCTAGCTTCAAAATAATTGTAGGCTTGTTGCGCCACAGCATTAATGTTTGTGCCAGCGTCACTATCGCCATTCCAAAACTGACCAACAAAGCCATTTCCGCCAAAGTAGCAGTTGTCATAAAACATTTCAAAGCAAGCGGCATTAATATTGGTGAAATTAGCCCAAGACTTTGTAATTGTATGCATTACATATTGCTGTGTGCCACCAGAAATAGGAATATTTAATATAAGCATTTGTGGCTTTGCAAAATATATAATTTGCCAGCCAAAATTGGTGTTATACAGGCTTGTAGCGTTGGCTACTGCTTGGTATATTTTATCAGTAAGGTTAATACGAGGGTCAAGGCGACTAGACTGCAATTCAGCAGTAAGCGGTATTAAACCGTCATTAGTAAGGATTAGAAGGTCACCAGCCCATTTAAACATACACCTACGACTAAAGGTGTAACCAATCTGCCAAACGCCTTTTAAAGCCCATGTGGAAGCAGAAGATGGGTCAGTTCCTTGGTAAACGATAACCTCACCCATATTGGTAATAAATACAGCAAAGTCATCCACGCCATAACCAGCGTCAAGAGTCCAAGTACCCATTGCTTGAATAAATCCACCATTTCGTGCAATTCCTCCAAAGTTAAGCACATTGGCAGCGCCACCCAATGAGTTTGTAGGTAAATACCATACATTCATTGAGTTATTTTGGGTAAAGTAAAGACGGTTTTTAAATAGGTTTACATTAATAAATGTGTTGCTATTTACGCCAGTTACATAAAAACCAATAGTATATGTGCCGACTACGCTAGCATTTCCGCTAGGTGTTGTAGCCATTGTGTAGGTAAATGTTGTAGCGCCAGTAACAGTAATAACAAAAGTGCCGTTATAGTCATTTGGCGTTGCACCTGTAACGGTAATTTGATTTCCTGTAATTAAGCCATGTGCTGAAGAAGTTGTAAGAGTTGCAACATTTCCTACATGGGTAATGCTAGAAATAGTTTGGGCAGTCCCAGTTGTAGCCATTTTTATCCAGCTTGTGCCGTCATAAATCAACACAGGGTCAGCACCATTACAAGCTACAAGGTAATTTCCGCCAATATTAGAAAAGTTTACAAATTGAAATTTGTCGTTTGTAAGACCTGTAACCTTGGAAACTGCGGTGCTATTAGTAGCGTCATAAATAACTCCACCAGCGGCAGCAAATAAGGTTTGGCTAGTTGTGCCAGCATAGGTCATTAGGGTGTTTACTTGCCCTGTAATGCCTGTAGAGTATTTGGTATAACCCCTTCTTAATTGGACATCATAAGGTGTCGGAAAGAAGTTAGTAAGTTGCACAGCGTCAGTTGGGGACATTTCTGCAAGAGAGTCCCTAGCGTTCCAACCGCCAATAGGCGCTGGAAGTGACGCAGTTGTAGCGTTAAACTTTTTTTGCTGACCAAAAATCATGTGCCATAACCTGTGTCAGGAATATTAGCCCAACCAATAAGTACTTTGCTTGGGTTAGGATTGAATGACAGGTTAGGTGCGCCTTTGTCGTTGGCTTTAGCAATAGACAAATAACGCTGGTAATCTTGCATTAGCGAGGTCGTGTCAAACCCTTTAACTTGGAAGTATTTGAGTTTGGTGTAAAGAACCATAATACGAGTATCAAATAAAGCTGTATCGGTGTCATTTACTAAGCTCTGCTGTGGTGTGCCTGAAGCTGATTGCGCCCATGCGTTACTGCGGTATTCAAAGCCCAAATACTCTTGGGTGTTCATTGGAGGCCATATTTGGAATGTACCGCCAAGAATACGCCAACGGACACGAGGGCCAGTTGAAATATAACCAGATTTTAACCATTGCCATTGCTGTGCATCTTCAGGGCCAAGCATTTCCCAATGCTTTGTCTTATCCCAATGAGTGCGGTCTGTAATGGTTTCAAAATCGCTAGGAAGCGTATATTCTGTTTGTGCAAATAAGACGCTATTTGTGCCAGTTAATGAAGCCTCTTGGCTCATTGTGACAGTATTGCTTGTGGTGCTGACAACATAAGTGTCTTGTGCCACATTGTAGCCAGTAATAGACCATTGAGGCGTTAAACCTGTGGTATTACTAACATTAGTAAGAGTGTAGCCACCTTGTGTAGAGGTGGCTGTGGCATTTAAAAACTGAGTGTAAAAACGATACTCCTTCTCCAGCATTTGCCAGTCATACTCTTTTAGCAAATCGTAACCTGCGCCATTCATCAAAGCCAAAATTTGTTGTGTATCTTGGCTAGGATTACCAGCTACATAGGTTGGTACTGTAAGATTTAGCTCGGCAGTTACCTGCTGAACCATTTGGAGCATCGTTGCACTCATATTAGGCCTCTACTGCTTTTGTTTTGCGTGTTTTGGGGGTTTTTTCCGCAACAGCAGCAAGTATCGCTGACATTTGCTCTTGCATTTGAGCCAGCTTCGCCTCTGTTTCTGCCTTGATTTTAGCATTTTCCTCTTTAAGTTGTGCTAATTCCGCATTGCGCTTGTCAATTTCTGCGGTATCTTGCGCCAAATTCAAATAGGTGCGAGCTTTTTCTCTAAAAGAGTGTGGACTCATGCCAGCAATCATGCCAATACGCTGTAATTGCTGGTCAGAGCAATTAGCAACATCTTCTACGGTACGAAATTTAATGCCTTTTAGCTCCTCGGCTTGGGACATACTAACCAAAGGCCAATGTTCAATAGGAGTGCCTGTTAATGACTCCTCATTTCCTACCTTATTTTGGTATGCCGCCCATTGGACTGGAAAACGCAGTTTATGGCGGTCTTGGGCGATAGTGTCAATAATGTTTAATTGGTCGCCAGGGGTGTAAATAGTAACCCAGTCAGCATCTCTAAAAATAGGTCTGCCTTGGGCAATAGTTTCATCTTTAATTTCGATGGGTTTGCGGTAAAACTTTACCGTTAATAGTGCGTCAGCACCTCGTACATCTGATTCAATAGCCATTTAATTCTCCTAAGGGATTAGGTTGTTAAAAGAAAAGGGACTCCCCTTTTGAGGGAATCCCTAGTTTACTACAGGGGTAAAACTTATACGCTTGCAGCAGAGAACCAAGCGCAATCACCAGAAGCCAAAGCAACGCCAGGTGAAGTGTAAGCACCACCAGTAGCAGCTACTTGGAAAGTAGTTGTGTTGATAGCGCAAACAGTTGTAGAAGCAGAGATAGCAGCACCAGCTTGTGCGAATACATAACGCAAGCCTGTGTTACCAAAAGTTTCAGCACCTAATGGGCCAAATGCTGGGATTACTTCAGCAGTTGAACCGTTAGTTAAAGCAAAATCAACTGGGGTTACACCGTTAAGGTTTACGCCAGCAATAGGGAGAGTACTATAAGCCATGATTTTTTCCTTTGTAAATTAAATAGACCTTTATAAATAGGGGTTTCCCCCTATTCATTAGTTGGTCAAAATGCCTTGTAGGAAGCGGTTAGAAGTTGTCAAGTTACCAGCCCAACCGTATAACTTCACGATTGCGTCTTGGTTAATTGCTTGACGCTCGCCACCGATAGGTACAA
>Ga0007828_1000272_pt1 | contig 13921 bp, 16 predicted proteins | sample CryBogCBE16Oct07_FD_71232 | JGI IMG/M metagenome (GOLD analysis project Ga0007828, IMG submission 71232) | Freshwater microbial communities from Crystal Bog, Wisconsin, USA - CBE16Oct07 | ecosystem: Environmental > Aquatic > Freshwater > Lake | place: Crystal Bog, Wisconsin, USA | collected...
AAAAAATTTATTAGGTAATATAACATCGTTACTGACTTCACCATGGTGTAGATATGTTCTACTCGTTATTTTACTTTAGGAAGTATATTTGTATCCTCCCTGAATGCCTACTCCTCCGACGTACTTCCATCGATAACATTTTACCCCCATATTTAAAAGAACTACTTTTTAATTATTGTAAAATTACAAAATTTTTTATCTACTTTTTTAAAAAGCATTAAAACTTCTATGTTTTTTATTTTTTAATTCTAATTTATAAGTTTTAATTTTTTCGTCATAGGATACAATAAAAGTTGATTTATCAATAATTTTTTTAATTTGCCCTTGATACTCTCCATATAATTGGAAAGACTTTCCAATATTTTCTTGCTTTATAATTTCATTTGGGAAAATATTTTCATTTGGTACATCTATCGCAATTAATTCTTCTTTTCCTTCTTTAATTTCATAAACATCATAATAATCATTTGATATTTTTACATTAAAATATCCCGCAAATTTACTTGGTGTTTCATTATGAATATTTATTTCTCGAACAACACTTTTAATAATATCAATAGTAATAATATTAAGACTACTTATAAATTCAATACATTCTTCTTTATATTGTTTATAAATTAATAAATCATCGATTATTTCATTTATTGTAGCAAAATTACAATCATCAAAAGATTTAATATACAAAATTCTAGAAGGCCTTTCTAAATAATTATCATTTAATTTTATTTCATTAGTCGTCATTAAAAATACTCTACGATATTTTGTATTGTGAATACCATCAAGAAAACTTAATAATTCAGGTGCTTTACCCCATTCATGCGGGAATATTTTTTCAAATTCATCAAAAAATAAAATTAAATCATAAGGAATCCCTGAGAGAAATTCTTTTAATTTATCTATATAATCTTTGCCACTATTTTTTGTTACTAAAATTACCGGAAGATTTAATTTATTACATAAAACTTCAGCGGAAACTGTTTTTCCTGTTCCTTTTACACCATTAAAAAGAACACCTAAATTTGTATTTGAATTATTGTATGTTTTAACAATACGATTGATAAATTTTTCTTCTAAACCATATACTTTATATGGAAAGTCAAATTTTTCTTTAAATTCATTTAAAAACAATTCTTCCTCAATAGTTTCATCTATATTATAAATGTAAGGTTTTAAAGTTGATTCTTGCATCTCATCTCTTAAAAAATAAGAACTATTTGATTTATATAATTTCTTCGCCATTTTTATTTTTTAATAATTTTTTAATATCTTCGGTTTCCATACTGTTTAAACACATAAATAATATAAAATAGTTAAAAACTATTAAAAAATTATTTTATTTCTTTTTCATTGAGAAATCTATTGATTCCTTCTCAAAAGACTTTTATGCTACTTCTAGCAAAGATTCCATAGTTTCTACGGTACTTTTGTAAATATTTCTACCCTCTTTTAAGATATTTAAACTTGCATTGTAATCCCTATCTATTTCTAATCCACAATTGTTACAATGATATTCTCTATCTTTCAAAGTTAAATCTTCTTTTTTATTTCCACAATTACTACATACTTTACTTGATGGGTAAAATCTATTTATTTCTACTATTTTAGTATTATAATATTTAGATTTTTCCTTTAGTAATTGTTTAAAATATCCAAAATTCTTTTCACTTATTGCTTTAGCTAATTTATGATTTTTTAGCATCCCAGCAACATTTAAATCTTCCAAATATATAGTTTGATTTTCACTACATAATTTATTTATTATTTTATGGAAGAAATAATTTCTTTGATTAGTTAATTTTTCGTGAAACTTAGCTAATCTTTTTCTACTTTTTTCTTTATTCTTACTTCCTTTTTGTTTTTTAGATAATTTTTTATGTAAACTTTTTAATTTCTTTTCATTTTTTCTTATCCATTTAGGTTGTTCTATTATTTCTTGGTCAGAAGTAACAATAAAAGTTTTAACTCCCAAATCTATTCCTATTTCAGAATTTCCAATTCTATTTCTTTCTATAAAAGGTAAATCAAATAAAAATGAAACAAAATATTTTCCTGTTTTTGTTTTACTAATAGTAGCATCCTTAGGTTTATAATTTTCTAATATTTCCTCATATTTTTTAGAAGTAGAAAAAGAAAGATTATTAATTTGTTTATTTAAAAATAATTTCCCATCTCTTAAATAATTTTTAGATATTCCATCTACAGGTAATGCCATAGATTGTACATCATGTTTCTTTTTAAATTTTGGAAATCCTATTTCATTTAAATGTTTTAAATTTACTTCTAAACCTTTTTGTTTTTTATTTTTAATATAAGCATCTTTTTTCTTTTGGATGCTTCCATCTTTTAAACCTTTAAAATAATTTTTATAAGCTGTTTCTAAATCCCAAACAATACCTTGGTAAATTTTAGAATTAACATTATCTAACCAATCATATTCGTTTCTTAGTTTTATAATATATTGGTTAATTTGTTTAAATTCTAAAGTAATTTTAGATTCTTCATAAGTTTTCTTTTTTAAATTCAAACAAGAATTAAAAAGGTAACGACAATTCCCTAAATGTTTATCAAGAATTTCTTCTTGTAAAGTATTTGGATATAATCTTATTTTAATTCCTTTTAACATTTATTAAAGTTTGTATATTGTACATCCTTTAATTATGGGTAAAATAAAAAAGATAATAAATTTTTTGTATATTTGTAAAATAGTTAGAAGAAAATATTGTTTTTAATTATTTTATGTTATTTCGGGTTTACAAATTTATAATATTATCTAATTCAAAAATATATTCATTTGGATTAATTGGAGTTCCATTTAATCTATACCATTCAGGCTTCATAAATATTTTTTCTTTTATTCTTTCTACATTTAATTTTTTATCTTTTAATTTAGGGATATATTCTGTTCTTTCATAAAACTTATAAACATCCCAATTAGAAGAAAAATCCTGTACATTAAATTTTCTTATTCTACACTCTTCTCTTAATTCTAAATATCTATTTAATGTAAAAAAAGGTTTCATTACAAAAAATAAAACGTGACCTGTTCCAAGACAATATTCAAATGGAATTTTAGCCGTTTTAGACATTCTAGTATAATTATTAGGAAGTCTTGTAATTTCTCTTGTTTCTGCCAATAAATGTTGGTCAGTTAAAATCTGTGGAGGTACTAAATTAATTCTTGTCATAAAACAAAAGTAAAGATTTATTTATCTAGTTTTAAAAAGAAATTAAAATATTTTTCTGCGTCAGTTGGATTATTAAATTCTAAAATACAACCTTTATCATTTTTGACATAAAAAATAGTTTCTCCTCCAGGTAAATAAGATAAATGATTAAATCCTATATTGATTGATTTTAAAAAATTATTTTCATTTAAAGTTCCTTTACCAATTAATTTTTTGATATTACCTTTATTAAACCATTTTGAATTATAGGATTTAATTTCCACAAATCCTCCAATTTCTTTATGGAGGATTCTTTTTATTTTTATGGGAACAATTCCGTTTATTTCTAATAATTTTTCTTTTGTCATTCTATAGGTAATTCTGAAATATGAGTTACGATTTGATTGTTTACATCAATAGAAGGTTCAAATATATTTTTCTTTTGATTGAATACTTTTGTAATTCTTGCAGTAAAAATATTTACAGTTTTCAATTGACTTGTAGAAATTGTTCTTACTAAGAATTTACCTTCTTTTAATAACCATTTATCCTTTTCAATTAAATTAAAATTTATCATACGAGTATATATTTTGTTGGTACTTCTTTAATTAAAATAGTCCCATTAGATGCTTGAAAAAATTCGTATCCATCTTGGTACATTTCTGTAGCATTAATTTTTAGAATTACTGTTTTACCTCCATGTCCTTTTCCTACTTCAAAAGCAGTGCTTCTATCTTGACTTAAATGTACATGAGTTCTTGATTGTGGTAATAATCCTTTTTCTAAAATTGAATTTAAGAATTTATCACTTGTCCCGTGATATAAAATTGTTTTTCCAAACGGAATAAATTTTACCCAATCATTTTGTAAATCTACACAAACTGAATGTCCTTGACAAGCTCTAATTTTTGTTTTATCTGAATTAAATTCAAAACGCTTTTTATTGTTTGTTTCAACAATAAAACATAATTCTTCAAAATCAATAGGTGTTTCTTTAAATTCAGCTAACTTATTTAAACCACAAATCAAATCGTTTGTGTCAGCCCAACCTTCATTCTCAAGGATTATTCCTATTAAACCGGGTTTGTGTCTTAGTATTAATGATAGTATTTTCATTTTTCTTTATTTTTATATTTCTTATTTCCCAAACAATTAAAAAGTAAAATGATAGCATAGCAAATGCAATATCATTTAAATTTATTTCTTTTTTATAAGCAGTAAAAAGAAAAAATATAAGATAAATTGCAGATATCATACAACTAAAATTAAATATAAAGTCTTGAAACTTGTTGTAATTTTCTTTCATTTATTTTATTTTTTGAATTGTTTCAATATGTGTGATTTTAGTAGAATCATTTGACATTAATTCAACATAATAAAGTGAATCGTTAGCATCAATTACATAAAATTTCCACATACTATTTGAGTTTTGCCAGATTTTACAATCTTTAAATTCTTTTTTAATAGTTCTTATTTCCGCTTCATTTGTTCTTTCATGATAACATGAGGATAACAAAACAATGGAAATAAAAAAAGTGATAACTATTTTTTTCATAATTTTTATTTTAAACAAAAATAGTGGAAATGTTTTAAATCCCACTATTTTTTAATTTATTTTTTAAAATCTAATTGGATTAACTCCAAATCTACTTGCTGCTGCATTTACTTGTTTCATACTACCAACAATTTCATCCAAACAAACATCATGATGAGTAGTTGTATCGCTATTTTCAAAATCTAATGATAAAATATCAAGTTTACCGTTTAATTTAACCCAAAAATATTGTGCAAATTCTTCAATACGACAACTTTTAATTTCTCCTAAAATTTCTACATTTACTTTTTTTGAAAATATACCATCTGTTTTAGTTTCAATAATTGACCCTTTAGCAATTTTAATTGGGTAATTTTCTACTAAAACACTTTTGTTTAAATTAATTCCTGTCATATATTTTATTTTTGTTTACTCTACAAAGTTACAATTTATTTTATCTACTTTTTGAAATTCTATAATTTGAATTTTACTAAAATCGTAAAAATAAAAATTTGGTTAAGCATTTTATACGGGTATATGGTTTTTTAGATCTTTTAGAAATTTACAATAATTAAAATATAAAGAGAATGGGGAGTAAATTAACTAAAAATATAACTATTGATAATAAATTAGCTATTAATCCTTATACTGAATTGGAAAAGATAAAAGGAACAGTATTAGAGAATATAAATCAGCCATTTAGTAATATTCCTAAATTAATTTCTTTAGAAACTTGTGATATGGCAATATATCAAGAATTTAATGAAAGGTTTAAAATTAAAAATGCTAATATGCCTTTAATTTTATTAGATATGGAATTAACTGCTCAAAAAAATAAAAATTATAAGCAATTTAATATGAGTAAAGAGTTTTTAAGTGGACCATATTTTACTATAATTCGTAAAGAGTCTAAATTAAAGTATAGAAGCAATCCTTCAACAAAAAGTTTAGTTGCTATAAAATCAATTCAAACACCACAAGGAATTTTAATTGAAGAAACTTTAGCAACGCCTCCAATTGCTTATGATCTATTTTATGAAATGAAATTCATTTCAAATTTCAGAGAATATACAAATGATTTTGACGAACAATTTAGAAGATATTTTGCTAATAAAAGAAATGTAATTATTGTAGAAAATAATAGATTCACAATTGGGCCTACTGATTTTAAAGATATGTTGAAATTTGAAATAGTTAATAGGGAATCTGTTGACCAAAGAACTTTTTATGTACTTACTACTGAATTACAGTTTGAAGTTTTTTTAAGGGATGAAAGTAGTATTTCTAAAAGAGTAAGGCCAAATAAATTTGATATTACTTTTGATTTAAAAGAATCAGATGGAAGAATTACTAATATTGATAAATATGAAATAAACGCAAATTAATGACAAATAAAGATTTAATAAAACAATACATCAATACCGGATTAAATATTAGTGAATATCAATTTAATCAATTATCCAATTCTCAAAAAAAGAGTTATATTAGAGCAAGATGGAATACCGTTAAAAATAATATTACTTCTGAAGAATTTGACCTTGAACCTTACGAATTTTTTATTTTACCTGAAGAAATTAAAAAATATATTTGTAAGAAATTCAAGGTTAGTAGTAAAAAAATATTCTTCTGGCTTTTTGGTGAAGATGAACAACATTATATTGATAATTATGAAATACCTGAAAAGGATATTGAATAATAATTTAATTACATTAATCCCACTTCTTCTGGAGAAACTTCATAAATATAATTCCCTGATTGTACTTTCAATGTAGGAATTAAATCTGTTTCTCCATAACTTGTTCTTTTCTTGTTATAAAAAGGTTTGGCAACAGTTCCTTCTAAAATATCTAACTTTAAATCAAAGTTAAAGAATTTATCTGTATTTTTTGTTGGAACTTTCGTTTTCCAGATAAATTTAACTTTAGCACCTTTTTTAATTGTTTCGGCAGAATTTTTTAAATCATCTTGTAATTGCCGATAATTTAAATAATCTACTCTCTTCTTCTGTAAATTTTACAGCAGTATAAAATGATTTCTTAGTTGATGAAATTATTTTTTCTAACTTTGTCATATCTTTTTGTTTTTGTTACCATACAAAATTACGACATTTTTTATCTACTTTTTAAAAATCCAAAGACAAATTTATTTGTAAATCTAAATCATTTCTTTTTTCAATTGCAGGACAAATTTTTGTATATATTAAAGGAGTATTATCTGTTGGTGAAACAATAGCTAATTCTGAAATATATTTACTACCTGAAACATAAGAAGGGTTATTCGTACTATTCCAAAATCCCGAAGGAATATTTATCTCAATATTTCCCCTATAAACGTTTAATTCAGTGTAAAACGATACATTGCCTATAAACCATTTTTGAGTTGAAAATACACCGCTTAAATTTGGATTTGTAACGGGTTTAAATAAGTTACTAATATCATAATCAATTTTTGAATTATAAATAGTATCATTTAAATTAATTGTATTACTTGTTTCAGTATTAAAAATTTTGATGCTATCTATACCAGTTACTTTATTATTAATACTCGCCCATTTCCCAATTATTATATAAAAGTTATCATTAATATTAATTGGTGAATTAATAATTAATTGTTCGTTATTAATATTAAAATTAATTAATTCGCCATAAGGTAATATTACATCATAATAATTATCAGATTTTGGTGCATAAGTCATGAAATAATTATAAGGGATTTGTATCCCATCAATTTTACCATAAACCCCATTGTTTTGTTGGAATGTACCATCAATTGTTATTGCAAATTGGAGCACTTTTTCATTAATAACTTGATGTACTAATCTTTCACCATTAAAATTAGATAATTTGTAATTTCCTAAATTATCTTCAATATACATTTCACTAATTAATAAATTAGTTGTTCCTGTTATTCCATGATTTTTATCAGTAGTTATATTAATATAATTTGTTCCAGAAACAGTGACAATATTAATATTAATAATGTTAGCGTTTAGATTTGAGTAGGTATTAGCGATTAAATTTTTCTCATCTAAAATTGGTTTTTCTAATAAATAATTTCTATTACTATTATAAGATAACGCTAAAGTTAATTCAGCATCAGTAATTACAATAATTCTTAAATCACATAAAATATAACCTAAAATTTTAGGTGTTGTTGAAATATCTGTTGAATTTATTAAAGAAAAATAATCTCCAATACTTGGTAAATTTAATTTTATTCCTGAATTTTTTAAAATTAAATTTTTTGTGGAATCCATAATATTCCCTAATGAAATTTGAAAATTATGAGTTGAGTCAATATAAATTCTATCTTTAATTTCTTGATCTATATCTAAAACTAAAAATGGAGGATTTTGATAAACATTTTCATTATTTGGAAGAATCTCAGATAATAAATTTTGTAATCCTAGATATATTGCGTCGGAATAATTATATTGATTATTACTTATTTGGTCACCTAAAGCTTTATTCCTCCAAATTTCATATTGTTGGAAAGTTTGATTAAACAAACCTTGCTGTATTCCATAAGAACCTCTATTTAGTAAAATAACTGACCAATTTCCTGATTGAATTCCACTTTCATTATTTTTTATTTCTTTATCAAATGTTAAAGAAAAAGTACCATCATTATTATTAACAGGATTATTAATTATTGTAAATGAAAAACTTCTACTATTAGAAGAATTTATAACTTTCAAATCACTCACCCCTAAAATATAATTATTATTAATTACTGAATTAGCAGTTTCATTTGTTTTTTGTAAAACTAAAACATCTCCAACTTTTGGGATTGCTTTACTAGGTAAAGTAATCTTTAAAACATTTGAAGAAATAAAATTAAATATAGGAGCAGTTATATCTGAAAAAGTATATATACCCAATGGTGTGGTAAATTCTTCATCCCAATACCAATTAGTTTCCCCAGAAATTATTTTAGATTTTAAAATACCTTTATTAATATTTGGAGAGATAATTTGTTTATTTTCAACTGTATAAACTATTGAATTAGCAACTGATGTTAAAATTTCAGCACCTGTTAATGGATAAATTGGATTTCCTTCATGAGAATTCATTCCCCCTATTACTTCATCTGGGATTAATGTTTTAAATTTACCACTTTTATTATTATAAATTAAAACATTTGAACTAGGTTTAGGAATTTGCGTAACAATTAGTTCTGTTGTAGGATTATTTATAAAGTTTAAAATATCTGCCATTTATTTGCTTTTTAAAATTATTTGTAAATTAAAATCACCAGTATTTGTAGGGGTAAATGAAAAAGGGAAAGATGTGATATTAACTGTTTGTTTAATTAAATTATTTGATGTGTCAATTAAATTCATAGAAACTATACACCTATTTAAAATTTCATCTTTCCATTTCACTGTACTTGTTAAATCAGTAGAAGTTGTAACGCCTGAAACTGTTGAAGTTCTAACAAAACTACCTCCTGAAATACTTACGTCAATGTTTATTTTATTTGTTGAATAAACATTGATAGGAGTTGTAGTATTCGGTACTATTGCATTTATTTCTGGAATAGTAATTACTGGTGTTAATGCAGGAAATGTAATATTGTCAGAAAAATTATCAATTGTTGAAGTAGCTAATTTGAAAATAATACTAGATGTTGCTGAATTTTTTGTAGTATCATCAGTTATTTTTAAATAACTATTTGAAGAGATAGTATCCCCAGAACAAATATTAGAAATCGTGTAATTATATAAAGAAGTAAGAGTTATAGTAATTGATTTAGAACCTAATACTCCTAAATCACCAGAAACACTTGTATTTATAGCTCTTCCCATAGTTCCTGAGACAATCGTATAATCTGTTCCAGATGTTAAATTTTTAATTACTCCATTACTATCAATTGCTGAAATTTCCCAATAATCTTCTATATTATTTCCTTTATTATTTTTCAATAAAGTAATGGTAATAGGTGTATTTGAAGATAAATGTATTTCTTTATTTTTAATTTGAATTCCGTTATAAATTGTTTCTGCAATTGCTTTTTGAAGATTTGCATAAATAAATGTATAACTGAAACCTTCACTATATTCTGTTAATGTTTTACCATTATAATATTGCCCAGATAAAATCATATTAATCTTATCACGAACGCAACCAATTCCTTTAAATTTTTTTGTTACAATAAAATTTCCATTTTTATCAATAGTTGGAAAAGTTTGTAAAGAAATTGTTGGGTTTATAATTGGCGTACCATTAGGGTCTAATGTTTCTTCAATAGTAATTTCACTAACATCTGGTAGAAATGAATATTTATCTAAACCATCAGGATTGATATGATTAAAAGTATAAGTTTCTAAAGTTGTATCATTTATATCAACATAAGAAACTTTATTAGGTGTGGAAATTAAACTTATCGACATTCTTAATATTTAAAAGTTATTGTTAAAGATTTTTTTGTTGTTTGTCCTGTGACAATTAATTTAGCAATATTACTATCACTAATATGATAAGAAGAATTTTGTTTAACAGAAAGTAAAAGAGACCCATTATCTATATTTAAACTATTATCTCTATCAATAACAATTCCCCAATTATCTTTAATACTTAACCAATAAGTATCAGTAAATAAAGATGTCGTACCATCATTTTTAAAAAATTCAAAATCATATTTTTCTTTTAATCTTTGATTTATATTATTATCATCAAAAGCATAAGTTAAAACAGTTTGAAAATAAAGTATAAATCCTTGAATATTATAAGGTGCTGACAATTGTATTGCAAATTGACTTTAAAAAGCATTTTGTGGTTTCCCGTTTGCTAAAGTCGGAATTGAATAGTTAGTTATCCATGTTTCATTGATATTATAATCATATAAACCTTGAACTATTCCATTTCCATTTCCATCATCAATAACTTTTCTAGCAAAACAAACAATATTCCCGACTAAAAGTTCATCTGTACCATTCCAATTTAAAGGTGATTTAATATTTATATTTCCATAAGGAGATGAAAGAATTTGTGGTTGTGTACCATTAGCAATAAGGTTATAATCTATATCACTATCTCCTAGAATTACATTACTTCCATTAATAACCTCATTAACCCCAAGAGATGCTAATTTTTCTCTCATAGCATCTTGAAGTATTATATTTAATTGAAGTGAATTTGTATTTAATTTCATTATTTATATTTTTATCCTAAATCGCCAACATATCTTATAAATAAAACAGTTTGGAAAGGTTGGACATTACTAATAGGGTTTATTGTTCTTGTGTCTAATGAATCGCCTGTCCTCATTTCTGTATCAATTGAATCTGTCGCACCAAATTCAGAGCTACCACCACTACCTGAATATCTACTAGAATTTCTATTTAAATAACCTGATGGAACTCCATCTATAGGAATAAGGCCTTTCCCGTGCATTATATGGTCGTGTGTAGGTAAAGGTACTTGATCACTTGTTAAAATATGGGATTCTTCACCGCCTTTACCATTAATTAATGCCATATTAACTTGTATAGGGAAATTAATATAAGGCCATGCTAAATTTGTTCTAATTAAATTAAAAGTAATTTCTTTATCTACTGTTATACTTGCTAAATCAGTAATAAATTTTGTAGCAATAATTCCCGTTGTTGAATCACCCCCATCTTCATTAAAATAACAATTTAATAATTTAAAATTTGGAATACCAGAACTTGAATCTACAGTTGTTCCAAACCAAATTATTGGAGTATAAAGGTTACCATTAATTGTAATTTCAACCGAGAAAATATAATTAGGTAATGCGTAATAATGATCTTCACTGGTACCATCTGGAATAATTTGTGTTGTATAATTATAAAATGTGGTATTAATATCAGTATTATTATTATCTTTAGGGTTATTATTAAAATTTAAAATAACTGATTTAGGGTGATAAAAAGAATGAATTAAATTTAAACTATTGGTTCCATTATCAACAAAAGTTCCTGTTGTACCACCATGAGAAATAGTAGCTGTAAATAATTTATAATTTGCGTTTTTAGAAATTAAAGGAATCCTCCCTTGCCATTCACTATCTGGCACTGGTTCCCAACCTTCTGGAATTTCAATAGCTGGTCTTCCCCAAAACAAATATGACCCAAATACTTTTTTTAATTCAAAATTTGAACCATTCCAATAAGTTGAAGTATATCCAATTAAAGGAGCTAACATATTTTCAATTTTACTTAACCTTTTAAGAATTGTACTTTGATTTTTTTGAAATATTAATTGAAAATATACTCCATTTCCTTCAATTGTACCACCTGAACCATTATTATAACCATTACCAATTTGTAAGTCATTAAAATAAGTAGTACCACTATTATTAGTATTCAAGTTTATAGAACTTTTAACCCATGGCCAAGGAGTAGTTAAATCAGTTGGTGGGGTTACACTTCTTAATGGATTAGTTGGTACTCCACCATTAATAGAAAAATTTGAAAAAGTTATTGAATTCGCACTTTTTGCAGTAATAATTGTTCCAATTGGGAAATTTGAATTATAGATATAATCCCCAACTTTTATTATATCGCTCCAATCTGAACTGGTAATTAATGTTTTGTCAGTCATACTTGAAAAAGTACCATAACCAAAACCTGAAGTTGCATCTATATAAACTAATTTTAATTCTCTTTTAAAATGAACAATTTTTGTACTTTTGTTTTTATAAATAACGGGTGAAGGTGAAATTAATTGCCCTTCAGTTTGTGAATTATCAGTTATTAATTGTAAAAACAAAACCATTTGTTGCAATGAATTATATTCTAATTTTGTTGTATTTGTAGAAGCTGGGATATGAAAAATTTCTATATTCCCATCTTTATTTAAAGCACTAACATATCCATCTCCCCATGTTATATAACCATTTGTTGAACCAGGTGGATTACTACCGTCTAGATTAATAAAATTTGGGTCTTTAATTATATAATATGGTGAATCTGACAAAGCACTTATCATTGATTGAAACCCTTCACTAAAGCTATCTTGTAGAAAAGTTAAGTCATCAGAAGTTAAAAGATGTCCACCTGTTTGTGGTAAAAATTTGTTCATTTAAATTTCATTTTTTTCTTTAATATAAATTTGTTCTGTTTGTTCACCTTCAGATTTTTTATAAATATAAGGAGTTTCAAAACCTTCAGATTTTTTATAAATATAAGGGTTATTATCAATTATTACTAATGGTGAATATTTAACATTACCACAATTTTCTTCAACTGAATTATCACCTTTAATAAAACTTTGATTATATAAAAATTGGTAAGTATTACTGCTAATTGTTATTGATACATTATCATTATTATTATTCCAATATATTATTAAGATATTTTCACCTGTTAATTCAACTTTATAATCATTATTTAATAAAGTTAAAATATCGAAAACAGTTTCAGCAAGACTTGAATTTATCATGCAATGTTCTGTAATTGTTGTTGAATTTACATTAAATATAAAACTAAAAGGATTTCCAAAACCTATATCTTGTAAATTATAATTATCATATTTTACATTCGCAAAATCTATTTGAATAAAATTTTGCGTATTATTTGAAATTTCACAATATTTTTCAACATTTGGATAATTAATTTTTGATTGATTAAAAAAGCTATTATTTATTGATCTTCCAAAATTTGCAATATTTACTGCAATAGGAATGAAACTTTCAATTAATGTTCGAAATTTTACCTCAACTAATTTTAGAAAACTTGATAAAGATTGGTAAGTTAAAACATTTGGTGAATAAATATTATAAAGTTTATTAATTAAACCAGAAAATTTTTCATATTTATAAGATTTTTTTAGATTTTTTTGATAAACATTTAAAGAAAACAATTCTTTTTTATCAAAAAAATCTTGTATTATTTTTTCTACACTATTTGTAAAATTTAATATTGCATCAGGATAAATTCTATTATCAATTAATCCAATAAATAATGGAAAATAATTTAATTTACAACTTTGACCGATAATATTAGAAAAATCATAAGTAAAAGTTCTTGCAGTATAACCATTTGAATTATCAATATTAGTTGTTTCACTAAAAGAATCTTTAGAATAATTTTCAATAATTGAAAAAGTTTTTAAATAAAATTTATTTATATTAAAACTTTTTTCTCCAATTCTTAAATTAAAATTATTATAATTTGCACTTTCAGTAATTTCATTTGAAGATAAATTATTTAAATAAAAAAATAATTCTTTTGGATAATTTTCAATAGTTAATTGGT
>Ga0007828_1000273_pt1 | contig 13879 bp, 7 predicted proteins | sample CryBogCBE16Oct07_FD_71232 | JGI IMG/M metagenome (GOLD analysis project Ga0007828, IMG submission 71232) | Freshwater microbial communities from Crystal Bog, Wisconsin, USA - CBE16Oct07 | ecosystem: Environmental > Aquatic > Freshwater > Lake | place: Crystal Bog, Wisconsin, USA | collected...
AATCTAAAAAATCTTCAGAATCAAATAAAAAAACAAAAAGTGATATTAATTGGTTAAATACAATAGGAAAACAAAGTAATAAAAAAATATCAGATAAAAAAAATAGTTTAGAATGGAAATTGTCTATCGGCAATGATGCCAAAAATAAACAAAAGAAAACACTTAACGATCCAATTTGGATAAAAGAACATTCTTTAACTTGTATACATTGTGGCAAAACTCAACTTAAAGCAACTTTCGTGCGATATCACGGAGACAAATGTAAATTACGAGTTCTCTAGAACGCTGAACCAAACATCTGATGCATTATTAGCAGATGAACTAACAATTACAACGTCGCTCGGAAGAAGTACTAATTTTTGATCAACACCTGCAACAACTAATGAACCGCCGACTGGTATTGTCGCATTTGCAATAATATAAAATGTATTTGATGATCTCGTAATAGTAACGTTTGCAGAAACAGGACTGTTTACTTTATTAGAAATAACAAGACCAATACCAACAGAAGAAACAATAGCGGGTACCGTATAGACTACAGTTCCAGATGTTGAGACGTTAGCGGTAGGATATGATTTAAATAGATTAGACACAGAGTTTCCTTATTAACCTAAAGCGATTGATAATGCTAATGATAAAGATGAAACTGCATTAGCCGCATCGCTGATTTGTTGTGCAATTTGTGTATTAGCATTACCTACAAATTGATTTGCTGATAAAATTGTTATTGTTGTGTTACCTGTTACTGTTAATGTGTTTGATACATTCAGCGTACCAAATGTTGCTGTGTTAGCATTTAGTGTATTTGATGTAATGTTACCGAGATCGATCTCAGAAATGCCAATTGTTGTATTACCAAGTACAGTCAAATTACCAGAAATGATTGCGTCTTTTGTAACTTGTAGAGATTGACCTGCACCAGAAATAACAACGTTACCAGTAAACAATGAATTGTTTGAAACTTGCAGACCAGTACCCGGAGCGTTGATCGTCAGTAGACCAGTATCTTTGGTGTAGTTATATTTACCTAGATTATCGACTTCCTGTGCAAGTTGGTTCAACGTTAGAACCAAATCGCCAAACGTGTTACTATACGATAGTAAAGATACTAGATTTGCCATTATTGTGTCTTAGAAAGTTGTATTAATAGTTGTTTAATTTCGTTAATATCAGATTTGATACCATTAATTTCGTCATTAATACTATTTATCTGTTCTTTTTGAGAAGTCATCATACGAACTTTATTATAGTATTCGTCTTTAGCCGCAGTATCGAGATTACTGAGTCCCATTGATCCAGTATCTCGCACGAAAGGAGTTCCCGTAACTTTAACAAACATCCTTAGATCCCCGTACCTGATGGCAAAGCAATTGCTCTCATTTCAGTCAAATACGGAACGTTTGTATTATCGTTTGTAATCAATATAATCTTGATTGCAAATTGAATAAACGATTTGTATGTTGTTCCGTTTGTTGATGTATAAGAAACATAATTGTTTGCAATGTTGTTAATACCTGGTGCGTATTCAATTTCTTGTGTGTCACCAAAGTTCTTAGAGTAATATGTAAAGTTACTCATAGGTGTCATCAATTGCCATGAACCAGCATCAAAAGTTTGACTATCAGCAGAACTTAATAGTTTGTACATAACAATAATGTTTGAACCAACTGGACGATAACCTGCCAAGAACACACGAAGATCACCAGAGTCATTGCCCGGTGCTAATACGACTTTCTTAGTGATGTATTTTGTTGCCGCATTACCGCCTTTAGGTGAATACTCAGAAACAAGAGATATCGAAGCACCGTTACCAGGTGTTGTATTTGCATCTGTAATTGTTACTGTAGGTGTTGAGAGATATCCAGAACCACCGTATGTTACGTATACAGATTGAATGATACCGTTAGCGATATTTGCAGAAGCAGTCGCTTGAACGCCACCAGCTTGATCTGGTGCAGATACAGAAACAGTTGTTGTGTTGACGTTATATCCAGAGCCACCAGATACTAATGTAATTTGTGAATTAGAGAATGGTAAATTATTGATATTGTATTTAATGTTATAAACTGTTAAACCGTCGTCTGCAATCATTGGCGACACATTCGAATCAGCAGATGTCATTGAAGCGTAAACAATAAACGAATTGTTTGAATTAGCTACAAGAACACGTTCGCCTTTGTTATCGTTCAACAATACATTTGTTAGCTTTGGAGAACCGAAACGACCTGGTGCTGTAGACGTTTCACCAGCGTATGCGCCTGTTGCTGAAACAGTCGAATTATATGTATAGTTAATTGATGTAGTTGTAGGTAACAAATCTGTTGTTGTGATATTGTAAGCATCAGACAATATGTTAGATGTTGATAACGTATTATCTAAATTAACAATTGTATTTGCTTGAACAGTACCGTTAACAAAATTACTTAATGATTTTCTTGTAGGAAGATTCTTAGGAACAACAAATTGAATCTTAGGTGCTTGTGTCGTATCGAACAAGGCTTGATTAACGACAAACATAATTGATGTAGTTGGATCAGGAACCCAAGTAATAGCATTTTGTGATTTAAATAACGAACCGACGTATGGTGTAGTACCAATCTTAGTGATAACAGAAGGTGTTGCGTCAGTTGGTAAATTCTTAACTGAAGAAGAAATAGCAGTAGCACCCTGAGAAGCTACGTATACATTATATTCAGTTGAATTAGATTGAAGAATAAATGAGTACAATTTACCAGATTGAATGAATACTGGTGCATCAAACGTAAATTCTGTATAAGTTGTAGCGTCCAAATAGTGCGGAGTAGACGAAACGTTCACTTTATCTGGTGTCAGAGAAGTGATAGAGTAGTCTAATGTTTGACCGTTTGGATATCCATTTAATGTACCAACGATTGACAATTTAACTGGAACATTAGATGTTGTTGGTTTTGACTGAAAGAAGAACTTAACAGAACTCAAGAACACGCCGTTTGGATAATTGCTCTTATCAACAATAAATGTCTGAGCAACAGGATCATAAGGCGTAATCGAATACGAAGAAGCAACTAATTGATTCTGTATGTATTGAGTTGACGAGAATGTATTTTTAGCAGATGCGATTGATGGTGCAAAATCCAATGCTTGTGATGTTGTAGAAAGACCAGAAGCAGTAAATGTTGCTACAGCATATGTTGTTGCACTTGTCGAATCTGTAGAAACTGTTCTATTATCTACACGGAACTGTCTTTGACCGTTCTGGAATGTCGAAGGTGGAACAGAAAATACAGCCGCAAGGTTACCAATTTCGTTTGAAGAAATCTGCGGAGCAACACCATTCGAAATACTTGTCAGATAATTTGTGTTGTTTGACCAATTTTTATTACCACTAATACGATAAACAGAAGTCAATGCTGAACCAACTGTTGAATTGTATCCAGAAGAAACTGCAATTGAAGTATCTAGTGTAGCAATTTTAGTTGAACCGACATAAGAAGTTATGTTTGCTGTGTATGTAGTTGTTGCAGAGCCGTTTGTTGAAGTAACAGAAATTGCAGAACCAGTGTAGAAGTTATTTGTGTTCGACGCTAACGCACTCAATTGAATTTGAGTTACACCAGTTGTGTAAGTACCACCGCCAGAGACGTTAGATGAAGTTCCGTTATTAGCAGAAACAACACCACCAGACATATTTAATGTAACACCATTAATCGTGTTTGCTTGTGGTGTACCGTATGCTGTTGTAGTTAAGTAATTACCGTTCGAATCGAATTGACCATTTTGAATTGTAGATAATGCATTTGCTGTCATACCGACAGAAGAAACAAATGTATACAAACGTGTATTCGATGTGTTTGTGTAATTGTATACATCAACGACTTTACCTAGTAGATTCCAATTACCTGATGATAAGTAACCGATCAAATCACCTGCATTGAACGAACCTGTTACTCCTGTCAATTCAACAACAGTAGGTAAAGAAATGTATGGATCAACAATTGTGCTATCAAAAGTTGTTGTCAACGGTGTGTTAACCTTCAACGAACCAGCACGAGCAACTAAATCTTGCGCTCGAATGTATGGTTGAATCGCTACGTTTGTAATATATCCATTTGTCGAGTTATATGTCGAAGGTAATTGTGACCAATATCCTGAAACAGTTGTTTGACTGAGATTTGCGTAAGTTTGTGTCGAGTTAACTGAATAACCAACAACAGAACCGAATGGACCGTTGAACGCACCGTGATTAATAACAGATTGTGAATAGCTTGTTGACCATTCAGAGCCTGGAACTGTTTGCCAATTACCAACACTTAAAATGTTCAAATTATTACTTTGTTGATAAACTTGCATGTTCGGATCAACTAATAACAGATCAGGTGCTTTTGTGTTATCAACCCAGTTATCCATAGGAGGATTAACTGTCATTGAACCTTCGTAAATAGGCGTAGTGAATGGATTCAAATTAACTGTGTTTGAAGCCAATTGTTGCGTAATGATTGGTGTTTTTGTATAAGGTAATGTGAAAATATTAGTGTGCTGATTAACAGTATTAACACCAAAACCAAGACCAGTCAATGAAGTATTGCTTACGTTGTTGTAGCCATTTAACAATACAGAAGATTGTAGTGGATAATTTGTAACTGTTTGTGATGCAGACATTTGTTTGTTGACTGTATCAATCGATGCGTTAAAATCTGAATTTGATGTATCAACAGTAGCAAACGACGAGAAATCATCGACAAGAATACCGTTCTTGAAACGATTTAAACCATTCGAATCAGGAACTTGAAGTGCTTGTGTATTTTGTTCAAGAATCGAAATCGATGTATAATACTCAATGTTGTTAACTCGTGTTTGTAGATTTGAAATATCTTGCATAGTAAATCTTTGATGCTGAACTGCTTGCAATGAAAGATTTGGTAGAACACCAGAAGGTGCTTCTGTTGGAATGTATGCAGTATATGGATCATTAAACAAATTAGAGATAACTAATGAACCATCAGGCGCAGAAGGAGAAGTTGGAACTGTTGATGGAACACCAGTAACAATTTTGAAACTCTTATCTTTACTCAAAATTAATAAATCGTTACGAGCAAGATAATAAGCGTAATTGCTATAGAACGATGTTAAGTCTTGTGGTAAATAAACGCCTGTATCATCTGATGCTGGATTACCTGTGTATTCGAATGTTCTTGTTGCAGTTGCATTCTTACGTGCTGGTCTCCAGTCTAAACAATCACGAAGCGCATAGATATTCCCATCCTGTGCTGTGTAGGTAGGAATAGAACCGTAGTTTTCTGGACTTGTAGAGATTGGCGACAAATATGACATACCAGTAAAGTAACCGTCGCCACCAGTGTGTTTGTAGTAATCAAAAATTACTAATAGATTACCTTTTGCCTGTGGAGCACCCGGTTTTAGTGTCAATCTCGCATGTTCATATGTGTTATCACGTTGACCGTTATCGAATACGTAATAACTTGTTACGTCATATGATGTATTTGTCAACATTGTGTTAGCGGCAGCAGTACCTGAAGCTCCCGTATCGATAATTTTACGAATACGTTTTACGTCATTAACATATAATAATTGTTGTGAACCTGGGGTCACCAGACCACCATTCGTAATGTAGACTTGTCCGTTTGTTAAATCAACATATGTGTTAGCATTAACAACACCGTCAGGACCAGAAGTTGAAACGAATGATGTATTACCTACAATAAGATTTTTAGCACGAACAATTCTGTTAGTGTCATCGGCGTTAACTACGTTGACTTTAGCAATAATTGATACTGTCATACCAGTAGTGATGTTTACAGTATCACCTGCTGTTAATGTTAGTGTATTTTTATCTGTAGATACGCTGATTGAACGACCGTTTGTTGATACAAAAGGAATAATATCACCAACGTTAACTGTAGGCGATGAAGCATTTGATGTACAAACAATTGTATAATTTTGTTCAATTGCAGAAGTACCTAATGTGCCAGTACCGCCAGCAAAACCAACGATATTTTGAATACCGACAGGTAATGTAATTTGAATCTGTGACTGACCAGAAACATTAGAGAATGATTTGTTTCTGAATACTTGAGTAGACGAGTATAAAGAACCACTCATACTTGCTAGGAAAGGATTTCCTATCTTGAATAGCAATTCAGGTATGCCAGGATTTTGAATATTTGTCGATGTTACAGAAACACCAGCAACTTGACTTGTAGTTTTGCTTTGTGTATTGATGTTCGCTTTAGCATTAATTACAAGCGAGTTTGTATTTGCAATCGAAGTTGTATTCAAAGAAGAAAATTTCAATGAAACTTTTGATGTTGTATCTGGTGTAACAGAGAAAGATTTGTTAACTGTGAATGTTTTTGTGCTAGGAACATATTGCGTAATAGTTCTAGAATCGCCAGCAGATGTGCCTGAGTCAATCGAAAGAGTCACGCCAGTATAAGCATTAGCTACGTTACAGAAAACGCCTGTAGTGTCTGTTAGCGTGATTGTAGTCGTTGTTGCAGATGATACGTTTGCGACTAATGTGTTTGCAGAAACGTCTGTTATATAAGCACGATACACATACGATAATGTGTTTGCGTCTGTTGTGTTGTGATCGTAAACGAGACCACGCATATAAGCAGAGCCAACTTTTGTTGAATTATAAACGACAGTATTTGCATTTGCAATATTTGCATATGGAACACAATGTAAATCGATTGGCATTAAAGTAGTAACATCAAATAAACCTTTAACTGTATCAACATAGAAGAAGTTACCGTAATCAACAAATACAGGATTTGTATTTTGTGTTACTGTTGTTCTTGCTCTTGGATTTGTTAATTTTATTGGTGATTGATTCTCGATGCGATAACCACGAACATATGCAACACCAGGTCCGATGTTCAAGTCATAAACAGCAGAATTCGCTGTATTACTTGTAGGCGTTACATTGAAAGCGTTAACGATGAAATCGCCGTTTGTGTCGTATGTACGTTTAGCAAAATAATCATCGATTGACGAGTATACTGTATTGTTTGTTTGTTTTACGATTTGACCGTTAACAATTTTCAATAGTTGAATGAAACTGTCATCGCTTCCTAGCGTCAATGGTCTTGTTTGTAGAGACAAAGTTACTTGATATCTATCTGCGCCCGGTGCTTGATAATTAGAAGAACCTGTAGCTGGATCAAGCAATGTACTATCTGACGCATAAGTTACTGTAGATTCTACGATGTTTAGACCCACACGAAGCGAAGGCGTATTATCATATTTGTCTAGAATAACTGTTTGTGGTAATACAGTAACAAAATTACCAATTGAGTATTGATTTACAGCACCAGACGAACTTGTAACTTGATTTGAACCAGTGACTACATAGAAAATACCAGCAGAAATAGATGCAACAGAAGATGAACCAATTGATGTTGTACCGCCAGATACACCAATTGATGTTGCTGATGGAGTTAGTGATGTTCCGCTATTGATATAGACAGTCATTGCATCGCTAAATGTACCACCAGAAAGATATGTGACAATCAATGTTGGTGGATCTCCAGCAGTAACAGCATTACCTGTTGCTTCTGCTGTAGCAATAACACGAGCAATGATAGTTCCTGTCGAATCTGTAATTGTTTGATTTAAGAAATTTGCGGCAGTAATTGAAACTCCACCATAAGTAGAGTTTAATTTTATATATTGTGCTTTTAGATTTGTTGTTACTTGACCGCCAGAGACTGGTGTGTTCTGCGAATAAATCGATGACGCAAACTGAGAAATTTGATTTTGAAGAATCGTTTGTGATTGTGTCAATTCTCTAGCTTGAACAGCTTGACCAGGTTTGAATAGAATGCGATGATAATTTTTTGTTGGATCAAAATCATCAAAAAAAGGTGCCGTTGCGTAATTAATCATTAATTTACCTTAAAATCGTAAAATTAGTCTTAGTTGTTCGTTACCGCCGGCTGATCTTTGTATTGGTTGTCTATTTTCGAAATACATCATATAACCAGAGCCGACGTTGAAATTTGTAGCGTTATATTGTAATAATACTCTTGAAGCACCAGAAGTGTTTCCATAAATTGCAGAACTTAAAGTTGGTGTTCCGTATGTATTTATTAGCGAAATTACGTTGTTTGTTGAATCAAAAGAACAAACTGTTGCAGTATATGTAGCTGTCGAGAGTGAAGCACCCTGATAAACAGTTTCACCTGATGAAAATAAACCAGAACCAACTGATACTGTTGCTAAATCACTTGTATTATATATGCTGGCTGTTGGAGTGGTTCCATCTTTTAGTGTAGGATTTACAATGATACCTAACTGACGATATGAAATATTTGTTGGAACATTACCACTTTCAGAATCATCGAACTCTGCACTTACCATGATGTGATTGCAACCTAACTCAGAAACTGGATCGATTCCGTGACCGCCGATAGGTGAAATAATAGCATTTGCTGTTGCGCCAGAGCCAGAATAACCAATTGTTGGCGATATCGCTACGTTTGCATATGTGTAATTATTTCCTGTATTCGTCATAATTACATCAACAACAATATTATTTGTTACGTTTGCATAGCCTGTTGCACCAGTTCCGTCACCTGTTACAGTAACAGCAGTTGTTGTAAATCCATTCGAATAACTGTTACCAGAAGTTGTTACGTTGATTGCATCGATTGAACCCATTTTTGCTGTGAATAACGGATTTGGTGTGTTATTTCCTACAGCGAGAGGAATCCAATTATTATCAAAGAAGTTCTTTTTCAGTCCTTTATCGATTGTTGTGACATAAATCCATTTGTAACCGTCTGCAAGATATAATGTATTAGATGAATTTAATACACCTGCTTGTAAAACTGGTTGAACAGTAGACGGAGCACCTTTTGCATTTGATAAGCATTTGAAAATTTGATCGTAATTATTACGAACATAAAATTGTTGTGTTATGATACCATTCGAATCAACAGTAAACATGTCATTATAATCAGTATACGGCGTGTATACATTGCCTGATGTCCAATCGATACGAGGAACTACTGGACACATATTAGATGTTGTCAATAGTTTAGCCGCAAACATATGCTTAAATGTCTGTTTAACATATGATTGAGATTGATTTGGTGTGGGAATATTTACATCATCGGGCCATGAATCTGGTTTACCCAAGAAAAAATATGATGTAGAATTTACATTGGGTGTGTAGCCAGTTCCAGTATTAACAAAGAAATATGTTAATTCAACTTCTACTGTCGAAGCGTATGTTGTAAGAATTCCGTTAACTGTATTTGCCATGTTCTATTTATTAAGCGTGTGTAACAGCAACAAATGTATTTTGTGTAGTGCCGTCGATGCTCATATATCTCGCTAAAATTGTTGAAGTTGATGGTATTGCATATGTTGTGGCGTTAACAGTTGAATTTAATGCAGAAACCCCATGAGTAAATGTTTGACTGGTACCTGCTGTATTTGTAATCCAAACAAGAACTTCTTTGCCAGCCAACAAATTGGAAAGAGTAACAACTAAACCTGTTGATGTCTGGGCACGAACTAATGCATTATTTGAAAAATCGATTGTTATTGCTGTCTGTGCCGCCGGATAAACTAGTGGTGTGTAAACAAATCCTTTTTGTGGATTTACATACCCAGAAAATGATACCGATAAAGCATTAAATGATGCTACTTGTGTTAAAGTATTCGATCCTACTGGTGTATTCCAAAATTGAATCTGTGTACCTCTGTTAGTATCACTAAAATTCTCTGCCGCAACAAAATCAATTTTCGTAGGCGATGATGATGGAAATTGTGTTCCTGTGTACCCACTACCAGTAATACGCATCATTACATCATTTATTTGAACTGCTGTGGGAGCAGTTACAGAACCACGACCCATACGACCAATAATTACTGGATATGTATTTTGTCCAAAACTATCAATTACAACCCTAGTCGTAGAATTTGCTTTTCCTGTAATTTGCAACATATAATTTGTATTAGATGGCGCAAATGTAGAATAGTTATTACTTGCCGTTATTTGTATAAATGCATTGCTTGGATTAAATGATGAATTATTGAATTGAATGTAACTATTTTGAGAAACGACATTTCCCGAAACAGTTAATGTCCCAGGAATGATCAGATTACTATTAGCAGTAATTGTTGATGTATTTTGTAGTGCTGTATTGGCAATTAAATTTGCTGTGTTTGCTTGATTAAATGCCGCTTGAGCAATAGGTTCTGAAGTCAAAACTTGCAGATTGTTTGAATAAACTGTATTTGCATAAACGTTACCAGCAACACCTACACCACCAGAAACTACCAAAGCACCAGTATTTGTTGAATTGGAAGCAAAAGTACTTTGAATAAAGACTTCTGTTTGATTTGTGATAATAACGTCTGCTAGACCGTCAGGATCAATAATTAGATTTTGTCCAGAACCTTTAGCCGTAGTGATTGTTGTTGCGTATAGATTACCAGCAATGTTTGCACCCAATGAACCAACGATAAGTTGATTGTTTGCATATAATGTTGAACCTAGAGCGGCACCACTAATACTAAATGAATTATTTGCACCTAAGTCTGTTGTGAGAAACAGCGATTGTGCTGGATTTGCATTTAAATTGTAACTAGGTGTTAAGCCTGAAACTTTTACTGTACTCATTTGTTATCCTAATAGAAGTGTTCTACCATCTTCGGTTATAATTATCGATCCGTTTTCTGCTAATAAGTCAACAACTTCAACAACTTGTACAATTCCAGATACCCAAACATTACTTGTATTTGTGTTTTGTGTAAAAGATAGATACCCTGTTTGCGCTGAAGAATAAGCAGAATTTACTGTAATTGTTGTTCCAAGACCATGCTGATCTACGTGAACGATTTGTTTATAATTAACGCCATCAAATGAAACTGAGTCGTAAACGTGCATAAAATCACTAAAATACGAAACTGTATTACCAGTAGCAACGTTCCATGTGTTCGTGATGCTATTGATATTTATGATTGTTGAATTAGCGTTTGCTGTAGCAATTGCAACATTTGGTACTGACGTTACCCAGTTATCAAATAAGGTAATGCTATTCGATGTGACTGATTTTACATTTGAATAAAATGGGATCCCGTTTGTATATATTGTCAAAAAAGAATTTGCGGCAACGACGTTTGCTACGTTTGAACCACTTAAATTTGTAAAATTGATCGTATTTGATGATCCAGATGCTACGTTTGCAACATAATTATAGTTACTTAATAGATAGCCTAGTTTATTCAAATTCAAATATTCACTTGTCATTGAACCATGAAAAGAAACATTATTTTTCAGTAGATTGTAAGCATTGTATTTCATACCAGCAGGATGTAAGAATGCCAATGCTGTGTTTGCGTAATTTGCTAGTGCTTGTTCTACTTGTAAAATATAAGCATAATTGTTGTAATTTTGACTTTCTAACAAAGAGTATGCAGATGGCTGTCCATCAGAATTTTGATAAAAGCCTGCTCCGTATTGAACACCATTGCTGAAATTTACAGTTGCTTTGGCTGATCCATTTCCGTAAATCTTTCTTCCTGTTGTATAAATTCCAGATGTTGTTTGTACTAATGAAAGATTTGCACCAATGTCAACACCACTTCTTGCTATGTATATTGAGCCGTTGTTGTTGAAAGTACCACTGTAATCGTACACTCTTATGTTGTAATTGTTTGCAGAATAATATGAAATAGAATCTACATTCGCAAAAAATGTTTGATTAGATAAAGTTCCTTGATATAATAAGTCACCTTTTGCTGGACTGTTACTTAAAGAAACATTTGAAACTAATAAATCTTCTACACGCAACGATACGTTAGGAGTAGAAACGTAATCTTTACCTACATTTGTTAATGTTATTTGTGTTACTTGACCGTATGATGTTGAGGATAATGAGAATGTTGCATCACCGCCAACTAATCCCGGAACATATAATGAAGCACCAGATCCCGTTGCTGTATTAACAGAAACAGTAGGCAAACCATTTTGATATGACATTCCACCGAGAGGATACTTTGTGTTTCCAGTAGGATCAGAAACGTATGTGATTTGTTGAATTGCGCCATTAGCTGCAACAGAAGTTACATTTGCATATGCGCCGTATCCAGAACCACCAGAAAAGACAATCTTATCATTTATTTGATAATTCAAACCACCAGACGTAATTAGAACTGGTCCAAGAATACCCATCGAAGGTAATGATTCTAATGTAGAAATATCAGTTGAATAATATCCAACTGCATTTGCACTTGTTGTAGCGTCGTAGCCAGAACCGCCAGATGTGATTGTTGTAGCAGAAATACCAAAAGTATTTAATATTGGAAATGTCAATGCATTAACTAATTTTGTATTTGCATTTGCGTTAGTTAAGTTTGCAAAACCATACGAAACAGAATTTATTGAAAGCGATGCTTTAGATGCAATAGTATCATTTGGTACTAAGTAAACGTAATATGGTGTTGAATCAAGAGTAGTAAGTAGAGCGTTTGCATTTGAACCTGTACCAGAACCAGAAATGACGTTGATCTGTGTGTAGCTACCTGAGCGATAACCTTGACCTTTGTAAACAGGAGTAACATTAGTGATACTTGCATTTGTTACAGATGAAATGTAACCCGATGCACCGACTGGATTAGATACAGCAGGATTTAGACCGCCATAAAATACTACAGGATCGCCAACATTATAGCCAGAACCTGGATTATTTGGGTCAGGTGTCACAGATGAAACAACACCTAGAATCTGCGCTCTAACATTAGCTGAATTGATTAATACTGTAGCATTATGATTATCTACAACACGAACGAATTCGCCAGTTGTGAAATTTCTATCTATTCCAGAAAGAATCACTTGTGTTGTATTGTTGCTAATTGTTACGCCAGAAATTGTAGCGTAACCTTGAGAAGTCTCACCAAATACTCTATAATTTGTAGTCGATAGCCATCTAGGATCAGACGTATATAAATTTAATAATTTAGTGATTGTCCATTTACCGTCAGATGCTTTTAGAATATAATCTTTTGCGTTATATATTTGAGCGTCTGAATTGTAAAGAACTCTAAAAAGAAACTGATATGACGCTGGAGTTCCTTTTGTCTTATACAATTCACTTGCAATTTTCGTTAATTTTCTTTGATCTACTAACGCATTTTCAGGAAAGAAAGGAAGAAAATCATTCTTATAATATTGAAGAAACCCATCCATTGTGGAATCAATATCATAATAATTTGGTAAATTCTTTGCACCGTATATTGCATTACCAGATTGTTCCAACCATTCATAATATGCTTGAAGAAACAATACAAAATTTTGATAATCTGGATTGTCTCGAATATATTCGGGTAATTGACTTGGAACAAGTAACGATGTTTTATTAATGTATGACATTATTTTGTAGTTACGTTAACAGTAATTGCAGAAGAATCATTTGAATCTAATGTTATGATTTTGTCGTATGATGATGAAACAATTCTGTTTGATGCATATGCGTTAACACGAAGAATGCCATCGCTACTATTCAAAAGAACAGGATTAAAATTATTCAGTGTAACGATTCCATTTTCAAAATCTACTGTACCTGCATTAGATGTATCGCTATAACTTGTTAATATATTTTTAACGCCATTCACATAATAATATGTTCTTAGATTTGCATAATTTCCACGAATGACTGCAACACCTACAGCACCAGAGCCAGAGATATCAGAAATAACGACAGACGCTTGAGTATAGCCAGAACCACCAGATGTGATTGTGATTGCAGTAATAACACCACTAACTACAGTTGCATATGCTTTAGCACCAGTACCATCACCAGATATTGTAATTGTTGGATTTACGTAACCAGAACCACCATTCGATACTGTTACTGAATCGATGTTT
>Ga0007828_1000275_pt1 | contig 13845 bp, 4 predicted proteins | sample CryBogCBE16Oct07_FD_71232 | JGI IMG/M metagenome (GOLD analysis project Ga0007828, IMG submission 71232) | Freshwater microbial communities from Crystal Bog, Wisconsin, USA - CBE16Oct07 | ecosystem: Environmental > Aquatic > Freshwater > Lake | place: Crystal Bog, Wisconsin, USA | collected...
CATTATTGGAACCATATCCACTGTGGGCGGTATCCCAGCAGCCGGAGCTATCGCACTAGCAGCCAATGTGGGATCGGCATTTAATATAGCAATCACAAGCTCGACTGCACCCACTACACCCAATCCTGGTGATACCTGGTACGATACTGCCAATGATGTATTGTACAGATACACCTATGATGGTACCAATACCTACTGGGTTGATGTGGAAAGCCCCACAATTGGTGCAGCCACATACAGCAGCAATTTGGTTATAGCGAATCTATTACCAGCAGTGACCAACACAGTGACTCTGGGCAACGTAAACAATCAATTTGCCAATGTTTTCAGTGCAAATATTAGCACCGGCAACGTATATGCAGTAAATAATTATTATTCGGGCACAACTAGAATAGAATCAAAAGTACCGCATCCGTTTATGTTAATGGGTGCATAACAAGGAACCAAAATGGCAATAAATTATCATGTACTAGGGCAATCAAATCCAACAGGTGGCACACTGACTGCTGCTTATACCGTGCCCGCTGCCACTCAAACCATTGTGAGCACTATTGCAATTTGCAATCAGGCAGCAACTGCAACCACATTTACCATAGCAGTTCAAGTCAACGGCGCCAGCCTCTCGGCCAGCCAATATGTAAACTACCAAACACCCTTGCCCGGTAATGATACAGTGACACTAACCATTGGCATGACCCTAAATGCCGGTGATGTAATTTCTGTACAAACTCCCAGCACGACCGTGAGTTTTAACATATTTGGTTCCGAGATCAGCTAATGGCATATAAAACAGGCAGTCAACATCGTGTATCAGCGAGAAGCGCAAAATCTAGCGCAGTTGTTCCTGTGGCCTCCACTGCCATCAGCGGTTACTACATAAGTGGTCCTGCTACATCATTGGCAAACGTACAAATTACTGAAATACTTACTACACCGGGCGGGCAAACATTTGCCGGAGTGGTTTCTGGAGTGGTGCTTTCATCGCAAACAATCTCAAGCGTTGCGTATCTAAATAGTTCAAATCAAATTTTACCAGGGTGGACAGCTGCCAATATTAGTGGTGGTAACATACTATTAACTGGGCTAGGCATGGTGACTAACAGTAATGTGGCTCTAAATGGAATACCATTATCAAATGTGGTAGTAAGCCAAAGTCAGTTAATTGTGACTTTGCCGGCAAACGCAGCCGGTAATAGTACATTGTCGTTGACCATGCCCACTATATCAAATAGTGCACCGTACTTGATACAGTATGCAGTACAACCAGTTTGGCAAAACAGCAATGTGAATCTGTATTTCACCATGAATAATACGGCAACCAATATTGCGCTAACGGTCAATACCGACCCTGGTGATACTATAACTTTTAGTAATCTGGCACCATTACCAATTGGATTGTTATTACAATCAAACACAACCAATTTTGGCAACGGTACCTATCAAGGCTATGTGAGTGGTACCATAAATGGCTATCCAGGCGGATATAGCAACGTGGCATTTGGTGTTACTGCTACAAACATACACAATCAAGCCACCACACAGGCATTTACCGCAAATATCAACACACCTGTTCCGTTATGGACAGCTGCCAACACATTTACATTTACACAAAATGGTACTGCAATTACCACAAGGGTTACTGCTTCAATATCAGATTGCGTACCGCTTACATATACATTAACATCAGGATTTTTGCCTACTGGTCTGAGTTTAAATTCAGCAGGATATATCACTGGCACAGTGACATGTTACAGTGGTGGATACAGTTGCATACCATTTACCATAACGGTAAATGACGTAGAGGGTCAAAGCAACTCAAGATCATTTAGTGCCAATGTGTTATCCTCAAATTTTAATATGACTTATGTGATTGTGGGTGGAGGCGGAGGCGGTGGTGGATGGGCAAGTCCACACCCTGTAGCCAGTGGTGGCTACGGCGGAGGTGGCGGTGGCGTAACTGTTGGTTCTGCATCTGTAGCGATTGGTTGCTACACTGCCACAGTGGGCGGTGGCGGAGCTGTTACTACGTTAACTGGGTCTCCATTGACAGCCAGTGGTGGTGGCGGTAGCAGTGTATTTGGGGTAGTTGCTTGTGGCGGAGGCGGGGGCGCAAATTTCTGTGCTGGATCCAGTGGCTCCAGCGGCGCACCAACAAGTCATTCCAGCGGCGCGGTATCGCCCACAGTTGGCACTGGCTATGGCGGAGGCGGAGGCGCGGGAGGCACGGGAGGCGCAGGAACATCTGGTCGAGGTCTCAATCCAGCAGCCGGTTATGGTGCCGCAGGTGGTAACGGCGGTCCTGCATATTATGTACCTTACACTAACGCATCATATGCTGGCGGTGGTGGCGGAGGCTCAGGAACTACAAATCCATCGAGTGGTATCTTTTTCCCTGGGGTTAGGGGATCTAGTGGTGGTGGCTCAGCTGGAGTAGGCGGATGCGGTGCTACATATTATGTAGCACCAGGCAATTACGGGGGAGGTGCTTTCCCATCTGGGCCTGGTGCATCGCTATCTGCTACTGCTGGCAGTGGCGGGCTAGTCACAGTATTATATTGTAGCCCAGTACAATTGGCCACAGGTGGCAGTATATCTGGTGGACCTGCTGGACCAAGATGGTATCATACTTTTACTGGCACAGGTTCTTTTAAATTAAATGGTACATTTAATGCTATTCCGGTCTGGTGCGGGCCTGTTTCCACATTCTACTATCAACCCAATACTTACTCGCAATTACAACTATCTGGTGCCCGATTAGGGTGTACCGCAATTACCTATTCCAATACAACGCCATTGCCCACTGGATTCAGTTTGAGCAGCACCGGGGTGTTAACTGGTAGTGCCACTGGTTATCCGGTAGGGGCATACAGTTGCGTACCTTTTACTGTTCGCGCAACTGCGTCAACTGGAACATATTCGGCACATATTTTTACGGCCAACATAGCACCAAACACAGTGGTATACTGGCCATTATACACAACAAGTTCAAATCTATATTTGACACAAAACAACACGCCAATCACAACACAAATCTTTGCAAATATACAATACGGAACGATTGTCAGCTATACCAATACAACTGCATTACCTACTGGATTAACTATCAATAGTGCCGGGTACATCACAGGTTATCCTGTTGGATACAATGGATATACCAATGTACCGTTTACTATACAAGCAAATTCTAATGTTGGCACAGTCGGCACATACACATTTGTTGCAAATATCAATGCTCCGGTTCCGGTCTGGACAACACCAAGTACACTTTATTTTGCACAAAACAATTATTCATATACAACTCAATTGGTGGCCACAATATCAGATAATGTACCATTAACCTATGCAAATGTAACAGCGTTACCAACAGGATTAACAATAAACTCCAATGGTTATATCACTGGCACAGTGGTTGGCTATTCGCCTGGATACACCAATTTACCGGTTACCATAACAGTAAGTGATGCAGAAGGACAATCAAATACACAAACATTCACAGCCAATATTTCTAGTGTACCTTATACAATTAATATTGTAGCAGTTGGTGCAGGTGGTGGCGGATATCCTGCTTTTAGAACCTGCTACGGCGGAGGTGGCGGAGGTGGCGGCGGTCTTGGATATTATAATAGTTATCCGGTAAACCCTGCAAATAGTTACACAGTTGTTGTTGGTGTAGTTAGCGGTGGTCCTACAACAGGTACCAGCTACTTTGTCACCCCATCATTGGTCAGTGGCGGTGGCGGCAGTAATGGAGTTAATAACACTGGCGGTGGTGGCGGTGGCCACACCGGACAAGGTGGTGGCAATGGCGGGTCAGGTGGATCAGGATCAGGACTGTATGCTGGTGGCGGCGGCGGCGGCGCTGGTGGCTATTCGGGTAATGGCGGCACGGGCGGTAGCGGAGGGCCAGCCAACACTGGTAGCAGCGGCTCAGGTGGTTCAGGTGGAGCAGGTGGAGGTGGAGGCGGAGCAGCTGGATATAGATCATGTCAGCCTGGAGGAACATTTGGTGGAGGTGCTGGTGGAGGCGGAGTAGGAGTGGGCGGACCTGGCTCAAATGGTGCCGGCGGTGGCGGTGCACCCTGCGGATTATTCAGCCCAGCTGGTGGCGGCGGTGCCGGTTCGGGTGGCTCCGGTGGCGGAACTGGTAATTCTAATGGCCCAGGCGGTGCAGGCGGAACTTACGGAGGTGGAGCTGGAGGTGGCGTATTCGGACAGTCTGGCGGCGGAGGCGTAGTAGCTATTAGCTATACTAGTCCGGTTCAAATCGGAATAGGCGGATGTGTAAGTGGTGGACCAGCTGGACCAAAATGGACTCACCTATTTACATCACCAGGAACTTATAAAGCATAATATGGGATATAAAACTATAAGTCAAAATAGAGTGAGCACCAAGACTGCTGAATCCACAGCCTTGACAGTACTGGCCAATACTGGTGGAAATGGTTACGTAATATCAGGGGCCACGACCTCGTTGGCTGGTGCGGGATTATACGAAACAACGTCAACGGTAAATACTCAACAGGTACTAATTCCAATTGCGTATGGTGGACTTGCGTTGGCGCCAGTGATAACAAACATACAATTTTTATCAAATACAGGAACTATACTGGCCACTACCAATGCTGCCAGTACATTGGGTGGTAATATATTAGTCACTGGTTTAAATTTTGTACCTAATGTGCAAGTATGGGTTAACAATACAAATAGAGCCACAACTACCTATATATCAAGTACAAAATTAATTGCAAAATTGCCAGCAAATACTACAGGAATATCTTCTGTTATTGTGGCTTCTGCCCCTCCCCCTGCACCGGTTAGTACCAGTGTGCAATTTTATCCTGCTCCAATTTGGCAAAACAGTAACAATAATTTATATTTTACAGAAAATAATACAACTTCAAATATTCCGCTAACAGTTTCGACCACAACAGGTGATACTATAATATTTGCAAATACTACGTTGCCAATCGGATTATTATTACAACCAAATATAACTAATTTTGGTAACGGCACCTTTCAAGGATATATTAGTGGAACTATAACTGGATATTCCGGAGGTACCGGAGGATATAGTAATGTTTCGTTCACAGTATCGGCTACCAACAGTAGGTATCAAGCTACTTCGTCTTCTTTTACTGCGAACATAGCCAGTTCGTATGTTGCAAATTATCTAGTAGTAGGTGGTGGAGGCGGAGGCGGAAGTGGTGCTTACAATGGTGGTAATGGTGGTGGTGGAGCCGGTGGATTTTTGGCCGGAAATGTCACTATCAATAGACTGTCATCTTTTACTGTTACAGTTGGTAATGGCGGAGCAGTTCAGTACAGTGGAGGAAACAGTAGTATAACAGGCACTGGTGTATCAATTACTGCAATTGGCGGCGGCGCTGGAGGACCCAACGTTTACGGAGGTGCTGGTGCAACTGGTGGATCGGGTGGTGGATCACAGGGTAATGGCAGCGGCGGAAATTATGGACAAGGTACGGCCGGACAAGGTAATAGAGGTGGTGCTGGAGACTCTATTCCGGCTGGCGGAAATGTATCGGGTGGTGGTGGCGGTGGCGCCGGCGCCGTGGGAAATGATGGTGCCTTTTATGGTGGGTCTAGCGGCTCTGGTGGAGCAGGTTTACAAAGCAGTATCACTGGAACTGCACTTTATTACGCCGGTGGTGGCGGTGGACAAGGTGCAGCTGGCGGCCTTGGTGGAGGTGGTGGTGGCACAGGAACTGCTTACACTGGTGGCGGTGGTAGTGGTAGTTATGCAGGCGGTTCCGGAGTGGTGATAATAAGCTACATAAGCCCGTATCAACTTGGATCGGGAGGTACAGTTACTAGCTATACTTCGGGACCAAACACTGTTTGGGTACATAAATTTACAGGATCTGGAACTTTTATATCCTAATAAATACATAATAACCGGATAAAAACATGAGCTTTCCCAGCAGTCCTGCAAACGGCCAAACCGCACTAGTAAACAACATATCGTACACTTACAATAGTGCATTATCTGCTTGGATAAGAACGCCTGGAATCAACGCACCCATCAAGTCGGTCAGTGCGGCTACTCCGCCCACAAACCCACAAGTGGCCGACGAGTGGTACAATACAGCAACAGATACACTGTATCGCTACACATTTGACGGTACAAACACCTACTGGGTAGACATAGAAAGTCCCACACTGGGTACAGGCGGAACTAATTCCGTTATCTATTACGGTAATCTAGCACCTTATTCGGGCTTGGGCTATGTCGGTGTCACTGGCGAGCTAAAACCCACTGCTAACGTAGCATACAATCTAGGCGACTCTACTGCTTTTTGGAGCAACGCTTACATCAACAATGTTATTGCAAATAACAGCATAATATGGTCAAATGGCAGAGCCTATGGAGCACAATCAACCACTAGCTCAGTGGCTCCTGCCAATCCTGGTATAAATGACACATGGTACAATACTGCCAACGATGTACTATATAGATACACATCCGATGGGGTCAGTACCTACTGGGTTGACGTAGAAAGCCCCACCATTGGCGTGGGCGGAATATTCAGTGCCAACTTGATCACAAACGATTTTGCCCCGGCCTATTCAGGCAACATTAATTTGGGCGAATTGGGATTGCCATTTGGTAATTTATATGTGAGCAACATTGCTGCGGTAGGACAAATTACCGGTGGCGGTGTCAATAGAACCTCGAGTACAACTGCTCCAGCCAATCCGTTCCCAGGCGATGTTTGGTACAATACTGCAACCGATACTGTTTATACCTGGACCTTTGATGGAGTCAGCAGTTACTGGGTAGACACACAGAGTGCTGCAATTGGAGCATCTGTCTATAGCGGTAATGTATTAACAACACCATTACTGCCTGCAGGATCAGGAGTCACAATTGGTTCTGGAGCCGCACCATTCCCGGCTGGATATTTTAACAATTTGACTGCTGGCTATATAAGTGCTCCGCCTGGAAGCAATACTGTATATTTTAATAATCCTATCAGTGCTCCCGGAGTATTATCAACTTCGAGTCCTACTGCACTAACAAATCCCACTGTGGGCGATATATGGTACAATACTGCAACCGATGTTTGGTATAGATATACCAACGATGGTACAAACACCAATTGGGTTGACTATGCTGGAACTGTGGTTGGTGCTCAGTTATACACTGGTAATTTATTGGCCAGTGACCTAGTGCCGGCTGTGGGCACAGTTAACTTGGGCCAAGCAGCAACTCCATTTAACAATCTTTATGTTCAATCCGTGGTGGCCAATGGTGCCATTACATCTGGCGACACTATATACGCCAAAAAGATAGTTGCTGGTGGTGCATTAACAACCACCAGTGCAACCGCTCCGGTCAATCCCACAGTGGGCGACGTATGGTATAACACCACAAACGATACCACATATACATGGACATTTGATGGGCAAGGCTATTATTGGGTTGACTATCAAAGCAGTGCCATAGCTGCCACCTACTACAGTGGTAACATAATTGGCACACCACTGGTACCTAGTGGTAGTGGCGCCACAATTGGTACTGCTGCAACACCGTTTACAAATTCATATTTTAACAATTTAACCGCTGGCTATATCTCTGCACCTAGTGGCAGTACCAATGTGGTGTTTACAAGTCCTATAGTGGCACCACAAATTATTGCTGGTGGTGCCATGAGCACCTCGAGTCCATCTAACTCACCGCCCACTAATCCAGTGGTGGGTGACATTTGGTATCAAACTGATACCGATATCAAGTACCGTTACACCTATGATGGCACAAACACAAACTGGGTAGACTACGACAGTACCGCAATACGTACTTCACTGTTTACTGGCAACTTGCTGACTAGTGATCTAGTGCCAACCTGGGCCGGCAATATTAACTTAGGCGAATCTTACGCACCGTTTGGCAATGTGTATGCAAACTATTTTACTGCTGCGGCTGGAATAGTCAGCGCAGGCCCAATAGTGGCACCAAGTATTATTGCTGGCGGTGTAATGAGCACAACCAGTGCACTGGCACCCACCAACCCCACAGTGGGTGACGTTTGGTACAATACTGTAAACGACACACTGTATCGCTGGACTTTTGATGGACAAGGCTATTACTGGGTTGACAACGAGAGTTCAACAATTGCTGCCACCTACTACAGTGGTAACATACTGAATACTCCATTGGTACCAGGTGGTAGTGGCGCAACACTGGGTACCACGGCAAGTCCGTTTGCGTCAGCTTATGTTACCAATTTGAATGTTGGTGCCCTGACACCTTCAGGCGGTACATCACTCACTGTTGCCGGTACCTTGATTGCCAATGCCATTGTGGCCGGCGGTGCACTGAGCACCACAAGTTTGAGTACTAATCCTCCAGCCAATCCAGTGGTAGGCGACATCTGGTACCAAACCGACACCGACATAAAATATCGCTGGACCTATGATGGCGCCAACTATCAATGGGTAGACTACGATAGCGCAGTGGTTCGAGGTGCAAACTCATTTAGTGCAAATCTATTGACTGCAGATCTAGCACCCACCTGGGCCGGCAATTTGAATCTAGGCGAATCATACTTGCCATTTGCCAATGTGTACACCGGCTATTTAAACGCAGGCCTAGGCATTGTGAGCAATGGCGCTATTGTTGCCACACAAATCATAGCCGGTGGCGCATTGAGTACCAGCGCATCAACCCCGCCCTTAAATCCCACTGTAGGCGACGTGTGGTACAATACCACAAATGATGTACTGTATCGATACACATCAGATGGTGTCAGCACCTACTGGATTGACAATGAAGGTCCTGTGTTGGCCACTCCGGCTTTTGCGGGCAGTACTCTAAGTGGCAATCTATATCCAGTACCAGGCACAAACGCCAGCTTGGGCACACAGGCCAGCCCAATACCGTCGGGTTATGTAACAAACGCATTCTACAATACTATAACAGCAATGCCGGGACAAACCAATTTGGTTGTAAATAGTCCGATTGTTGCCCCACAAATCATTGCTGGTGGTGCTCTCAGTACCAGTGCCCCAAGCACCATGCCACCAAACAACCCCACCGTGGGCGATATTTGGTATCAAACCGACACCGACATCAAGTATCGTTACACATTTGACGGCACAAACACAAACTGGATTGACTATGATAGCGTAGCCATACGTGGCACCGGTTACTTTACTGCCAACATGCTCACCAGTGACCTGGCACCAAACATAGCCAGCATGTACAATCTAGGCGAACCCACACTGCCATTTGCCAACGTATATACCGGATATCTAAATGCCGGAGCAGGTATTGTATCAAATGGCGCTATTATTGCCAGTCAGATTATAGCTGGTGGCGCACTAAGAACAACCAGCTCAACACCACCCGCAAATCCAGTAGTAGGCGATGTGTGGTACAATAGTGCAACAGATGCAGTTTATACCTGGACCTTTGACGGGGTAGGTTACTACTGGGTTGACACACAAAGCGCTGCGTTTGGCCCTGCAACGTTTGCTGGTAGTACCTTAAATGGTACATTGTATCCAACTCCGGGATCACAGGCATCAATAGGTGCCGCTGGTTCTGTGATGCCCACAGCATACATAAATTCAGCTTACCTGGGCGCAATTAGTCCGTTACCAGGATCTAGCACATTTACATTCACAAACCCCATACAGGCACCGCAAGTGTTGGGCGGCGGTGTAAACACTACCACAAGCACATCAGCTCCATCAAGTCCGGTAGTGGGTGATGTATGGTATAACCCCACATCGGATACTCAGTATCGTTACACCTATGATGGTTCAAGTTACTACTGGGTGGACTACACCGGTGTAGCAATCGGTAGCAGTTATTATTCGGGTAACCTACTGGTAAGCGATCTTGTGCCAGCCAACAACGGTGTTAATCTAGGCGAGACCTATGCTCCGTTTGCCAACGTGTTTACAACAGCATTAAATTCAGTTGGCAACATTGTGACTGCAGGATCTTTTGTAGCAACTGGGAATATCATTGCTGGTGGTGTTAGATCTACATCCAGTGCTACGGCGCCAACTTCGCCAGTGCCAACTGTGGGCGATATTTGGTACAACACCACAAACGATATAACTTATCGTTATACCTATGATGGTACGAATTCAATTTGGGTGGACATATCAAGTAGTGCATTTGCTACCAGTGTGTTCAGTGCCAATCTATTGGTAAGTGATATGTTACCACAGTCGGGTGTTCCGGTCAACATTGGTGGTGCAAGCAATCAATTCAACAATGCATTCTTTGGCAATACAGTATTTGCACAAAGCTATTCAGGCACACCCAACACATTTGGTAACATAGTTGTTACTGGTAGCATAGCTGCCTCGGCAAATAATGTATACAACATAGGTAGCATATACAGTCAATTCAACACTGCATATCTAAGCGGCAATGGTATTGTGATGGGTAACGCCACTATATCAACAGATGCCACAACTGGAGCAATTGCCGTAATACCAAGACCGTCAGTGACTGTACCAAATCCGGTAGGATTTGTGTTTACTGCAAATGGTGGTATAACCACATTTGCTACAACAGCTGGTGTACCTGCCGCAGGAGCTGTTGCACTGGCCGCTACAGGCAATACTGGAACATTTAGTAAATCAACAACCAGTACAACTCCACCCACAAATCCCAACATTGGCGATGTGTGGTATGATAGCAGCACAGACATTGTTTACAGATACAACTTTGATGGAGTCAGCACCTACTGGGTGGATACTGCCAGTGCCGTAATGGCCAATACCGCAGGCAGTTATAGAACTGTAACAGACTTTACTGCCACCGGCGGACAAACAGTATTCACCCCGCCAGCATATACTGTGGGCTATCTTGATGTGTATAAGAATGGTGTGAAATTAAATCCCACACAGTTTACTGCCACTGATGGAGCCACAGTAGTATTGAGCTCGGGTGCTACCAACGGTGACACTATTGAAACTGTGGCATTCTATGTAAGCACAATCTTGGTCAACAACAATAGCGTGGGCACTGCCAGTATACAGGCCAATGCAGTTACAACCAATCAAATTGCATACGGTAGTATCACAGTTAATCAATTGAGCAATCCTATACAGATTCCTAATTTGGGTCTAATAAATGGATCATGGACCACAGGAACAAGACCAGCAAGTCCCTTGTACGGTCAAATGGGCTACAACACCACACTAAATGCACTGGAAGCCTATGTGACTGGTGGATGGACCAGTATTGCAGCCAACACCAATGCCTACTATGGTAACATCATTACCACCAATGGCCTGTTCTGGGCCAATGGTGCATCGGCTCTACAACCCTATTACAACAATCCACAAGTGGCTGCATACCTGCCAAGTTACTCGGGTATATTGAATCCTAGTACTATCACAACTGGTAACATAACCAGCAGTAACGAAACAACCGGTAATATCGCTGCATCAGGTAATATTGTTGCGTCAGGCAATCTAGTTGCTGGCGGTAATATAACAGCCGGGGGCAGTATCAGCACCAGCGGCAACATAGTGGTCACTGGCAGTATCATTGGCACTGGAGGTATATTCTGGCCCAACGGTAGTCCCTATATTAACGGATTTAATAGCACATACGGTAATTTACAGGTATCGCAATATCTAACACCTTACGGTATTGGCAATGTCGCATTGGGTAACATAACTGCCAACGTGTACGGCACAGTGTACGCCAACATCAATAGCCCAAACATAACTGGCAACACTGGAGTTGGCGCACCAATTGGTTATTTGACTATACCACAAAACAATCAAGGCACTAATAGTACCTATACTTTCCAATTAACAGATTCGGGACAACAGGTGTATACTACAACCAGCGCCAATATCAGTTATACTATACCTGCATATAGCACAGTTCCGTTCCCGATTGGAACCACTATAAGTGTTATCTTGAACGGCACTGGTAACGTGACTGTGACATCGGCTACTGGTGTTACACTGATATTGAGTGGCGCAACCTACACCGGCACATTGCCCACAAGTGGATTTGCTGGAAACAATGCTAGAGTTATTAGTCCTTACGGCATGGCCACAATTGTGAACATATATCAAAACGGCTGGATGATTGCTGGATCGGGGATTTCTTAATGGCCGGCGCACTGGCACTAACAGCAGCAGGTGGACACTATCGAGCACCCGCTCGCCCCACTATCACTGTCAGTGGCGGCGCTTCGATTACATCTTTGAATATAGGTGTTCTTGCAACTGCATCTTTTACAGTAAGTGGCGGAACAGCTCCTTATCAATTTGGCACTGCTGGTAATTTGCCACCTGGGTTGTCAATATCAGGCATAGGCGGTGTGTTGGCCGGAGCTCCTACGCAAGTGGGAACTTTTTCATTTGCAGTCATAGCCATTGATGCAAATGGTTTTATAGGATCAGTTTCACTCACTTCGGTAGTAAATCCCATTGCACATGATTTGTATTTCCCGTACACAACATTGTTGTTAAATGGTGATACCTCTGCAACAACATTTTTATCTGACGCAAGTTCATATAATTACAACCCAATTGCTGTTGGATATTTGCCTACCAGCGGTACCGTGGTTCCGTTTGCGGGCACTTATAGCACCATATTTGATGGAAGCACCAGCACAGTGTACGTTCCAAATTCTTCGGCCGTAACATTAAATACCGGATCAGTGCCAACGTTTACTATTGAACTTTGGTTCTATTCTAGCAGTCCAGGAAATAATTTAATTGATAAAGGGTCACAGGCCGGTGTTTCAGTACCCAATTATCGTATTAGTTGTGGCACCTCCATCAGTTTTCTTTGGGGCGATGGTGGAGGTACAAATTATTCAACATATACCACAAGCGGTATTACCATAAACACCAACACCTGGTATCATGTCGCAGTGGTCAGCAACGCAGGCGCCTTGAACATATATGTCAACGGAGTCTCGTATGCAACAGGCTCCTTGGCATCTTACAGTGATAACGGAGACGGAGTTTATATTGGATCTCGTTTTGACGGCGATCAATTTTATGCAGGATATATGTCAAACGTTCGTATTGTCAAGGGACTGGCAGTTTATACTGGCAATTTCACCGTGCCAACAAAGGCACTGACTGCAACACAGAGTGCCGGCACAAATATCAATGCAATCTCGGGTACTCAGACTTCGTTGTTGACTTTGCAAGGTGGGCAACCAGCCAACAACAATATGTTTATTGATGGCAGTTCAAATGCCTACGTTGTGACTCGAGCGGGATCGGCCACACAAGGTACTTTTACACCGTTTACCAATACCGGATGGAGCTACTATTTTGGTGGTAATGGTAACAACATTTACTCATCAAATGCCAACTTCAACGTAAGTAGCGCCACACTTCAGTGGAGTGTAGAGATGTGGGTATTACCAGTCGCTGGTACCAATTTCTTTGCAATAGGCAGTGGTGGTGCATATGGCAACAGTATGTATTGCCAATGGACTAGCAATGCATTTACATTTGGGCAAGGCAACGGCAGCAGCAATCCCACCAGCTTGACCACTGCTGCCAATTACCCGGCCGGAACATGGTATCATTTTGCAGCCACCAAAGACAGTTCGCAAACCATAAGATTGTTTATTAACGGTGTTCAAACCAATAGTACCACAGGCAATTATGGTGTTGCTGGTGGCACCACTGCGGTATTTAATGGTTTATACGACAATAATGGTATAGGCAACAGTGGCGGTACTTTTTACATTGCCAACTTTAGATTTGTAAATGGACAAGCAGTATACACTGCATCATTTACCCCGCCAACCACATTGTTGACATCGGTGGGCACTACAGTGATGATCACTGCTCAAACCAATAGATTTGTTGATGTAG
>Ga0007828_1000290_pt1 | contig 13525 bp, 7 predicted proteins | sample CryBogCBE16Oct07_FD_71232 | JGI IMG/M metagenome (GOLD analysis project Ga0007828, IMG submission 71232) | Freshwater microbial communities from Crystal Bog, Wisconsin, USA - CBE16Oct07 | ecosystem: Environmental > Aquatic > Freshwater > Lake | place: Crystal Bog, Wisconsin, USA | collected...
ATGTTTACCCATGGAAATGTTTGTACATAAAACTGTTGTGCACGTGCACTATTAAGAGTTTTGGCTAATGTAGTCGCTAAGAAACTTGCAATCTCACTAGAGCCAGTAGGAGTAAATGTAATAAAATTATCACTTGGATCCATATATAACCCACCATCATCTGCAAAATCATTTGTACTAGAGTACTTTGCACTTGGATCTAATAGATCATAATTACGACTTATACCTACGCTACTACGATTAATTGCTTTGCTTTTAATGATAGAACTGTATAGTGTATATGGAAAATTATTGTAGTCTTCACCATTTACCATACGATTTTGTGTATAGTATTGTTGAGGTGCACGGCTTTTTATATTTGCCAAAGTCTCACGTGCTTGTGCGGTCGTAACAGGTAATGTTAATTCTAGTGTTAATGATAATGTTTCAGTACGATTGTTTTTACTAATGTAATTGATATTGATAGCAATACCACTAAACTCACCTGGATTAATTGTATATGTCAATGCATTACCAGAACGAACATATGCAACAAAATTACCAACTGGAATCTCACTAAAAATACCATCACCAAAATGATAGCTGACTTGATCATTGAATCTGCTAGATACACTAAACACTTTGCGTTGATTTCCAGCAATTTGTGTATTTTGATTTGAGTAAATGTTATCTACTTGTTTCCATTCTGTTAATGCACCAGTGGTAGGATTTATTTCAAATAACCATGTATCAGTATTGTTAATACCTTCAATATTAATATCTACAACTTGATTTGTTGTTTGTTCTGTGATATTGAAATAATATGATTGCAATGTTCCTTGTTTAAAGTAAGCAAAGAATCCTGTATTTGGACTACCATATCCCAATTTATCGTTACGATATAAAATATTGAATGGATTACCTACGTATGGACTTTTCTCATACAATGCATTAGAGTTAACACTTGTAGCACTTATACACTCAAATGCCATACTTACATTATCTACTGTTCCACCAAATGAGCTAGTTGGGATAGAACTAGTTGGAATTTTAATTGCATATTCATCTGTTTGTACATCTAATAATACTTGACTATTGCCCGGACGGCCTACACGCTGACTATCAACCAATGCGGCATTTATAACAGTATTGAATTGTTCTTGCCAATTTGGATTAGCGGGGTCATTCCACAATATATTGATATTGCTTAAATTGAGTCCATTGATATCACTAACGGGTTCTGTTGTTTGTACGCTAACAAATTTTAAAAATCCTTGTCCTGCGATGTTTCTTTTTGGATTATAACCAATTAAATTAGCCAACTTGATAATACTGTCTCTACGTTCAGCAGTATCAATAAAATTTTCACGTGAATTTAAATCATCACGAAATGCTAGACCTTGACCCATAAAGGCGATAACATCTAGTAAGGCGATGTATTCGCTACTCTCTACATAGTCATTAAATGTTTCAGGGTAATATGCACGTAGATAATCTACAAAATTTTTACGCAATGATTCATAATCATAGCTTTGAAAATCGGCACTATTATAGGTTTTATAGATTGATTTCCAATCATTTACCCCAAAAATATTTGATTGTCTTGAACTTGTGGCCATAGTTATTCTCTTTTATATATTTATCGTATAAAAAACCAGGTATTTATACTGCTGATGCAGTTCCTGATGCTTGATCAAAGAACAATGCCAATGTTGTAGGATTATTGAAGGGGCTTACTGCTAGTTCTATTGTTACCAATAATCCAGTATCCTGATCAACTATGGTCATTGAATTGAGTATAAGTCTTGGATCAGAACTGGCAACTCGTTGAATTTCAGCTTCTAATTCGTATCTTGTATCAACTGTGTTTGGTTCAAATATAAAACTCCAAAGTGTTGTACCATAACTGGGTTTACCTGGTTTGGTACCTTGTTGAATATTCATTGCGTTGATGAAATCTTGTATTACCAGTGCTTCATCTGTCATTTTATATTTGGTACCAGTGTTTGTTGGTTGTGGGGTAGTTCCTACAACATTAGTAAACCCCGGGGCAAACCCATTTGTAATTACAGTACCTGCGTTTTGTGTATTAAATCCAATGAATGTTGACATGATTATTCCTATTATACTATAAGTGTTGTACTAGATAACTGATTTGTTAAATCATTTATCTTTTGTGCTGATGCTACATATGGAGCCATTGCAGCATTTGCTTCTGAACTACCAACTCCATATTGATTTTGTGCATTTTCAAACGCAGTTTTTAGTGTATCATAATTAGCTTGTTCTGCATCTAATTGTGATGACAAATCATTTACAGACGCTATAGCGGCTGTGTCAGGTGGAGTATCACCTGGATTTGTTCCGCTAAAGTCAGGTGCGGGGATTCTATCATCAGCAACCAATCCTTTTAATGCAGCAGTAGGTAGCTGTGAAGATGTTGCACTTGCCGCCGTTGCAAGTGCAGTTTCAACTGCGCCTCCGCCCAATCCTGTTACACTAGCTGAGAGTTTTTCTGCATCAGCACCACTAAGCCCTGACTTAGCAAATGACTCTAAACTAGAAGAACTTAGTTTAGATTTTACTGCATCAACTGCACCACTCAATTGCCCAAGTCCACCTGATATAGCTGATTTTAATGTATTAGTAGTTGATACAAGGTTGCCTACTCCAGGTATACTACTTGGATTAAAAGATGTTGCTTTAGAAACAATATTGGTTATTGAACTAGCACCGCCAGCAAATACACTCAATCCTGGAATACTACTTGCGGCTGAAGTCAATGAAGATACTGACAATCCGTTACCTGATGATAGACCAGCCATAGCTGAACTTGCAGAATCAACTGCTGATTTTGCAACATCTTTGGCGGCTTTAATCTGTGTTAAATTCAATGGACTACCTGCTGTTAAATCTTCAAAATCTTTCAACACCGTAGAAAATAATCCTGCAGAAAATCCCTTAAGTGCGGAACTTGGATCAAATCCACCTACAGTTATTCCACCTAATGCATTCATTGCTTTATCAGCTAATCCTGCAGCAAAATTACCACCTGCTACTATATCTTTAGCTGAACCTCCTAAAGCAGATACTGCCCCCGTTATCGCAGATGTTGATGGTAAATTACCTGCAATTGGTATAGCACCTGACAAACCTGATGATACTGTATTCATTAAATTAGCAGCAGCCTGTGTTCCTTGTGTTGCAGCCAATGATACTAATCCCAATGTCTGTGTGCCCGACAATGCTCCGCTAATTGCACCTATTGATTTAAGAGAATTTTCTGCATTAGACATATTTGATACCAATGCTTTTGCCTGAGTAGTTGGGTCATTGATAAAATCTTGTGCACTTTTTATTCCATCTTTACCTGTCCAGCTGGATGCAGGCAACGCTTCCGGTATTGTCTTGGTTGGATCAGCGGTTAATATTTTATTGGCTATATCAGCCGCACCGGGTATTAAATGACCAGAATCTTCTAGATGTTCAGGCTGTGCCCCATATGCACCCAATACTGCCGTTGCTTTACCTTCAATGTTTACAACTCCGGCACCAGCCGCAACTGCATCTGCTGCAGGTCCATTTGCCACATTGATTGCTATCTGCGACAATGCAGCTTTTGTCATTGGTGCAGTTATTGATGCACTAACTGGGGGTGTAGTTGGGCTTGTTGCAGAAAGTGATGGGCTAGTTGTATTAACAGGAGGAGTAGATGTTGAATTATTTGTAGCCGCGGTAGCTGCACTAGGTGCCGCTGGTAAATTACTACTTGCACTATTATCTGTTTTTATATCAACACCGTAATTTGCATTAGACCATGGGCTATGTGCAGGTGCACGACTTGTGATACTTGCAAGTTTACCGGGTGCCGGTGCCCAACCTTTAGTATCATCACGTAGTGTATCAGGGTGAACAACAATGGGTAACTGTTTAACTTCTTGTGGTGTGAGTGTTGGGTCACCGCTGTTTAATTTAACATTAGTACCATCTAACACCGCAACAGAATTTTTACTCTTTACACCATACTCACCACCGCTTAATATTGATGTCTTACTTTCATTCTTTTGTGTATACTCACCTTTTGTATAACCTTTAAATGTTGTTCCTACAAACTGTGAAGTTTCTTTATTACTTTCTGTTCTTATGTTTTCTGCATGTATGTTAACATCACCTGTACCATCTTTGCCCGCATGCAAATTAATGTTTCTATCTGCGTGTAAATTTAAATCACCCTGTGTTCTGATGTTAACTGAATTAGTTGAGTACATATCAATTGTACCTTCTTTACCTAATTCAATATAACTTTGTCCATTTGCATGAATGATAAACAATGTTTGTGCAGCATCATTCATCATAATCATATGACCTTGTGCAGTACGTATTCTTACCAATTGATCTGCACCAATTACATCACCGTCATCCATTACAAAACTATGCCCACCTGTGCGACCTATAACTTTGAATTTATCGTTTGGAATTGTATCATCTTTAATTGCATCTTTGATAGTTGAGTCTGTGTAACCACCTTGATATATAGGTCTACCAGGAGTACTTATACCAAACACACGACTTGGGCTTTCACGCATACTACTAGAGCTAATTGTACCTCTATCCTTATCACGTAATAACCCTTGATTAAACAATATCGCAGCTTGTGAGCTATGTACAGGTCTAGCTTGTTCAGATAATACTGCATTTTGTCCTAACTTGGGATTTGCATTATTGATTTCACTGACCGGTAATCTTGTCGCACCACCGTAGCTTTTTGCTTCACCTGCATTGGTAATGACTTGATCACTTGAGCCTAATGCAGGAACCATGTGATTGATACCAGGTTGGGGCAATGCTCCTATATAAAAACCAAAACTTGGATCACCGTTTAAAAATACACAAATTACTTCAGTACCTATATCAGGTGGAGTCATCCACATACCATAACTATTGGGATTAGCTACATAGGTACCGTTATCTGTTTTGCCACCAGTGTTTGGAGTATATCCAAAGAAAGGACTCATGTATCTTACTGTGATCCAACCCTGATGATCATCTGGATCTGGGTTAGCACCTTTACGTTCTATATATACTTCAATTTTTCCAGTACGTGAATCATCAATATTGTTTTTAACAATTCCTTTAATTGCACTAGGAAATAATACTGGGTTACCTGTACTATCTTGGCTAGAGGAAAAACTTCCCGTTTGTTTGATTATATTATCACTCATAATTTTTAACTTCTAGGATCTGTTCCTGCAGGTATAACTGCTGGATTACTTTGTGTGGTTGTAGTTCCATCATCCGCTGCAGTATTAGAAGTACTTGGTAATACTGTCTGTCCTGCGTTAGATAATTGAGGTATATTTATTAGTGCAGGCTGTGATGATGTACTTGTTGCCGTTGTTCTTCCGCTAGTATCTGTTGTTTTACTTGATGAGGCTGTAGAATTTGTAGTACTAGATGTAGTAGTTGCAGCATCATCAACAAAGGGTGGAATTGAAACTCTAAGTTCTTGAGTAAATTTACCATGAGCAAATGTGCTTGTAACTTGCCAAACATTATATGCAATACCATGAATTTGACTTGCAATACTTGCCGGATACTTCCAAAATAGAATATCGCCGTCATTGGAAGGAGTTAACAGTCCATCACTGCTTGTATTATAATCTTCTGCATCTCTAAAATCTACTTCAATGAATACTTGACTTGTGTTTGGATTTATACTATAACCATCTTCACCATAATATTTTTTAAGTGCAATGTCTAGACCACGATTTGTGGCAGTTATTAGATAATCAGGATCTCCTAATATAGTAATTTTTGCCTTAAGTTGATCAGATGGACTATATAAAAATGACTTGAATGCACCAATTGTCTTTGAAAAATATCCTGCATCTTTACTAATACCTGGTATTTCAGTTGATGCAGTTGCGGCTGGTGCTGCATGATCTGTGTTTGTCAAAGGAGCTTCGCTTGATTGACTTAGAATATTAAAATATAACAAATTGTAATCTTGCTCATACCCAATAATTTCTTTAGCATTCTGTGTATCACCCATATAATAATGTTGATAGCGTTTGTAGGGTCCTGGATATTGTGATTTCTTACCTATGTTTATCCCCCTGATATATGGTATTTCATATCTTTGTATAACATAGTTAATATTTACTGCATGTTTTTTACGTAAATTATCAAATTTACCAAGGGTTACTATAGGGTTTACATTATACCATGCTAGTGTATCAGAAGCAGCACCTGCATTTTGACTATAGTTGGGATCGGATGATAATACAGGTTTATTTTCTTTATCTTTAATGTTGAATGCATTGGTAACAAATGTACTTTGGCTAATTACTCTATCAATGACTGCCGTAATTAGTTCATTTGTTACTGTCATTGGTTTAGATAATTTTTGAACAACAGGTGCCTTTTCTGCTAATCTTACATTAACATCACTACTACTTTTTACAGCTTTGTTAGGAGTATTTTCAGGGTTAGTATCAGCGAGTTCTACCATTACGGCAGTATCAATTCCGCTATTGGGTGCAAATGTTATTTGATATGTGTCTGGTTGTTCTAGTTGTTTATTTTTTTGTAATTTTAATTGTCTGTTATTTAAGTATTCTATCAAACCAGTGATGTTGCTTTTTGTTTCACCTGAGGTGTTGCCTATTAGCATGTCTTTAACTGTTTGGCCTTTAATTTGAAAAGTTTCTCCAGTAGTGCCACCTATCTTACTATTAGCAACTTGTTCGTTAACAGTAACCGCAGTTATGTCATAGACAATCATTTTGTTATCTAATTTAAACTTAAATGAAGATATTTGTATAGGCCAACTACGTTCAAATATTGCATCTTTTTCAGTTGTCGTATCTGCTTCTGTGTAGTTACTTGGATCAATTAATTCACCTTTAGCATCATATCCGTAAAATCTCACTGCAATTAAAAATTGTGTTTGTAATGCAACAATTGTTTCATTGATATCTGTTGAACGATTAATTGTGCTTGTTTGTTGTAGTTTGGTTGCGGCTTTTATTAGTTGTGTAGGAAATTTAAAACCATATGGTTCAAAAACTTGAAAATGAAATTTAAAACTATTATTAGGTGATCCAGTTATTTTACTTGTAACTTGAGTTGTTATTTGTAAATTGTCAATATAGTAATCTAATGTGAATCCATCTGCTCTAGTTTGACTATTATTGATTCCACCACTTCTACACACAAGTTCCCAATTGGTTGTATCAATACTACCCCCTGAACTATATGTATTGAATGAATCCGGGCTGATCATATACAAACTTATATTGTATGTATAGCTACTAAAGTTTGATAATGGATTTTCTCTTGCTGGATTAAGTTTACTGCTTGATGTTGAATTATTACTAGTTCCCGTACCATTAGATGATGAACCGCTTGAAGAGGTTGAACTGGTACCTGTAGTACTGTCGTCTGAACTAGTTGTATTAGAGTTTGTTGTAGTTGAATTTCCTGTACTAGTCAGTGATGAAGAACTTGAAGACGAGTTGTTTACAGGAGTTGGTGAATTTGTGTTCGTTGTACTTGTTGATGAACTTGTATTGCTTGAATTAGCTGCACTTTGTGCTTGATCTAATGCTTGTTGATCTTTATTTAATGTTGCAGTTGCGGATGTAAGACGAGTAGTGTTGTTTTGTAAAGTAGCTTGTGCATTTGGTATCGTATTATTTACATAATTGTTTACTGTGATTTGATAGTTTGCCGCTTTATCTTCAGCCGCTTGTTGTTCAGGTGAACCAGCTGGTAAAGATGCTGCTAATGCGTTGGCAGCATCTAATTTTGCTTGAAAAGAAGCTAACGCAGCCTGTGCGGTCTCTAAACTACTCTGCGCTGTATTCACACTTTGTTGAGCTAGTGAAACCTGTAAAGTATCATTGTTAACTATATCTTGCAGGGCGGATATATCTGCCATCTTATATACCTAGCCAAATTTTAAGATTATCTAACTGCGGTATGTAAATGGAAGTACCTGCCGCAAAGTCAAATAAAGGATCTTTGATTCTATTTGGATTACGTTGTGCAAACACCCACCACAATCTACTATCATTGTATAAGTCATATGCTAGTAGATCAGGTCTTCTATCATATGTAAGTGTGATTTCCCAATATACATCCAATGGATCACTAGGAATACTACGATTTTGCATAACATCTAAAAATAAGTTCTTATATACTGATGTTAAGTAATAAGGGCTTGTTTGTGTATAAGTTATAGACATTACCAATATCCTTTATTTTGTAATTTACCAGATGCAAAATCTTGAAGACTAAAGTTTTTGCTAATATCCTTACGACTAACAACAGGCAATGCAGTAAATTGTATTTGTATTTTTGTAGGGACATATGTTGGTTGTGTTGTTCCATCATTCAATGATTTAAAAACAGGAGTTGATGTACCGCCACCTGCATTTAAGTTAGAGTTTGACAGTCTTAATTTTTGTAAAATTGATTGTGTAAGTGATGCAGTTTTACTTGCAGTACTATTTGGAATAGTATAGCCTTTCCATGCAGCTCCAATCTCTGTTCTAATGTAGTCAACATCATTTGGTAGTGAATAATTGAAACTGGTTATCAACAATGGATGTTGATTGAATTGATAGTGTCCCAAACCAGACAAGAAACACAATGGAGGTGGTGTTCCCGCTTTTGGCGATGTGTCTTGACCATAAAACATTTTAGTAACACTTCTAAAGAAGTGTATTACTGCTATCATATATTTGGCTTCTACGGTATCTTGTGCAGTAAAATCTGCTGTAATTTGAACTTCATCTACACTACTATTCTTATAGAAATGTAATTTATAGTTACTATGAATCAATTCTTGACTATCATACGATGCTCTATATCCAACTTGTATAGTTGGCATATATGGAAAGATAATACCTTTTGTTATATGCAATGGATATAAAACGTCTTTGCTATCTGTTGAGTTAGCGTATAGGTATTTTGCACCGGGTGCTAGTTGAAGTTTAACTCTCCAGTCACTATCAGGGGTAAATGTATTATTAGTAGTTGAACCTATATCTGCTGCTGCACCTTGACCAGTACCGGCTGGTGCAGCTGCTACACCAGTTCCTAATGCAGCCTCACCTCCGTTTGTTCCGGCTGGTGTATTTGTAGATGTTGCGTTACTTCCGTTACCATCCGCGTTGTTTGTTCCTGTACCAACAGTAGCTGGTACTGCGGTACCTAAGGGAGCTTCACCTCCACTAGTACCATTAACATTAACAGACGGGTCTGAACCACTAGCAACTGATGCAGGTGCGGTATACCCATATGCAGAACCTATTTCTGTTGCACTACCTGCACCGGTTGTTAATAATCCTGTTTGTGGGTCAACTCCTGAGCTTGTACTATTGGTTACAGTGGTATTGTTAGTTTGTGTAGCTGCGTTTGCATTTGTTGTCGAAGCTCCGGCAGCCGAAGCTGTACTAGTACCTGCTGAAGTGTCAGTTGAACTGCTAGTCGTTGTTTTGGCTTGTTGATCCTGATTTTGCAAACCACTAATAATAATATCTGCACTAGCTTGTATGCTATTCAATGACTCAGCGTCAGCCGGTGATAGAGTTGTAGCATAAGAATTATACTGGTTTGGTCCCCAACCATTAATATTTGGAATTTGTTTGCCACTTGGCAATGTTACCGTTACAAACGACGGATAACCAGCGGTTATTTCAATAGTTGATCCAGCAAATGAGGTTGATGCCATATATGTATTATACCTTTACTAAATAGTATTTATCGTGTGAAATTTCACCGTTTTTTACTACAAATTGTTGCAATGCTACAACAATTCTGATACAATGAGTACATATTAACTACAGGAAAATATGAGTTTACCATCAAGAAAACCCGTCAATTATCTTAACAATAAGGATATCCTTAAAGAGATTCATACAAGCAAAAATGCATATTGCTCTTACTTAAACCCAGAAACTGATCATCGATATGATTTTATTGTAGATATGCCTACAGAATCATTAGATAAAAGTTTAGAGTTTGCATTAAAATCGGAAAATATTCAACAAGCAAAAGAAACACGTGCAACAAGATTAAGCATAGAGTCTGGTACCAAAGACTCAGTAGATCCCGAATCCATTCTAGTTACTGATTTAGTATTTCGTGTAATGACTTGGGATCATATTCCAGTTGCACCAAAACAACCCCGCAAAGTAGACAAAAAGAAAACTGCTAAAGATTTCTTTGAGTTTGAAGGTGATACCGAAGAAATCTTTGCTGACTTGGAAGATCCAACTACCGCAAAAGAAATTGATGATATGGTTCATGTCAAGGTTAATTTTCCCCCATTCCAACACTACAGATTAGATGAGACAAATACATTTAAATGTATTGGAAAGAGTCATTGGATGGGTGATTTAGAGTCTGGTGAGTTTAGTAAGGATCATGGAATCATCACAAACAAACTAGCCAAAATGTATATTATGATGTGTGAAAAATACGCAATGAAGTACAATTGGCGTGGATATACATACAATGATGAGATGCGCAATAGCGCCATTTTACAATTGACATATGTCGGATTACGTTTTAACGAAGCTAAAAGTGCTAACCCATTTGCATACTATACAGCCGCTATTACCAATAGTTTCTGTCGTGTTTTGAATAGCGAAAAACGTAATCAAAATATACGTGATGATATTTTAGAGATTGCAGGACTTAATCCAAGTTGGTCTCGCCAATCTAGTAGTAACACAAGCTACGAAGAATAATCAAAGTGATTTAACCAACGGAGTTGCTTTTGCAACTTTTTTTCCTATATAATGTATCTATGAGTAACCTATTTAAAAAAGCCGCTTGCCTAACTGATATCCATTTTGGACTTAAGAGTAACAGCATTGTACACAATGAAGATTGTAATAATTTTGTAGATTGGTTTATATCCAAAGCCAAAGAAGAAGGTTGTGAAACTTGTATCTTCTTAGGTGATTGGCATAACAATCGGTCAACACTTAACATCATCACACTTAACTATAGTCTAAGAGCATTGGAGAAACTGAATGACGCTTTTACCACTGTTTATTTTATTCCTGGTAATCACGACTTATACTATCGTGACCGTCGTGACGTACAAAGTGTTGAATTTGCAAAACATCTTAAAAATGTTGTTATTTGCAATGATTGGTTTAGTGATGGGGACGTGGTTATTGCTCCATGGTTGATAGGAGAAGATTACAAAAAAGTTCAAAAACTAAGTGGCAAATACATGTTTGGTCATTTTGAATTACCAAACTTCTTTATGAATGCTATGATTGAAATGCCAGATCATGGGCAAATTAGCCGTGATCATTTTAATAATTTTGACCAAGTATTCAGTGGTCATTTTCACAAAAGACAAGCACAAAAGAATATTTGGTATATGGGTAATGCATTCCCACATAACTTTGCAGATGCAGGTGATGATGCAAGGGGTATGATGATTATTGAATGGGGCGAAGATCCTGTATTTCATAGTTGGCCAAATCAACCCTTATATAGAGTTTATAAACTAAGTGACGTAATCGAAAACCCTGAGGGCTTGCTATTACCTGATAGCCATGTTAGAGTACACTTAGATATTGAAATTTCATATGAAGAAGCCAATTTTGTACGTGAGAAATTTATACCTGAATACAAACTACGTGAAATGGCATTGATACCTATGAAATTAGATCAGGTTGAACAAAATGGCTTTGATGGATTGAAATTTGAAAGTGTTGATCAAATTGTGATTGACCAAATCAACTCAATTGAATCAAATACATTTGACAAGAAAATTTTATTGGACATTTATACTAACCTATGAGCATTATTTTAAAGAACATAACATTACGTAACTTTTTATCAATTGGAGCTGTAACACAAGGTGTTGACTTAGATAAAACAGATTTAACACTTATTCTAGGTGAGAACTTAGATTTAGGTGGTGATGGTGCACGTAATGGTACTGGTAAGACAACACTCATTCAAGGATTATCCTATGCACTATTTGGTATTGCAATCAATAATATTAGAAAAGATAATCTAGTGAATCGTACCAATGGTAAGGGTATGATGGTTACACTTGAGTTTAGCGTGAATGGTATAGATTATAAGATTGAACGTGGCCGTAAGCCAAATATTTTACGTTTCTATGTTAACAATGAGCAACAAAAAATAGTTGATGATGCTCAGGGTGAAAACAAAGAAACACAAGCACAAATTGAAAAAATTATCAACATGACCAGCGATATGTTTAATCATATTGTTGCATTGAATACTTACTCAGAACCTTTCTTGGCTATGAAAGCCAATGACCAACGTAATATTATTGAGCAATTATTAGGTATCACATTGCTTAGTGAGAAAGCCGAACTCATTAAGTCTATGATCAAATCAACTAAAGATAGTTTACAAGCTGAAGAGTTTCGTATCAATGGCGTAGAGGAAGCTAACAAAAGGGTTATTACTCAAATTGATAGCATGAAGCGTAGGCATGAACTTTGGTTAAAGAAACATGATAGTGATTTGAAATATCTAGTTGACCAACATGATGCATTATCTGAAATTGATATTGAAAAAGAATTGCTTGCACATAGAGACTTAACTGCATACAATCAAAAGAAATCTAGTTATGATGCGTATAATGCAGTTGTTGCTAGACATACTGCTTGGATTCAGAAAAGAGATAATGAGGTTCTTGGTTATCAAAAAACATATGACCAGTTAAGTCATATTGATATTGATGTTGAGTTGCAGGCACACAAAGACAAGGCTACTAGAATTGTACAGTTGAAGGCTAAAGCGGATAGAGATAAAGAACTATCTCGTCTTAAAATAGACATATCTAGTCAAGAAAAATTAATCAAAAAACTAACAGGTGAAATTGCTACGTTAGAAGATCATAAGTGTTATGCGTGTGGGCAAGATTTCCATGATGAACAACATGCTACTGTATTATCAGATAAACAGTCTATGTTAATTGATGCACAAAGTACATTAGATGGCAAAGTTAATGAACAAACCATATTGTTAGCCAATGACATTGTTGTTATTGACCCCGAACCAGTTACATTTTACAAAACTGAGGCTGAGGCAATCACACATAGTAATCATTTAGACACTATCTTATTGAATATTAAAAACAAACAAGAAGAAGAAAGCCCATTTGCAGATCAGATACTTGACAAAGCTGAAGATCCTGGACAGATGCCTAAAACAATTTATGATACTGAAACAGAGGCGATTAAACATAGTTCCAAGTTAATCAACTTATTAGAACAAATTGCTAAAAAGTATGAAGAGGTTAGTCCTTACCTTGAACAAATTCAAGAGATGGAGAACCAGGCTATACAAAAAGTTGACTTTGAAAAAATCAATGAGCTTAATCGTGTTATGGAACATCAAAAGTTCTTACTAGATATTTTAACTAACAAAGATAGCTTTGTTCGTAAAAAGATTGTAGACCAGAATCTAAGCTATCTTAACAGTAGATTGACACATTACTTAGACAAGATTGGTTTACCGCATCAAGTTATAT
>Ga0007828_1000293_pt1 | contig 13407 bp, 19 predicted proteins | sample CryBogCBE16Oct07_FD_71232 | JGI IMG/M metagenome (GOLD analysis project Ga0007828, IMG submission 71232) | Freshwater microbial communities from Crystal Bog, Wisconsin, USA - CBE16Oct07 | ecosystem: Environmental > Aquatic > Freshwater > Lake | place: Crystal Bog, Wisconsin, USA | collected...
CCAGCAATATAAGGGGCTGCAGTACCCATAGCGCCACTATAAAGATTGGCGGCCTGCTGATTCGCGGCTGTGCCTTGCTGTTGAGCTGTGCCGATATTTTGTGTGGCACCAGCAATGTAAGGTTGGGCCTGCTGGACACCGCCAGCCAGCGCTTGACCCGCGGCTTGATACCAAGGTTGTGCTTCACCAGCCGCCGCATTTGTGTTGGCAATACCAGCTTGTTGTGTACCAGTTAAAGGGGCGACGAAGGCGTTGGGATCGGTGCTATACTGCTGAAATGGCTGAGTAGCCGTTTGCTCTGCTCTCGCATTGACAGCATTATACCGCGCCAATACTTCTGGCGGGATAGACACTGTACTGGTTGAGCCACCACCTTTACCACCGCCGCCCGACATTCATTACACTCCAACAACCATCTGATCGGGCAAGGCTTCACCCGTCTTTGTTTTATATAAGAAAAACGTCCCAGCTGGTTCCCCAAAATGACGTTCATACATGCGCATCTTAGCACGGGTTCTAGTATTTGACATTACCCCAATAACAAGGGGAAGTTCAAGACTATCCGATACTTGCTTACTAAACTCGCAAAGCTTGTTTGCTCTACCACCGCGTTCTTTTCTATACTTGTCGTCTACAAACAAACACTTCTCTTCTATGTACTTTGTATTACCGTACCATAATTGAGAGAAGCGGAGCAGAACGCCGCCCTCAAGTGCGCCAACAGGCCCAATTACGCCACAAATACCTTCCCAAAGGTACAGAGCTGGCCTAATCATGCCCAAAATCTTGTCGTAATCTGCGTCAAACAGCCCATTTTCATGAAAAACAGCCATTGCGAGGCGCATTAGTTCTGGTTCGTCTGCAGGTGTCGCTATCCGAACTTTGATCTCATTAGACATTGCTAATCCTTCTTTGGACCGGGGAGCTTCTGCAATGTCTTGATTGTCTTGTTACGCATCTTTTTGACAAACAAATCCAAGGCAGCGTGACCAAGCTCCATATCGCCGTTACCAATACGTGCCACTGCCTCTGGACTAATCACATACTCACCACCAGCCGCAACTATAGGTACACCGCTTTCCGCACCGCCGTGGGCTCTGTGAGGCAATTCAGCCCCATATGGTGTAGCCGGGCCAGAGTAAGGATTGGTTGCGCCGCTATAGGGCTCACCTTCAAACACGCGCTTGGCATGCTTAAAGCCAGCCATGGTATTACCTTCACCACTAGCCGAAATAATGTCGGCTGGAATGACGTAACTTGACTTAGGCACAACCATGGGCAAGTGGTCGGTGCGGCCAGCAACCGAACTATGAATAGGCCCCACATGCATTTCGGTGACAGTATGCCCACCTTGGGCGTAGCCACCCGTTGCCATTCCTTGCTCGGACAACCGTTGTTTGTAGATGTCAGAGTTGCGAATAAAATCTAATGCTGATTCAGAGCCGCCTTCACCACTACGCTGAATACGGCTATCATCCCAAATGTTAGATAGACGTTGGGGAGGCAATGGAGCTTTTTCGGGCAAACTTTGAGATCCAGTTGCACCAGATTGGCCTCTCGATGTTGCTATTTTACCAAGAATTGCTTCTGGGCTCGAAGTCATATCTGGATATTCATTGGCCGCCCGATTTGCATCATATGATTGCGGGACAAGAGCGCGACGACCAAAAGTTACATCTTCAACTGATTGTGGTTGAGGAGTGGCTACTGATGATGTTTGAGGAGAGGCAACTGATGACGTTTGTATTTGTTGGTGATCATCTCGCACATCCATCAACGGATCCCACCGCATTGTGGGTTGGTTCATGATGGGCTTATAAGCAATTTGCGCAGCGTTTGGGTTGTCCAATTCATTTCTGCGATTTTTGAATGCAGCACTTACATTGTGTGCAATATTTTTCCAATTGGTTGAACCGCCCGGGGTATCATAGCGAGCATCACTCGCATTAAACAAAACGTCTGGGTTATAATCTTCTGTAATAGACCGTTCAAAAGCACTTCTGGGCTGACCGCCACCCGTGCCATAACCCTTACGCGCCTCATTTAGCGCTGCGGCAATGGCTTGCTTCTGCGGATGACCGGCATGGATCATCTCGCTGATATTAGTGCTGATTGTCTTCTGTGACTTACCTTTTTTAAGCGGCATAACGACCTCACGAATATGATACTGTTGCGGTCATGCCACTGCCGGGCACAAACACGATACCGTTAGTAACGGGCAAATTAACTGTAACAATGCCAACTGTGTTGGGTATAACAGCGATTGGCAGTGTCGGGGATCCTGTTGATACACTATCATAAACCATACCAGATGCAGAGCCCGCAGTCGTTACAGAAACCTTTGCAACCCACCCCGCTCCAGTGCGGACGAGTGTTGCAGCGTTCAATGCTGGTGCGGAAATCTTGCCAGCAGTGAATAGTGTAGCAATTGATACGCCGTTAATAGCAGTCACGCCGTTCTTTTGCGCTGTTAAAAGGTCGTCAAGTGTTGCTGGCATTAGAAGCGTCCATCTGGTTGAAAGCGGTAGCGGATGTCACCAAGCCGCCAAAATGTTCCCACGTCATTGCTTGACACTTTAATGGCAATCAGACGGCCTCTGATGCGGGTGCTGATATATTCAACAGCTTGCGTCATGTTATATGGGCCATATGCCACCGGCGTGTCGCCGGGGTAATTTGTCGAATAGAACGTAATTTGCACTGTCGAATTGGGCTGTTGGCTATATTGGCCCCACTTCATGTCTGGCCAAACTTGGTCAAGAAACACCAACTGATCAGCCTCAGACACCTCAAAGTAACCCGTCTGGAAACTAGACAACATGGGCATGCCGTCCGCGTCATTAGTTACTTCGTGCTGATAAATGTATCCAGTTGACGGATCCGCACCAATCGGCGGCCCAAGAACTGACTGATCAACCCACGCGCTTCTTGCTAATGAGCCATAGTCCCACTGCTGCAGCACGGTGTTAAATTTGACGTAGCTGTCAACCTCACCATTACCAGCAACAGATGGGTAATACCAAGCCACCTCATTGAACTGCGCATTAGTTGCACAACGAATACGGTTTGTGTAAGGCAAACCATTGGCATCATAGCCTTGATTGAGGTTCTGAAATACAACGTCCCACACTGGGCAAGGCATCGTGTTTGGATCGCCACCAGAATAGCTAAAAAACTGCTTCTGGCTCATCCAATATGTCACGCCGCCTAATGTAGCGGCTGCACCACGTGCAATAAGACCACAGCCCGTTTTGACTTTGTTGAATGAATAGACATACGGAGGGCCAATGTATTGCATCGCCCAGAGGTCAATGTCAGTCCACAGCAGACCTTGTTGGTTAGCCTGCAAACCGCCTACAATCAAACTGCCGGTAGGAATGCGGTATGAGCCAGCTTGGTTTGTGACTGTTGCATCCCAAACAGCGTAATTTTCAACGTCCGACCACCGAACCAGCAAGGGATCACTTGTGCCGGTAAATGTTGATCCATATGCAATGACTTGCCGCTGGGGCATCGCAACAAACATGCCCGTATTTGCAAGAGGCACATTGTCGATGATTTGCGCATTTTGCAAAACGCCATACGGTTGCCACACATAAATTGGGCCACCAGTTGGGCATGCAAGCAAATACTCACCCCAATTGTCTAGCGTCCAATCTGTTGCTGTGATGTTTGTCCCGGCTGTGGGTGTAATACCAGACCCAGTGCCGTAACCGCCGACCCCATAGCCACCAACACCATAGCCAGAACCAGCAGGTTGAGGGACAACCGCATAATAAATGATTGCTTCGACGTAACCATTGTTTTCAAATGCACCCGTTGTTGATGATGCCGTGTTTGACGCAGTAAATGTAAACGTATTGGCATCAATAATTGATGTAATTGTGTAAGTTCCAGATAGTGTAATGCCACCAACTGTAGTGGTTGGATCAACCGCTAATTGTGCGCCAACAACTTGCCCATGATTAGGAAAGGTCGCTGTAATTGTTGGTGAGGCTGTCAGTGTTTGATAATAGGCAACTTGGCCGGGAAACGATGCTGTATGAGTACCCGACCCAGCAGATGACGTATTGATCAGCGCCCCGCTCGGTGTCAGCGATATATTAAACGTAGTCGAGGTCAAGTTGCGAACAAAATATGTTGTTCCAGCTGTAATGCCAGTTGGTAATGTGCCCGTGGTTGTAAACTTAACAACAGTGCCACTTGCTGGTGCGGATGCAACAGTGATAACAGCAGGCGATGCATTGCTAATAGTTGCTGTTTGCAAGTTTGTATAAGTTGCAGCTGTTTCAGCATTGACTTGAAAGTCATTTGCATCAAGCACGTTGTCAATAGTATACGCGCCAAAGAGCTTCGTACCGCCAATTGAAACGGGCGTTACATAGTAAATGTAGCTGTAAATGTTAGCAAAGCTTGAGTTAATTTTCATTGTAATCGTAGTTGAGCCCGCCGTTGTCGTAAATGGGGGCACTACGGTATAAATGGCATCTTTGGGCGTAATGTCTTGATCAATGCCATCATAAACAACTGACAGAGACAATTCCGCGCCAACTGCAAGACGTTGTACACCATTCAAATCTTGCCATGCCTTCATGTTTCGAACGGGCGATGGGATCGTGTTGGGGTAAAATTTAACCCACCCACCAAGCTTTTGCGGCAGACCAAGGCCAGATCGATCGGGCAGGAACCGAATGAGGTTTGACTGTGAAAGCGCAACCTCGTTTAAGGCAGGCGTTTTCTGAGTATCGACACCGGGAATTAACTTGAGGGCTGCATGTGGCATGCGTTAGCCTCTTGTCGGCGTGGCAACAGGTGACGGCGAGTAAGATGTCCAAGCCGCCGCCTCATATTTCTTGCGAACTTCTTCAACAAGGGCGCTCTTCAAGAGGGCATTGTACTGGCCTTCGTAGCTCTGTGCCATGGCAGGATCATCCGACTGGCGGCCAAAGTTACGCTGATAGGCGCTGATATAGATCATGCTGGCCATGATCATAACATCTGGCAAATATGTGCTGATAAAGGTCGTCGTATTGGTTGCAGACAAACTTGCGGGTCTTGTCGTTCCAGTGACTGTAATGGTGTAGTTGCTGTCGGGCCACGGACCAAAGACAATGTTGCTTGAAGTATTGCCCGTTGTGGTCAAGTCACCGCCATACATGGCAAAATACTGAGGCAGAGCCGCACCCGTATTGGTGCTATAGACGTTCTGAATAAATGTCTTAGACACAGGCAAAACTGGCGTGTTAGACGGCCCAACAGTGATTGTCTGGGTTGTGACAAAGTCGCCAGTCGGAATTGCCAACTGGTTTGTGCCCGATGTCAGTGTGTAAGTGCGCGACACTTGCGTAGACAAAAAGTCCAGATCACGGCACATGCGGTTTTCCGCATAGGTGATCATTTGAGGCAAGATGGCGATGTAGTTAGGATCCGTTTCTGGGACAACGGCCATAGTCGCTATTTGCGTAACATATTGGGAATATGTAAGGCCAGTTGTCATAGGAACCCTTATCCTGCCATCTTTGCCGCCTCACTCTTGACGCGACCTACACGTGCGCTCCAGCCCTTGCCGTAACGGTCAAAGGTTGGCAACTTTTGCAGATACTCTAGCCTATTATCGCATAGTTTTGAAGCCGTTTCAGCCCCATCGCAGTCAGCCAGCGCCGCTTTTGTGGCATCATCCAGCTTGCCGGTAACTTCGACATCCAAAATGGTCTGCACATACCGCAGAGCTCTTGCTGGGCCGGAGTTGACCGCAAAGTCCATCAAGGCATAATCAAGGCCACGAGGACAAATGTCCCCACCGATAACATCCCAAAAGCGCTGCTGATACAGAGGATATACATCAGCAGGAATAAGATTTCGCATAGCTTGTTCATTAACCTCATGCCCACACCAATCCTCCAAGGTTTTCTTGGTCACGCCCCAGTTGGTCATGCCGCCCGGATCATTTTTGTCGTTCACGAAGCCGCCTTCTTCCTTGATGACAAGCTTTATTACATCGTCCCAATTGTCTTTCATTTGCGAAAACCCTTACTTTTACTGATGGATTCAACCGACTTTACTTGAGATTGACGGTGATTCGCCCATTGTAACCACTCTGCAGCCGCATCAACATCCATAATGACAGTGATAATGCCCTCTTCACGCAGTGCATTGGGGTCAACAATGGTCACGCATGCTGGCAAATTGTGGTCTGGGAAGCCCTTCGCATCGGCAAACTCATCGTAAACCTTGTAGGCACCGACCCGAATGGCATGCGACCAGAGGCCCGTCATCGGATCCTTGGTGACATTGTAGCCAAACACGTGCTTGTGGCCGCAGACAAGGATATGATCACGCCATCCCATTTGAGCAGCTTTAGATACGCCGTGGGCTGGGTTCCACTGGCTGTGTCCTTGGAAGTCATGGCGGCAATTGATTCGGATGTCTCGGCCTTGACGGTGCTTTAGGTTCAACCGAATGCCGTGATCTTGGTTTGGTGTGCCAATTTGACGGCATAGCCACTTGATAGGGTCGTCCGTTCCGCTCCAGCAGTCGTGATTGCCGTTCACAATGTAAAGCCAATTGACCTTACGCAAAAACCACTCGACAATCATGCGGGCCTGTTTTGCCGATGTTGCTTGATTGCCATACAGCCGAGCCAAGCGGCCAATCCAGTTATTGCGAAGATCACCAACATTGCCAGCCATAAGGTTGGGGGTAATGTTGGTAAGGTTCATGTGATGCTCAAGCAGCGCAAGGTCACAACCGTCATCGTCAACATGGGGATCACCCATGTGCAGAATGCCATAGACACCGTTTAAGTTGACGTTAAGCGAGACAAGCTTGCGAGATGTCTTGGCTTCTGCTTTTTGTGTGAATTGCCGCTTGCGCCACTCTATGAGCTCCTCGACGGGCAGATCACTGTCTGGTAGGTCAATGAAGGTAAATTTGTCTGTATAAGCATCTGCATTTAGTTTAGTCGAATTTGCCTTGGCCATTTAGTGATCCTACGTTGTTGATTCGGTTGGATTACTTAGACCTTAAATTGTTTAATGTGTCATCCTTTTGACGACTACCATTGGAGGAGCCAAACCAAAAACTTAGAACTAAGGTTAACGCAGCATCAAGCGTCCCAAGCACACGTGCGACGAGCTCTTTCATTGTCGGCTCAATGACATGGCTAAAGATGTAAAACTGAATGACGACCCACGCAACGACAACAACAAACGAAAGGATGTCTGGTGTCCAATCCTTTGTTTCTATTCGCATTTTTCTTGCCGAATCACGGTCTGACGCAGAGATGCGCTCAAGATCGATGTCGAGGTTCTTCATTTGAACTTTGAAATTGTTTTCGGCATTCTTGATAGCCAATATCTGATCCGGTGAAGCAGACGCGAGAGCTGTATTGATGTCGTCTTCAGAACCGTTTTCATGGCCTAACAAAGCTGTGGAAAGTGCCTTTACAGCCATACCGGCAACTGGTCCGCCAATCGCTGTTGCGATCGTGGGTGCAATGGTTTCGATGAGAGAGCCAAACTTGCCGAGATCCATTATACTTAACTCCGTAAAAGTATAATCCCTATGCCCAGCATTATACTTAACACAAACAAAACGATAGCTGTTACAATACCAGCTTCTTTGATGTCTTCCAATCTAGCTTCTGCTAAACGCTCTTCTTCATACTTTTGGCGTTCAATCTCTTTGCGGATGTTGATCACTTCACGCTGCACTTGATCCCAAGCGGCAAGACCAAACTGTCCGATAAACATGTTCTTGGCCTTTTCAGCCAGACTGACAGCCTCGGCCTTAGCCGTGTAACGCTCAATGGCTATCTGTTCTGCTGTCTTATTGGAGAATAAGTTGGTTGACGGCTTTTCAGCGGTCATGTGGGTCAGCTTTGCGACACTACCCCAAAGCTCGGATAGGTCTGCTGCCATGCCTTGTATTTCTTTACCAGCGGCAATCCCAGCTTGTATGCCCGCATAAGCTGCCTGCGCTGCCGCTAAAATGGTTAACGGATCCATTACGACCCATCCATTTTACGCTTTGTTGCTTCCTTATATGCTTTGTAGCTGCGGTAAAGTAAAAGGCCCGTGCCAAGGATAGCCATGAGTAGGTGCAGCCATGCGTTCAATTCTGCCGCCCAGATGGGCATCGTAATCGCTCCTCCAGCAAGTGAGGCATCTATAACTGTGTCGTGTTCTTGCTGGCTGGTCATGGCTGCACCTTAAATGTTACTGGGCCGGTGGCTGTGGTGCTTCGGCAGCTTGGGCTTTTGCAAGCTCTTCTGCACCTTGTTTTTGAAGCTTTTCAACCAAATCCTTCACTTCTGCATACGGACGAGCCGCAACAGCGTTCAAGATGTAGTTCACTTCATCAACAGTTAAAGAAAGATTGATATTCATAGTACCCTCTCTTAAGGTTTGGTTGGCCAGACGACTTTTGAAGGATCGTCATAGGCAATGGTTATATCACGCAATTGTTTACGGTAAAGAAGCCATGCAGATTTTTGCGCGTCCGTCATGGATGTTTGCACGTCTGGCAATTGCGTCCAGTCAGATTGCGAAATCAATATGTCACGTTGATAACGAACGGCAAACCATTCACGGGCAATATCACGCACATAATCTTGGATCGGGCCAAACTCCCCACTTATGGCTCGTGCGTAAATTTCTCTACCATAGTCAACAGTGTCGGTTTTCGTCGCATTGAAAGGTATTGTTCCCAAACCTTCAAAGTTTACCATACATAAGATGCAAGTTTTGTCTTCGCTTATGTATTTCAAATCTGTTACAGATGTGTACTTCATTTATGCAACCCTTTGGAATAGATTGTTCGCAACAGTATATGACCCAGCGCCAGCAAACATGTATGATCCAGATGGTGGGTTTACAGCCGAGTTTGTATTCAAAAGATAACATGAGATGACGCTGCCGGGGATTACAGCACCGGGCGACGATCCTTGATATTGCAGGTAAACCAAACCAAACACATAACTACCAATCGCTCCAAAATTATTAACTGGTGCGGTCGTGGCAGATCCGGCTGTTGTTGCATATGAAGCATTTGTTGCGCTTGCAGCATTGCCAGTTACATTTATGTTATATGTTCCACCGTTGTTATAAACACCGTTTGTTACTGTTGATGCGTTACCCGCGCTTGTAGCGTAACTAGCACTGCCCGCGCTGCCCGTGACGTTAATGCTGTAAGTGCCGCCATTATTATATACGCCATTGGTTACACTGGCGGAATTACCTGTAATATTGATGTTGTAAGTCCCGCCGGTATTATACACGCCATTGGTGACGGTTCCAGCATTGCCGGTAATATTGATGTTCCAAGTTACCGAAGCACCAGATCCAGTAGGTGTTGGCGGTGTATACCCCAATGCGCCTGTAACGTCCCCCGAAGATAACGTCACCGCTCCAGCGCGGGTATTAAAGGACAACACGCCCGTATTGCTAATTGTCGGATTATTGCCAGCGCTGATTGAGATACCGGCACCAGCATTCAATTGCAGGCGCAAGTCATCGGCAAATGTGATGTTTGTGCCGTCAGAGAAAATAAACGTGCTTTGCGTGACACCACCACCGCCAGATGCCGTCACATAAGTGCCGCCACCAGCAGAGGCTAAAGTGACAGTGTAAGCGCCCGTGGTGGTGTTTTGGACAATGAAGAAGCCACCGACACCGGCTGGAAAGTAAATGGTGACGTTTGCCGACAACAGACCCGTCAACTTAATGCGGGCATTTTGGCAGTTGGTTTGTGTCAGATTGACGTTGGCGTTCGTAAGCGCAATCGAATAAGTGCTGCCCAAGGACGAATCAACCACGTCCATGTCGCTGTTGAGCGGCACGTTCCACGAATTGACGTAGTCGTTATATCCCGGCTTTTCCAAGCCCTTATTGGTTGTGTACGAACTGGTCATTTTATTTCACCCATGGCAGTGGCGGCGTTACGGGAGTCGGGCCTTCTTGGATGCCAATTTCGTTGGCTATTATGCCTTGATATGTGGCGATTTGGCTAGGGCCAAGTGCTTCTACGACCCAGCCAATGACTTGATCTTGTGTCAATTGGTTGTAAGGCGTAAATGGCGCACCGGCAATGTACCGGCAATTGACCGTGCCATTGAGGCTGGACGTGGCTGTGCCGTCAGTGCCCGTGTATGTCCAATGCACCGTAAACACAACGTCAGCCTGTCCCGCATAGGACGGGTAGCAATCAAGCTGCGTGATCGTCCAATTGTAGGTGATGGCCATTTTTAACCTCCAACCATGACTTCTGCAGCATTTTTTTGAACCAGAGCGTAAGTTTCTTCGGCAATGTTTTGCAACTGCGTCTTATCGTCACAGGCAATGTGAAAAGAAAAAACAACTTTGCCCCCGTCAATTACTTTAACGAGGTATAAAGGGCTGGCTGTTGATGTAAGTTCTTCAAACTCATATGTCATTGTTGCACCTTTATACGTTAGCTCTCATGCGGAATGTAGAAAGCCAAAGATAAATTGTAGACCCATACAAATTTTGTATTCTGTATCGGGTTACTCCGGAATTGTAAGAAACATTTACTTTACCCGCTGTGCCAGAAACACTGGTAAAAAGTGAACTAGATTGCCAAATTATTGGTGTGTTCCCATAAACACATGCGATTTGTGCTGCACCGTTGCCAGCATCTTCGTAGAGATAAATAAAACCAGATCCTGCTGCAATGTCGTAAGTCGCATTGTTGGCAAGAGTGATGTAATTCCCCGCTGACGAAGTTGAAGCAAAATCAACTCCCCACGATGAAGAGGGGGCCGCAATCGGACAAATATTGCCGTTAACCGCAAGTTTGCCATAAGTTGCGGGCGATGTCGTCCCAATCCCTACATTGCCGGAGGCATCAATACGCATTGCTTCGGAAAAAGATATGGTGCCACCCGCAGATCCAGATGCTGCATAATTCCAGACATGTGCGCCTACAGAGCGGTCAATAAAATACTGGTTAGCATATCCAGTGCCAATATATTTCCACCCAGAGTTGTAATACGCATTGGCGGTTATATTTAACTGTGACTGACCAGTAAACGCGCCATAGGTTCCTTCAATCACTTTCAATTGAGAATTGCTTGGTGTAACGCCAATGCCGATGTTGCCGGAAGCATCTTTATAAATTTGCCCAGAGCCAATGTTTAACACGCCCGTCCCAGAGACAGTCAAATTATTCCCAACCGTCACATTCCCGCTGCTATCAAGAGCGAGGTTGTTTGTGGAGGAGGCTGAGTCTTTGACAATGGACGCTTGGATCGTTCCAGACATGATTATGCTCCAACCTTCGCTTTAAGGGCGGTGACTTCTGCGGATAGTTCTTGAATGGCCTTGATGCAAAGGCCGACCATTTTCGCGGGATCTACGCCCCAAGGAAGTTCAATGTTACCATCTTCTTTATCAACGCCTTTTGCCGCAGCCGCAGGAAACACAGAATAAACTTCTTGTGCAATCCATTGATAATCTTCATGACTGCCATTTTCTTTCCAGTCAAAAGAACGCACTTGCAACCTTGATAAAATTGGCAAAGCAGAAGAAGAGTCAACAATATTTGTCTTTAATCTCACATCAGAAGAAGTAACATACTGTGTACCGGGATTTGTATAATTTATGTATCCTTGCAATGTGTTGTTAACATTAAATACTTGCCAAGCAGTTTGTGATGGGGCCGATGCCTTGTTACACTGAATGTTAAAACCAGCATTTGATGTTATTGCAATACCATTTGCGGGACTAAATTGCGTTCCCGGGGATGTGGAAGAATAGGATGTTGTTCCGATGTTTACGTTGCCGGAGGAATCAATACGCATACGTTCATTAGCGCCACCAGTATAAAATGCGAGGCCACCAAAACCTTGCATTATTAAGCCGTTTAAAGTTGAGTCAAACTTTACATAATGCGAAGACAAATCACTTGCCCAAGAAACCGCAGTTCCATTTCCCGCAGACATATAAATACTGCCGTTAACTTGCAGTTTTTGAGAAAGAGATGTCGTTCCAATCCCCACATTCTGAGACGCATCAATGTACAACGCATTTGTGCCAGCGGTAGATATGCCGACTGTATTGCTTGCGGGGAAATACAAGCCTGTCGTTGCATCTGAAGTGTTTACGTCAGATGGCGATCCTGCCGAACCAAGAGGACGCGCTATGCCTGTGGAGCCACTTATAATGACCGACATGATTAAGTCCCCGATGTTGAGGCAAGAAGATAATAAGTCGTGCCATTGATATTAATAGCCAACTTGTTTGTTACTGTGTTGGTTGTTGATGAGCTTACTGCTGTTGTCGCAATAATCGTCGCAGCATCAACCGTTGGCAAGGTCAGCGTATTGTTGCCAGCAACAGCCGCCGCTTGGATTTGGGTGTAACCGGATGTTGATCCGTTTAATTTTACCGGCATTATGCAGCCTCCGTAACTAATTCACGCTGTTTGCAGCGGTCCATATGATACCTGTTCATAGCACTACCCTTACCAGATTTTCCGCAGTGAGGACAGGTGCGTTCTATACGAAGTTTTGCACGATGCTCTTCACTAAATTTTTTCCCTAACCAAGCACCGTGTCGGCTTCTTGTCGCTTCGGCCATTCGCGCAATAGTTTCCGGTTTGTGAGTTTTCCCATAAAAAGGATTGTTTTCCCCCGCCCGAAGCTTAGATAATTTATCTTTTGTTTCTTGCTTATGGGGGCGTCTTGGAAGGGTTTTTTGTATGTCGCTCATGCGTTTGCGCGTCTCTTCAGTGTGTTTTTTCCCTTTAAATGGAGCGCCAAAAATTGCGGCTCTTTGCCTTAATTTCTCTTTTGCAGATTCCGGCAATGGGCGTCCTGTAAGGGTTTCACTAATTTTACGGCGGTATTCGGCATCAACGACACGTTTGTTTTTGGACCATTCAATTAATTTAGCAGTTTTCTTTTTAACAGATTCAGCGGATTGGTTTTTACCACCATCCCCACCACTTGTACCATTAACAAGAATGCCCGTTCCAATGTCACGCCGACCATATTTGGCAATCATTTTAATTTCATAATGATCTGCCTCATCAGTCGTCAAATTATCCATTAGAATTTCAATAATTGGTTCTTCGCCATTTCGTAAAAGCTTGGAAATGACACGAACGCACCACTTTTTAGTGTTGCGCCCAGCCTTAGCATCACATAAATGAACGCGCTTACGCCGTCCCGTACCTTTACCTATGTAAAAGGGGACACCATCCGGGTAATTATATGCATAAACGTAATATCTGTGTTCGTTCATATGATTGACCAAGTTGAACCGCTGCCGACTGTAACTGTTGCACCAGAGGCAACAGAAATCGGACCAAACGTACCAGCATTCTGACCAGACGGAATTGAGTAGCTTGTATTCACAGTCTGACCGTTGAGATAGAATATCTGATCCG
>Ga0007828_1000294_pt1 | contig 13405 bp, 7 predicted proteins | sample CryBogCBE16Oct07_FD_71232 | JGI IMG/M metagenome (GOLD analysis project Ga0007828, IMG submission 71232) | Freshwater microbial communities from Crystal Bog, Wisconsin, USA - CBE16Oct07 | ecosystem: Environmental > Aquatic > Freshwater > Lake | place: Crystal Bog, Wisconsin, USA | collected...
TGGGACTCCAGTCCGAGGCACGAGAAACCCCGCTGATGACCGCGAGTCCCCACACTTTCGTGTCCGCTGTACCACCCCCCAGTTTGGAGATCAGGAAAATTTCAGCCAGTGAGGCCGTAGCGTCAGCCCAGGTGTTTGCCAATGGCTTCGGAACCTCAGTTGATATCGCCATGCTCTTTCACGGCAACGAAGTGATGGCCTTACCCGAGTGCCACTACTACGTCGGGGCCGTTGACGGTATCGATGTTTGCGTAGGTATGGGCGCGCGCGAGGGCGACTGGATTGGCGTCTTCAGCATCGCCACGTTGCCGGAGGCTCGGGGTCACGGCTACGGGGCGGCGATCACGTCACGCGTCGTAGCCGACGGATTCGCCGATGGTGCCACGATGGCGTTACTGCAAGCCTCGGCCATGGGCGAATCGGTCTACCAACGCTTGGGGTTCACCACCGTTGATCGCTCGATGACCTACAGCGCTCCAGCCGCCTGATCCATCTGCGCCACTGCCCGTAACAGACTCTCGTCGGGGTGTGCTGACGTAATCGTTCCCATGACGGCAACCACAGCGTCTTCGAATTCGTAATCGTGGTGTCGAATCAGCCAGGCCATTGCAACGGTTGGCGTGCGACTTTCCGCACGAACGCAGTGCACGAACACACGTCGCCCCTCAGCACGCAAGGCGGCAATTGCGTCCGCCGCATCGGCCAGCGTGGCCGATGCATCCATGTTTTCGTCGCGGTCGATGAGCCAGATGACCTCGTGGTCTTCCGCTCGGCGATCGGTGCGACCAATCCGACACAGTGAGATGAAGGCGTCGGCCTCGACGTCGGCCAGTGCCGCCACGTCACCGAAGATGACGTTCGCATCCTCGTTGAAGGTGTAGGTCCCGCCACGTGGCACAAACCTCTCGTAGGCCGGCAACATCGACGCGACCTCGGGCCAGCCCTGCGCATCGTTGCCACCTCGCGCCGCTTGGGCGGCCAGATGGACCAGGTCAATAGTGCGTAGTCCGTGTGGCCAACCGGCCAAGCCGCGCCGCCAGGCGAACGGCACTGCGGTCACCCCGTAGGCAGCTCCCGCGAGGGCACCACAGATTGCGGCGACCGTATCGGTGTCGTCACCGATGGCGACTGCCCGACGAAGGGCTGCGAGGAGTGGCGTCGGCTCGTGCGTGGTGTGAAACAAACTCGACCACGCTGCCTGGAAGGCCGTGACTACCCACCCGTTGGGCGTAAACGTGTTGGGGTCGTTGGATTCCGCCGCATCGATAAGTGCGGTCCAGCGCGCTTGCCGGGGTGGCGGTAGTAAGTAAAGACCGACCCGCGGACTCGTGAGCTCGCCGCTCAGAATACTGCGACCAATGGCCACTGACCACAGCACGCAGGCGTCCTGTGCGTCGATGTGCGGGTGCGTAAGCGCCGACAGTCGGCGCGCCGTCCTGGCAATTTCGACGTCATCACCCAACGCAGCGAGGGCCACTGGTCCGGTACGCATCAAAGATCCGTTGCCGGCGGCGTCGGGGAATCGTTCCTGGAGCCGAGCCGCGGCATGCGCCAGATCCGCGCCTGCGGTGGCCTTCGAGAGCACCCGAGCCGTGTGCTGACCAACGTCACGAGGTTTCGAGTCGAACCAGGCCAAGAACTGATCGCCGACGTGTGCCGTCGCTTCATCGCCGTCCAGGGTGCCCATCTGCGCTGCCGTCATCAAGATGCCTACCGCCATCGCCGTGTCGTCTGTCCAGTAGCCCGCCGGCTCACCCGTTAAGGTGCCTCGCCGCATCACGATGTCATCGGGACGCGACGGAGGTGCGAATTCGTAGCCAGCACCAAGTGCGTCACCAGCGGCGCTCGCAACGACGGCACCGATGGCTCGGTTCATCTGGATGAATGACAGGGTTCGTCGGGACATTGGTCTCTTTTCTGTTGGTTCGGCATGTCCATTTTCGGCGAAGGGTGTAACAGTGGTGCAGAGCTTGCACCACTACGCTCGTACCAGTCCCCCAACCGAAAGGCTTCGTCGTGGCCACCCTCGAACGCGCAAACTACAAAGTGACCTTCAGTGTCCTCGTCCTCGGCGTCATGGCGTACGCCCTGCTCCAGTCCCTGGTGATTCCGGCACTCACGACCATTCAGACGGTCATGCACACCAGCCAGAACACCGTCACGTGGGTCGTGACCGCTTACCTGCTTGCGGCATCGATCTTCACGCCCATCCTGGGTCGCATCGGTGACGTCGTGGGTAAGGAGCGCATGATGGTCGTCGCCCTTTTGTCATTGGCGGTGGGGTCCATCGTGGCTGCGTTGGCCCACACCATCGCGGTGTTGATCATTGGGCGCGCCATTCAGGGTGTTGGTGGTGGCGTCTTGCCGCTGGCGTTCGGCATTATTCGTGACGAATTCCCTCGTGAGAAGCTCGCCGGCGCCATCGGCATCATGGCCGCCCTCGTGGCCGTCGGTGGTGGTGCCGGACTTGTCGTTGCCGGACCAATCCTCAACGGACTTGGTTTTCACTGGCTCTTTTGGATCCCCCTCATCATGACGGCAACTGCTGCTGCCGCGACACACTTCCTCGTCCCCGAATCACCCGTCCGCATTCCTGGTGGCATCTCCGTATGGGGGGCCCTCACGCTGTCGGCCTGGCTGGTGGCGCTCTTACTCGGCGTGAGTGAAGGTCCCGTGTGGGGTTGGCACAGCACGCGAGTGCTCGGCCTTCTCGCCGCCGCCGTGGTCATGATCGTGGTGTGGGTCATCGTGGAGCTTCACGTTACCGACCCCGTGGTCGATATGAAGATGATGCGCGTCACGGCTGTATGGACCAACAACCTGGTGTCGTTCTTGTTCGGCATGGGCATGTACTCCGTCATGGCTTTCTTGCCTGAGTTTCTCCAAACACCTCGACACCTCACCGGGTACGGGCTGAGTGCGACCTCCAACACGTCGGGTCTCTACCTCGTGCCACTGACCGCGTGCATGTTCTTTGTCGGACTCTTCACCGGCAAGATTGCCGACCGCTTTGGGTCCAAGGCGGCCGTCATTTTGGGGTCAGCAATTTCCACGAGTGGCTACCTGATGCTGACCTTCGCCCACAACACGACGCTCGAAGTCTGCGCGGCCAGCGCACTCCTCGGTATTGGTCTGGGCTTCGCCTTCTCGGCCATGTCCAACTTGATCGTGCAGGCGGTGCCGCCATCACAGACCGGCATTGCCAGTGGCATGAACGCCAATATTCGCACCATCGGTGGTGCGGTGGGTGCCGGCATTGCCTCGTCAGTCGTCACCTCCCACGTGCTGAGCAGTGGCTACCCCGCGGAGTCGGGCTACAGCCACGGCTTCTTCTTCATGGCCCTCTGCAGCCTGTTGGCCGTGGTCGCCGCACTCTTGATTCCGACGGCCTCTCGCGTGCAGGGCGACCATCATCAGCACGCCGAAATGGCCATCGTGCCGGGCGGCACCATCACCGAGGGCTAAACGTCCTCACGCGCTAGGCGACGGCGCCGATGGGGCGACCCGCGACACCAATGTCACACGAGAACAACTTGCCAGCGTGCGGGTCATCGAAGCGGTCTTGGTCGCTGTAGCCCTCTTGCGCCGTGGTGATATAGAGGGTGGTCCCGTTGGGGCCACCGATCGTGCAACACGACACTTGTCGAGCATCAACCGCGACCCGCCCGACGAGCTCGCCTGCCTCGTTGTACTCACGCACCTCACGTCCGCCCCAAATGGCGACCCAGAGATGCCCATTGGCGTCAACGCAGTGGCCATCGGGAGCGGCTGCGGCTGGGTCGGGCAAGACGATGAACGGCTGTGGATTCGATGGTGTGCCGTCGTCGTCCACGTCGTACCGGAATATGGTGCCCAGTACTGAGTCAGTGAAGTACATGAACTCACGATCGGGACTCCAGGTCAGCCCATTGGGAATTGAGCAGTTCGTGCGCATCTGCTGCACCGAGGCGCCGTCATACCGGTAGAGCGAGCCCAACTCGAACTCCCCGTGGGACCCCATGGTGCCTACCCAGAACCGTCCCCACGGATCGGCCGCGCCGTCGTTGGTTCGCACGAACACCGGACCCGATTCTTCGAGTCGAGCAACGTCACTCCGCGAACCGTCCTCGCGCAAGTGCACGATGTACTGACCGTTGCCGATCAACCAGCCCTGCTTACGATCGGCGAAAGGTGCACAAACCGTCACCGCTTGGTCGAACTCGTACGTGGCCAGTACCTCGAGCCCTGCGTCACCAGCGCGAGCGCGGAACATTCGGCTGGGCGACGACACAATGTCCACCCAGACCAGTTCTTCGCGCACGTCATCCCAGCGGATGCCTTCACCCAATTCGAACCGCTCACTGGTGAGTGGCGTGGCGATAAAGTCCCGCATTATGTCCCCTTTTTACGTACGACCAGCGCTGCGTGCACTTTGTACAAAAGAGGATTCTTACATTTCTCTTGACGTTCTCTGATGTTGCTCGCCGAGAATGACAACGTTGCCGTTGCAACTCGGCACTGCTTCATCATTATCTCCCTATGTCCACACCCCTCGGGAAACCGAGGGGTGTGTGCGTTACCAGCGCTGGGGATCGAGAAACGTGCGAAGTTCGTCGAGATGATCGACTGCAAAGACTGCCGACTCACGAGAGACCTCGAGCAGTTCTTCGACGAAGAGTTCGTGGGCGCCGAGACGCGGGTCCTCGTCAGTGCCCTTGACGAACAAGATGATGAACCGGGCGTCTCGGCCGTCAGCCTTGCGGCGCATTACTCGACCCATGCGTTGCACCATCTGGCGGCGCTGCTTCGACGACGCCACAATGACGGCCAGGTCCGCGTCGGGTACGTCAACGCCCTCCTCAAGTGTTTGGACAGACGCGAGCACCCGAACGGTGCCCGCCGCAAAATCGTCCATGATTACTTCACGGTCCTCGGTCGAGAGATCCGAATGGTGGGCCCGAGCGGCAATACCGATGTCCGTGAGCGACGAAGCAAGCGTGTTGGCCGAAAGAATCGACTGGGTAAACAACAGCGACCGGTCCGCGTCGTGAAAGACGTGGGCGAGTGACGCCACGGCGTTCATCTTCGACGGCGTTTCGGCCAAAAGCTCCTTCTTCTCTCGCCAGAGCGTCAACCACTTGTTCGCCGCCATCGAGGCCTTCTTCGGACCCGAGCGGGTGAGGCGGAGCACGTCGTCGAGGAACAGACTGAAGGGAAATGCTCGGCAGCCATGCGTGCGCACGAGGGTCCGTCGAACGAACACCAGGCTCTTCGTGATCAGCTCGTACTGTTCCATTTCTTCGGGCGTAAAATCGACACCGACGAAAGCCGATCGCACATTGGTAATCACGCCACCGGCAATGGCCTTTTGGTAGTTCAGGGTGTAGACCACGCGTTCGAAGTAGGGGAGCAACACCGTTTCGTGAGCGTTATCGAGGCGCTCGTGGGTGGCTGACAGACCGAGGCGTCGGTCGAAGCGGTCATCCAAGGCTTCCTGGTTATTTTCCGATGCACTGCGGTGGAACTCGTCCACGACCAACAACCCCGTGGCACCACGGAGTCGGAACGCTCGGTTCCTGGCTGACGCCACTACTGCGACGACGACGTCGCAGCGATCAAGGTCGTCGTCGTGACCATCACCCACGCGACCAATGCGCACATTCGGCAGGGCTTTGTCCAAGACCTGCACCCACTGGTGGAGCAAAACAATGGTAGGCACGATGACGACGGTACGACCACCGGACTGCTGGTGTTCGTCGATGGCGGCGACGGCCAGGCGGGTCTTGCCTGCTCCCGTTACGGCATCGACGATGCCGCGATAGTTATTACCGCGCCAGCGATCGAGCGCTTCACGCTGCCACTCGTAGAGCTGGTGCGGGTTGTTCGTTACCGCGACGGGCGTCGGGGGCACGATGCGAGGCTCGGTAGCCACTTTGGAGAAGCGAGCGAGCAGTGCTGGGTCGAGCGGATCAGCCTCATCATCGAGGGCGTCAATGAATGCGTCCACCGCGTCGCCCGTCACACCACTTTTCATCACCGACCTGGACGTGGCAATCGAGGGCGCCTGGTCCGCATCCGTCGCGAGAAACCACCGGGGCTTCGTCTCGTCCGATCGAACGAAGCGAGCGTCGTTGTATAGGACGGGATTCACGGTTCCCTTCGGCAGCTTGAGCGTCTTCGCGAGTTCGACGGCGAATTGGCCGGGTTGCGCGGCAAGCAAGACGGCGAGGCGTTGCGCAAGATCAGTACTGCCGTTGGTTGCTAGGGACATGAAACCTCCGAGATAGGGAACATACCAAGGTAGAAGCCGACTGTGACATCGACGTCGGAGCATTGTTACAGGGGGTCGCCAAACTCACTTCCCTATGGACGACTTCATTGCAATAACCGATCACTTCCCCAGCGCTGTCGAGTGTGGGCCATCCACGGTGTTCACGCCGGGAACATCCGACAGCCACAACGACCCCTCCTTCATCGTCCAGAGTGGTTTCCTCGAGATGTTCTACCGCGGAGAGTTTCGCTACGTCGCCGAGGCGCGCTTCTCGTACCACCGCGAGCAGGCCTACACCCAGCGCGACTTCGACTTCTACATGCCACCATGCACCCTGGTGCGCGCGCACTTCCACGGCGTGACCTCGTCCTACCTCCTACAGGGCTCCCACTGGTGGGCCGCCATTATGGACTCCGGTAGCTATCTGGTCGCCTGGTTTGGCGGCGCCAGCGCTAGCGAAGTGCAAGACATCGCCAAGGATTTTCGCCGTACCTTCGAGGTCAAGTCACCGGCCCGCCCCATCACCAACTTCGAGATCTGGTCCAACGAGGACTTCCCAACGACTCGGTTTTTCGACGACACGCGATGGGATGACATCTACCAGAACTACCCCGCCACTACTCGTCGAGGGCTGAGCGAGTTGTCGCTGATAACGCGAGAGCACACGAAAAACAACGGTCGAATCATCTTGTTCCACGGTCCTCCCGGCACTGGCAAGACGTGGGCCATTCGCTCGCTGTTAACCACGTGGAAGGACTGGACGTGCCCGGCGCTCATTATTGACCCCGAGCGCCTCCTCGAGAGCCCCACGTACTTTATGAACATGCTGACCTTCGCCCAAGAAGGTCAAACCCGCTTGGTCGTCATTGAGGATGCTGACGAGATCGCCGAAAAGGACGGAACCCGAGGCTCCAATGTCAGTCGTTTACTCAACGCAACCGACGGCATCGTCGGAGCGTCGAGCAACATCTTGATTCTGTTGTCCACGAACGCACCACCCTCGGCCCTGGACGCCGCCTTGGTCCGTCCCGGTCGCTGCCTTGCCACTATTGAATTCGGCGCCTTCTCGGCTACCGAAGCGTCGACACGACTGGGTCGCACTGTCGACAAAGCCATGTCACTCGCCGAAATTTATGCCGCACTCGGCAAAACCTCAAAAGTCAGCGCCGGCGCCGAACCCGCCGCCACTGGACAGTACTTGTAGGTCGAGTACGGGCGCGGGCGGTGCCAGCCACGCGGTGACATTCCCCGTGATACTGCCAAAATGTCGGCTTCATCAGTAGAATTAGGGAACTGGCAGCACCGCTGTCGGGCGATCAAAGGACGTTGGATGCCGCCAGTCACAGACACTGCCGCCGCGACTTCGCGTCGAGCGACTCGCCAGCCCCTGTTCATTCGCCGCGGTGACTACGGATCAGCCGTTGGCTACGTGGTGGTCAGTGCCTTCACCGTACTCGCGAACGCCCTCTACGCCATTGGGTATCGAAACCAGAACCCCGTGTCGTGGACGTCGAACATTTCCTCCGCCTTCTACCGCGGTCAGGTCGCCATCGACCCCAACGTTGGCTACATCACCCAATCGCTCGGTCACGTGGCCGCCCTCTCCTGGCTCCACGGCCACATTCCGTGGTGGAACCACCTCGCGGGGGTCGGTATGCCCCTGGCCGGCGGCATGCAGGCTGGCGCATTCAATCCCCTGGTACTGTTTCTGGCACTGCCTGGTGACAGCATGTTCTGGTTTCACCTCTCGCTGGAGCTCGTCGCCGGTTGGTCGACCTACGCCTTCGCCGCCCGCTTCTTCCGGTCAGAGCTCGTGGGGTGCCTAGGCGGCATCATTTTCGGACTGAACGGCACCTTCGCGTGGGTGGGCAATTCAGTGCTCAACCCCGTCGCCTACCTGCCCCTCGGTCTCTTGGGCGTTGAGGTCTTACTGTCCAAGACCAAGAAGGGCGAGTGGGGCTGGGCGCTCATCATGGTGGCCCTCTCCCTCTCGATCGTTGCGGGTTTCCCAGAAGTTGCTGGTCTGGACGGCATGTTCATCGCCGGCTACGCCCTCGTTCGTCTGACCTACCTGGACCGGTCGCTCTGGCGTCGAACGCTAGGGCAACTTACCATTGGTGGTCTTGGCGCTGTCGCCCTGTCGGCCCCGTTGCTGATCGCCTTTGAGGACTACCTCAAGGTCGCCGACGTTGGCATTCACTCTGATACTTCACACACGTTCTTGGTCCCCCAGCAACTGTCGATGCTGCTCGACCCGTACGTGGTCGGCCCCATCAACGGCGTCATGAACCTCAGTCCCTTGTGGGGAGGCATCGGTGGCTACTTCACTATGTCGGTGGTTCTGCTCGCCCTCTTCGGCTGTACGGGCCCCACGTTCCGTCGACTGCGGTGGTTCCTCGTGGCCTGGGTAATTGTGACGCTAATGGCGTCGCTCAACACCTGGGGCCTCGGACACCTGTGGTTCATGATTCCGGCCATGAAGAAAATTGTGCTCGGGCGATACGTCATTGCGGCCGACGACATGGCCCTCGTGATCTTGGCGATGTTCGGACTCGACGACTTACTCGCGCGTCGACGCCGCCCTCGGAGCTGGTCCTACGCCTCGCTCGCCGCGATTGGCGTCATGGGGCTGGTGGTACTGGGCACTCGGGCCACCACCTACAACCACCCCATGGGTCACGCCGCCAATCTGATTTTGCTGGCGGGCCAGACACTGCCCTTCGGCCTAATCGCCGTGATGTGGCTCGCCGGAGCACTACGTCGCCAGCGGGTGCTCATTGGACTTGTCGCACTCTGCACCGTCTTTGAAGCAACCATCAGTTACGCCGTCCCCGAGGTGCTCGCCCCCCACTCCATCCAGGTCGCGCGAGCACCCTTAACATTCCTGCAAGACAACCTTGGGCAGTATCGATACGTCAGCTTCGGACCAATCCAGGCCAACTGGGGGTCGTACTTCGGCATCGCCGCCCTGAACGCCCACGACCTACCCTTCCCCCAAATGTTTGAGACGCTCATTAAGACCCAGATCCCTCTTAAGACTGGCAGCCCACTCCCGACCTACACCACGTGGCGGGGCGCATCTGATGCACTCGCCTACGAAGGATCCGTCGCCGCCAACCTCGACTACTTCGAGAACGCCGGCGTGAAGTACGCGATTTCCTACGACAACTTTCCGCTCAACCCCGCCTTTGCCGCACTCCACCTTCCGGTGGCCTACAACGACGGGCGCTACATCATCTTCGCCCTGCCCCACCCAGTTGCCATGTACACCGCGACGGGATGTACCGTCGTACACAGCTCACTCGACGGCGTCACCATTTCCTGCCCGAAGGCCGAAACACTGGTGCGTCGAGAACTCTCCATGCCGGGCTGGACCGCCACCGTGAATGGCCGGGCCGTTCCCCTGACACTCTCCAGCCCGTACCAGCAAGTGCCGATTCCGGCGGGAACGAGCACGGTGAACTACAACTTCACGCCACCGCACGAGCGCCTGGGCTTCGTCGTGTTCTTCCTCTCACTGGCGGCACTCGTTATCTCGGGCCGGCGCAACTGGCTCCATCGTCGTGGTCGACGAATGGTCAACCCCCTACACGTGGCTCGACACATCCTGCAGCAGCGGGCTCGCGTACAAAAGGCGCCCACTGCCTAAGAAAAATCGGGGCCGGCAAGTAAAGTTGGAGGAACCGTAGGCGCAAGTAGTGCCCGTACCGCCAGATACGTTGGGAACGAATGACCACTCCTGCCTATCACTCGCCGAAACACCCCACCCCGACAGAAGCCGATATTCTCCGCGAACAAGTCCGGGTTTACGAACTCGAATCGGCCCGTCACAAGGTGATGGCGACCCAGTTTGAACAGTTCGCCTCGAGCCGGGCCTATCCCATGATCTTGCTGTTCGTGAAGGTCGGCAACGTGATCGGGCGAGCCCTGCGGCGTCGCCTCAAGCGCACCCCCATTCCCGCCGTCACCATCCCCGACAACCCCGAGGACCGTCTCGAAGAAACCTACGAGGCCGTCATTCCCGCCACGGCCACGCCCGAGGTGGTCGTCCCCAGTCGCCTACGCCAGCGCATCAACCTGGTGCGACGCGGCCTCTCGCTCTTCATTCACGCGCTCAAGGTCCTCATCAAGGGCAACCAGACCGGTCGCCACAGCCCGCGCCTCGAGGCCAACAGTTACGTCCGTTGGGTCGAAACGTATCGTCACTACAGCGAACATGAGCGTCGCCACTTGATCAGTCGACTCCCCGCCATTACCAACAAGCCGCTGATCTCGGTCGTCATGGCGACCTACAACTCCAACTACGACTACCTCACCGTAGCCGTGAACTCACTAACCGACCAGGTCTACGAGAACTGGGAGCTCGTCATCGCCGACGACTGTTCTCCCGACGCCGGTGTGCGTGACCTCATCACGAAGCTGCAGAAGAAGGATGCGCGCATCCGCTTCGTGCCCTGCGCCACGAATGGCGGCATCTCGGCCGCCACCAACGCCGGTATTGCGGCAGCGAGGGGCGAATACATCGCCTTTATGGACCACGACGACGTACTGGTGCCCCACGCACTGTTCCACGTGGCCCTGGCGATTCACAACAACCCGGACGCGACGTTGCTCTACTCGGACGAGGACAAGATCAACGAGGCCAGCGAAGTCTTCATGCCGTACTTCAAGAGCGACTTCGACCCCATCTTGTTGCTCGGCCAGAACTACGTCTGTCACCTAACCACTATTCGTAAGGATCTCGTCGTAGAGGTCAGCGGTCTGCGCAGCGAATTCGACGGCGCCCAGGACTGGGACCTCGTGCTGCGAGTCTCTGAGCGTGTCGACCGTTCGACGATTGTGCACATCCCCCACGTGCTGTATCACTGGCGCTCACACCCCGAATCCACCTCGCAGACGTCCGCCGCGAAGCCCTGGGCCCTCGACGCTGGCGTGCGCGCCGTGCGCGACGCCCTTGAACGACGGGGCGTGGCGGCCGACGTGCGCCGCATCGACCCCGCCGGTTTCGCGGACGTCTACTACCACCTACCCGAGAACCCACCACTTGTGTCGATTCTCATTCCGACCCGTGATGGCGTCTACCTCGAGCGCTGCATTCGCTCCGTGCTCGCCGACACGACCTACCCCAACTACGAAATCGTGGTGATCGACAACGGTTCCGTTAAGCCCGAAACGCTGGCCTTCTTCGAGGAAATGAAGGATCAGATTCGCGTGCTGCGCGACGAGAGCCCCTTCAACTACTCGGCGTTGCACAACCGTGCCGTCCCCGAGTGCCGCGGCGACGTGCTCTGCCTCCTCAACGACGACACGTCGGTCATCACCCCCAACTGGCTCACCGACATGGTGGCCCAGCTCCTCCAGCCCGGCAACGGTCTGGTCGGCGCCAAGTTGCTCTACCCCGATGGTCGTATTCAGCACGCCGGTGTGTTGATGGGCGTGGACGCCCTCGCCGCCCACGTCGGCAAGCTCGAAGACGGCAACGCCCCGGGCTACTTCAGCCGCATGTTGCTTGCGTCGGAGTTCATGGCCTGCACCGCCGCCTGCATCGTGGTGCGCCGCGCTACCTGGGAAGCCCTGGGCGGACTCGACGAGAAGTACCAGGTGGCCTTCAACGACATCGACTTCTGCATGCGCGTCTACAACTACGGCGAGAAGATCTCCTACACCCCGCACGCGCAGTTGGTGCACTACGAGTCGGTCTCACGCGGCTTGGACACGCACGGCGAAAAGCTCCTGCGCTTCTGGAACGAAGTCACCATGATGCGCGAACAGTGGGGTGCGGAAATTGCCCGCGACCCCTACTACAACCCGAATCTCGCGCTGCAGCACGGCACCTTCACGCTGGCCTATCCGCCCCGCGTCAGCCCGTGGTACACCGGCATCGAATAAGCCGCTAGCGGCGTTCGATCAGGTCCATGTAGTCGTCGCGCCATAGGTCGAAGTACTCCTCCGGCAACAACACAGCGTGGGTCGGCGCCAGCGCCTCCACGAAGTCGCGTTCGTGACTGACTGCCACGATGGTGCCCTTCCACTGACCCATCATCTCGCCCAGCGCCTGCACCGAGGCGGGGTCCAGGTTGTTGGTTGGTTCGTCGAGGAGTAACAAGTTCGCGTCCGACGCGGCCATGATGGCGAGGGCCAGTTTGGCCCGTTCGCCACCCGAGAGCGTGCCCGGCAACTGGTGCGCCGCGGAGCCCTTGAGTCCGAAGGCACCGAGCAGGGCTCGTCGCTGGACTTCGGTCTGCACCGTGGCGTTCTCCAGGTGGTCGAGGACGGTCTTCGTGAAGTCCAACTGTTCGTGCTCCTGGGCGAAGTAGCCGACCGAGACGTTGGCGCCGAACTTCACGGTGCCCATCGCACTCTTCTGCGTTCCCGCCAAGCAGCGCAGCAGCGACGACTTACCGGCGCCGTTTTTGCCGACGATCAAGATGCGGTCGCCACGACGGGTGATGAAGTTCACGTCACTCAAGACTTGTTGGTCGCCGTAGCGAACGGCCACGTTCTCGACGGTCATCGGGACATCGCCGCTGCGGGGTGGTTCGGGCAACCGGAAGGTAACTTTCTTTTCCTGCTTGGTCACCACCACCCGGTTCTCTTCAAGTTTCTCGGCCTTGCGGTCGAGGACCTTGGCGAGTCGGGCGCGGGCCGCCGTCTGGCCGCGCATGGAGTTGGCGAGATCCTTGAGGCGGTCAATCTGTTCGCCCTGGTGCATGGCCGTCTTTTCTTCGCTCAGACGACGGGCCTCTTCTTGTTCCTGGAACTTCGTGTAGTTGCCCTTGTATTCGCGCAACTGTCCGTCGCGCAGCGCCAGCACACGGTTAATGGCCTTGTCGAGGAGGGGCAAGTCGTGACTAATCACCAACACGGTGCCGCGGAAGCGCTCGAGTTCGTCGAAGAGCCAGCGTTTGGCGGCCTTGTCGAGGTGGTTCGTTGGTTCGTCGAGCACCATGGTCTCGGGGTTCTCGTAGAGGATGCGCATGAGGTCCACGCGACGGCGCTGACCACCTGAGAGCGAGTGCAGGTCTTCGAGCAGCAACTCTTGTTCGAGCCCCAGACCGTCGGCCAATCGCGCCACTTCGGACTCCGCTTCGTATCCTCCGGCCTCACGGAAGGCCTCCTCGAGGGCGGTGAAGCGCTCGATGGTCTCTTCGGTCG
>Ga0007828_1000299_pt1 | contig 13159 bp, 16 predicted proteins | sample CryBogCBE16Oct07_FD_71232 | JGI IMG/M metagenome (GOLD analysis project Ga0007828, IMG submission 71232) | Freshwater microbial communities from Crystal Bog, Wisconsin, USA - CBE16Oct07 | ecosystem: Environmental > Aquatic > Freshwater > Lake | place: Crystal Bog, Wisconsin, USA | collected...
ACCATATGCTTTGTGGTTAGTTACCCTACCCTGACTATCAGGTGGATTCATTATTGGCTTTTCGTAAACATTAAGTTCATAATTCTCAAACAACTCTCGTATGCTACTACTGGACATTGTATATCGTCCTGGAGAACTAGCATCCGATGGTAAAACGATAGGCGTTCCAAATACTTCGGGTCTGAGAAGGTGATTAATATACTGTGTTGGTACGGCTTCTTCAGTACCTTGTATAACAATCTGCTTATGTAAATATGCAGTTCTTTCATGTGGTTCCCAATACATTAAACTGATAACAGTTTTATCATTTACAAGTCCTAAGTCAAGCGCAATGATTCTATGAATATTATTCATTTCCTCAAAGTTGTAATCGCCAGTTTTGTATGTGGGCCAATTACTCAATTGGAACACAGCACCTTTACCCATAACAGGTTTACCTGCGATACGAGCTTCACGCTCATGTGGTAAGTAATCTCGTTCTAATTGTCTACGAGTTTCCATTAGTAAGAATGGTTGATTCCATGGATCATACTCAGGTACATCATCCCAACTTACACGAATATACTCGTATCCTTCTTCCCTGTTCCAGAACTTACTTACTAGACCATTCAAGCCTTTTAATGGCGTGAAAGAGCATAATACTTTACCTTGCGTTGTAGCAGTACGAGTAACAATTTCACTAAAGAAATCATCTGGTGGCTGCTCATCAAACACAGCTAAGTTTAACTTGAAACCTTGAAGTTGTCTTACTTCCTGTGTATAGTTTGCGAATAGCAAATAACTTTTGGAACCTGACACATGTTTGATCTCAACTCCGATGCAATTAGCGCCGTCGTTACGCATAGTATCAGTAATAATACATTCTCTGGGAATTGCACCTGTGCCAATGTTCTCTGTTATTTTAATATCTTGCGTGCCTAGTAATTCATTTTGTAATACTAATGCAACCTGACTCCAGCCCTCACCTGCAACCATGCAAGTGATAGCTTGTTCAAAACGATAACCTTTCCACCAATCAGGATATAATCCAGTAAGATGCATTGCTGTTTCATAGCAGGTACTAACTGTTTTACCAATACGGTTTGCAGCTAGAATACCTCTACGCTCACTAGTTCCAGTTTTGAAAAACTTTAACTGATGTTCAAAAGGTCTAAAGTATTTAAGCTGATTATAATGCATATCATCAGCCACACTAATGACCAAGTCCTCTAATTGCTTTTTAGCAGGACCTGGTAATATGTTCAAACTATCAGTTTTAAGTTTATACTTGTCAAGAACATATTTTAACGCTCTCGCCATTAGCGTTTCTGTTCCTAACATTATTCACTTTCTACTGGATAATGTTGGTTAATGATTGAAAGATAATATAATCCATGACATAAATCATGTATCTCGCTTGCAGTACATTTCCATGTTTCTGGATCACTTAAATCAGTTGGTTTATTTGTTAATATTGCCTGCAGTCTTTCAGCAGTCAATCTCATGCAATGTTCAACTTGACCAGGAAATCTTGTTTTGAAAGCATCACGATGAAGTTTGTTGACCTTTTGTAAAATGAGTGTATCTTTTACTTGTCGTTCTTGTGTTGCTTTATCAATTTCTTGGTCACGAGGTGTTCGCAATGGAACCTTGCGTTCATTTCCATCTTTATCTACTATCATTTTAGATCCCATGGGTTACTTGCAACACTGTCATTCAATGAAACAAATTCACGATCAATCCATACTTCCCATTGATTAGTTTTGTTAACTTTGAATGTTTGCATAGTTGCACGAAGACGCTTACCTTGTTGTGTTAATGTGCCATCTTCACGCATCAATACTTGTTCACCTGTGCGTGGATCAATCCATTTGATATATTCTGGACGAACACGACCATACTTGTCAATTTTTTCACCTTCAGGCTTTTGCTCTAATGGTCCCATGATTTCATAGCTAATCATGCCATTGTTATATTTACGGAACATAACTTGAACCTTTTTGCCTTGTGCTCGTTGTTCTTCATCAGGGTGTGGGATGAATGGACTATAGAAAGCATTTTGTTGTTGTTCTCTAGCAGGCAATGACTTGTCTCTTGCTGGTTCAGGCTTCAAGTCTTCTGTAGGAATTAATTCAGCTTTGTCAATATATGGGTTATTACCACCAATGTATTTACTATCAATGTCTTTACCATTGAGTACATCCATTGCTACTTGATACTTGACTTGGTTAGCACGACCTTTCAAATTTAATGTGACACCTGTCTCATCAAATACAAATCGTTCTAAGTCTTTTGCTGTTGGAAAGTCAGTCATCAAACCTTCAATATCAAAGTCAGGATGACTAATTAATTTTGGTGATTGTGGTTTGTTTTTGGGAGTTTTGACTGGAGTAGTATCTTCTACTGTCTTTTTGAATTCTTCTTTTGCCTGTTCTGGCGTGTCCCAAATGTTTTCGGATGCTGCGTTTTGTTTTTTCATTTCATTTCCTTTTCTATAAACAAAGAGAAGCATTGTGCTTCTCTTTTATTTATCACAAATTATTTTTTGTATTTGCTAGGTAGTCGTGAACCATCGCTTGTTGGATTACGCTTAGGTCCTGTATTAGAATGTAAACCTTCAAGTGCTGGCTTAGGTGTTGCAGCTTGACCGCGACCACGCATTTCTAATGCATCTGTTACCATTTTAGCTAACATGCCTTTTTCGCTAGAGCTATGTGCTTTTTCAGCAATAAACTCTTTGCGTTTTGTTGGGTTACCACCGTTACCAGTAGTAGGACCACGCTTTTGATTAATCTCTTTAGATTCTGGATTAGTTGATTTCATTTTATTTCCTTATTATGCTACTGTGTAGCCTGAAATTGCTTGAACGCTTAAAGTAGCATTTGTAAATTCTGTTGGATAGATCCATTCGCCGTTTGTGCAAGTACCAATTAATTGATAAGTTGTTTCTGCATTTGGAGTAATTGTTGTCATTATTTTTTACCTTTCTTCATGCCCTTAAGCGTTTCTGCTAAACGAGCACGGCGACCTTCAGTGCCTGGCTTCTTAGCTGCTGCTGCTAATTTCTTAGCAGGAATCTTTTTACCAGCAGGTACACCCAACTCTTTGTGTAATGCTCCTGGTTTTTTAATTGCTTTTTGTATCCATTTTTCTGCCATAATATTCTCCTTAAGCGACAATTTGTACTGGCGTAACATAAACATTTGCACCACTGCAATAAATCTCTAATGGATTATATGCTGGAGCAGTAATGCTTCCTGGAAATTGAACATATTCACTAGTTGCTGGTGCAACAATTAGTGTTTGTGTTGGAGTTCCCTCTGTAGGTGCTATTGGATTTGTTGCAGGATTAATACCTGGAATAACACCTGACTGATATGCAATATTTGCATTGTAATCACTAATCACATCAGTAACAATCCATGTCAAATCGTTTGCTGGACTTGTTCCACCTGTTTGTGTTCCACTTGTTGTAAATGTATAACCCACAGTTAGTCCAGGACCTGTACTTGATGGATTTAATACTGTTGCAGATGTTGCCGGAACAATATCAACATTCATGTGAATAACTTTTCCATCACCATCAAAAGTTACATTAGTGTATTCAATTACTGATGGAGGTGAAAATGGGTTATCATATGAAATGATTGCACTGTTTGCTGTATCAGTGTTTGTTAGTTTGATTGTGATTGGTCCAATCTTACCTGAAGCACTTGCAAAATCAGTTGAAGTCAATTCAATATTTCCATTTGCTGGTAAAAAATAAGATAAGCCGTAAGGTACATATGTTGTCATATTATTCCTTAAGCAATAACTTGAATTGGTGTAACATAGACATTAGCACCGCTACAAACTAATGTAGTTGGTGTCAAGTCTGGTGTTTGAGCACTAGTAGGTATTTGAACATACTCAGTAGTTAATGGTGGAATCGTAAACACCTTTGTTGGGTTGTTATATGTTGGAGCATTTGCACTTGGTGCATTGCTTGGAATATTAAAACTATTAACATATAATTCAGTTATATAACCATTATTATATCCAGTGTAAGGTGGGTTTGTTCCAGTTACTGAAAAGTTAATATAATTATTAGCTGTTCCGCCAAACTGTGTTCCTAATACATTGAAACTATCATCATAATTCCATGTATAACTTGAACTTACAATATTTCCAACTGTAACAGTATTTGCAACTGTGTCAACTGTTATATAAAATTCTACTGTATCTGGAGTTTGTGGTTTTGTATCATTATGTACCAAATATGTTTGCGGAACCGGAGGAGGACCAGGAACAAAACTATTATCATAACTAACAACTGCTATGTTAGTATTACTACTGTTAGTTAATTTCAAATTTAATGGACCAACTTTACCGCTTGCACTAGTTACACCGGTAATATCAATAGTAACATTAGAACCATCATCTGGTAACAAATATGTTAATCCTACTGGTAAAAACACTGTTGACATAATTACTCCTGATTGCCTTTAGTAGGACCACGACCAAAGTTAAAGTCTTCACGACCACGCTTTGGAAACTCTGTTGTACCACCTGGTGTACGAACTTGTGCGCCGCCATTGATATAGTCAGGGTTTTTAATTTTGCGTTCTGGTACATTAGAAACTGGAGGACGACGACCTTGATGTGTAGTAGTATCACTATTACCTTTAGTTGGTCCACGACCTTTGTTTACTAATTCATCACCATCAGTTTTACCTGAATAGTGATTACCAGCATATTTGTTTTCACGACTGTAGCCTTTGCCGCCGAAGCCATCAAAGTCTAGGCCTGCTTCTTTTTGATCTCTAGATTCTCTCATTTTGTTTTCCTTTTTGTCTTTGTAGACTTCTTTTTAGCTTCACGCTGCTCTGAATACGCAATCGCTACGGCTTGCTTCTGGGGCTTTCCAGCTTCCATTTCTTTTTTAACATTCTTACCGAACGCTTTTTTGCTACTTGATTTGATTAGTGGCATAATGTATTTATTCTTCCTTAATACCTGTAAATTTGGCTAATGCCTGAGCAAATGCTTGCTGTTTCATTTCAATCTGATCTTTACTATCGGTAACTTCAACTTTTGCAAGCGAATTCATTACTTTGTTCAATATCAAATTGTGATATTTCATTACCAAATGAGTGTCATTTCTATTTCGTGCATCCAAAAAGTCTTCAACAAGTATTGATTGATAATCGTTACCGTTTGATTTTAATTTTACACTTTCAAGTAAACCCTCAATAGTAATTTGTTGAGTAGAACCTTTTGGTCTACCTGCGCCTTTACGAGCACCGCCCCTAGATGGTGCCTTTTTCTTTACTGTGTTAGTCTTTTCCATATGTATATTTAGTGTTGATTAAATACTTGTTTGAAAGGTAAAGCAATGATTGAATATTCATGGGTTCCAGCAACTGGTCCCGATATTGAAAAACTAACTGAACTCTCAGTTAAAAACTGCATGACAGATGTAGAAACCATCTATGATGTTAAGCCCATAATTTTTACACGAAATCTTACTTTAGCCGTTGTAAATCAACATTTTACTCCTAATGAAGAATTGCTCAGTGTAGCAAAAGACAGCAACGGTACTATCTTAGCATATACATGGGCAAGTTGTAGCCAATATGCATTGTGGTCAAACGAAAAAATGCTAATAGTTAATATGGCTGACATAGAACTAACACTTCCAATCAAGTTACGAATCAAACTTGTTAAAGATATGATGTACTTGTGGGAAGAGTTTTGTAAACTATCTCAAATCCCTATCATCTGCTCAACTACATTACGAGTTAACCAATCTGCATTCTTAAAATTACACGAGCGTGAAGGTTACCAAATTCGCGGAAGTGCTGCATATAAACGATTGAGCACGACACAAGCTACTCCTGCCAATTAGTTGTTACCTAGATTAGAAAGCCACAAAATCATCTAGTCCTTGATAGTGCTCTTGGTGGCTTAACTCAAACTAGCTCTTAACATCCACGCAAATTTCTTATGTTGACGGATACGATCTTGTGCAAAATTTGCAATATCGTCGTGTCCTTCTTCAGTCGCAACAACTTCTAATTTTCTATAACTATTTTCCATATGCTCTTGACCTTCAAGAGCAAATTCTAATAAACTTGTTGCATCAGTGCCAAGTGCAAGTGTATCAGCTAAATCAGCCTTACTTAATATCTCATTAATAGTTTCTGGTGCAGTAACATTCAATGCACGAATTAGTTCACCCAAATCATCTTGAATACTTTCGCTGTCTTCATAAATCTTTTGCAATAGTTTATGCCAACCATAAAAGTTTTCACCAGTAATGTTAAAGTGGATACTATGTGCTCTGTAACTGTTTACAAAGTTATCACTAAATGTTTCTGTTAATTGTTCAATTGTGTTCATTCTACTCTCTTGCCTTTACTGTTTCTCTTTACTATACTTACCTCAGGTAAATGTTGCTTAACTTCTTCTGGCCAATCACCATAATTTTGAACTTCGTGTCTTACAATGTTTTCACCTTCACGATAACCACCAACTGGTTTTTTACCTGCTAATGTATTGAATAAATTTGCTTTGTCAAATTCTTCTTTATTTGGAAAAACTGTTTCTTCAGTAAGCATTTGACTTACTTCAGGAACCTTTTTTTTTGCGCTTTTACGCAATGCAGATTTTTCTGCTTTTGTTGCAGCTTCTAATTCTGATTGCAACTTATCCATTTTATTTGATAGTTCGCCTAATCTAGCTTGATGTAATTCACCTTCAGGTGTTCCATATTGAATTTTATTTTCAAGACCATGCTGATGTAATAGATCATTTTGGTTGCCAATAATATCCATTTCTTTTCGTATTTCGCTAGGTGTTCTTGTTGTTTGTACAACTGTTTTTTGAACAACAGGTTGAGTAACTTTAGTTATAGGTTGTGTTATTGGTTGTGCAGTAGGTACACTCATGTTAGCTGGCGGTGTATAACCTCCACCACTACGCTTTGCCCAATCAGCAGCTTGTTGTGCTAATGGAGTAGGTTGTACTGGAATAATCTTACTTGCAGCAACTTGTGGAATACTTGGTGGTCTAGCTGCTTGACTATTAGTTGTATTAATTTGATAGGGTAGCACTGAGCGTTGACCTTCAATATTAACTGCTCGTGGATTAGTACCCATTGGAATAGTTGACGGTGGCAATGTTTGTCCTGGACCTTGAACAGTTAATGGATAATTAGCTTGTGGTTGTATTGTAGGTTGTGGAACACTTTGTGGTTGAACAGGACCTGTAACAGGATGCGGAAAGTTTTGTTGTAATGCTGCTTGTTCTTCAGGAGATAATGAAGTAAAATTAAGATTACCTAAAGTTTTGTTTGCACTAATATCTTTAGCACCTTGAATTGCTTTGTAACCTTTTCTAATCAATGGAAGTGCAACACCTACGCCTGCTCCAACAGGTCCGCCCATTAATCCACCTAATGCGCCAGCACCCAATTCAGTTGCCCATGTATAAGGTGATTTCAAATGTTCACCAAATTGTTCACCAGCAGCTTGATATACTTGACCATTCAATGGAACATTACCTTTTGTTCGTTGCAATGCTTGAATTTGTTCTGGAGTATATGGAACCATTGAACTTTTTAACTGTTCTGTTGAAATTTGACCATTACGCCATGCATTCAATTCATCAGCAGGCATATATGTTTCAGTTGCAGGTTGTCTTGCACTTGGTGTTTCCCAAGGTTTAATTTCAGCACCAGGTTGACTAATTGCATTACCTAATACGCCGCCTGTACCTTTTACAAATTGTCCACCGTTAGTTATTGCTTGTTTACCAACATCAGAAATAGCGCCTGCAACTTTAGGAACATATGGTCCAGCGGCAGTTAAACCAGTTCCAATCATATGTTCAACATCTTGTACAGGTAATCCTGTAGATTGACTTAATGGTTGTGCTACACCATGAACAACATTACCAACACCACCCATAACTCTGTTACTTAATTCATTTTGATATGAAGGTGATTGAGTTATTCCAAGATAGTTACCAATAGGATTCTTTGGACTAGTTGTTTCTTGTTGTGCTCGTTGTGCAGCTTGTTCTGGACTCATTTGAGTACCATAATATGCTCGTGCAACAGGATATGCAAGATAGTCTAGTGCACCACTTGCAGCATTAAATCCTGTATCAGCTAAACTAGCGACACCATGACCAAACTTAGTCAAACTACTTTCTTCTGGTTGAGGAGCAACGGTAGTTTTACCAAGAAACTTGTAAATCTTTTCTTTTGCTACTGATGGATCTTCAGTATCAATATCATAGTGTTCGCCGTTATATTCGTAAATCATTTTAATCAGTAATCTTTATAGGATTTTCTCTAGTACCTGGCTTATGTTTATTAAGTACAGGATTCTCAGCTTTACCACCTGTAGTCTGTTGCTCAGTTGCATAACGCTGTGTTCTTTCCAATGCTGCTCTAGCTTTAGTTAACCAATACTTAGTATATTCTGGATCACTAGTTTCTGTAGGTTTATTTTCAGTTAAGAATTGTAATTCTTGGTTAGTTAAGTGACCTTTAATTGTACCTTGACTTAATACGCCACCGATACTACGAACTGTATCCATAACTGCTTTAGTATTTCTTGCACCTTCAGTGTTAAGTTGAGTTCCAACTGCTTGACCGATTGGACCGCCGCCACTTAATGTACCAGCAACCATTGGTCCAATATTGTGTTTACCACTTGCAAGAATATCTAATGAATGGTCAATGTCAGTAATTGTGTTTGCTGCACCTGCTGCACCAGCAACATTCTGTCCAGCAACTTTACCAACTTCTTTGCCACTTTCAACTCGTGCAGCTTTTTCAGCTTCAAGTTCATATCCAGTTGGACGAGCATTATTTGCTGGTGGGTTAGTAATTGCTGCAGGTCTTGTAACAGTTGATGGTTCTACTGGTTTATTAACCACTACTGGTGCTGGTGCTGTTGCTGCAGGTTTATTTGCACTCACAGTATTACCTCCACCAATTTGCGGAACACGAATTCCAACTTCCGCAGGTTGAACTGGAGTATAACCTTGTTGAACAAGCATTTGATTGTAAGGACGCAAGATTTGCATTTGTTCTTCAATGCCTTTGCCTTGAAGTTTAATGTTCATTTCTTGTATTGCTCGTGCTCTCATGTCATTCATAGTACCCATACTTGATTGTGGGCGCCATCCTGTCATACTAGTACGACCTGCGTCAGTTTGAATATAACTGCGACCAGTATTTTTATCACTAACCACACGGCCGACTTCACCAGTTCTATCGTTAACATAAGTGCCTCCAACAATGTCAAGTTTTTGTCCTTGATTTGCTGCTGCACTAATCAATTCACTTGGATTTAGTTTTTGTCCAGTTGTTGAATTAAAGCCACTTAATGGTGTTCCATTCGCAGCCATTTTAATCATGTATGCTTCACCGTTAGGTCCATTGACTAATGTTTCTTTACCAATACCTAACTTAGCAGCTTCTGATTGAGCACTGTTTTGCATACCTAGCAAACCATAAGCAATTGCTTTGAACCACGAACCGCCTGTTGTCTTTTCACGAAGTGCTTTTTCCAATTCAGTTGGACCCATTGTTTGCAATTGTTGTTCAGCTTGTTTTTTTTGACGATCATTAATTAAAATGTCTGCTGCTCTTTCTCTTGCATTGTCTTTTAACCATTGTGGTGCATTTTGACTTTGACTTAACTGCAACAATTGACCTGGATCATTTTGATATTGTTCATATTGTGTTAAATGTTGTTGCTCAACAGTTCCAGCCAATGGATTACTCAACTGTTGTTGTGCAGCAGGAACATTGTTTTGAAATTGTTGTTGAACTTGTGGAGTTGCTTGAATACCTTGACCACTCATTTGTTGTGGTTGTTGTATTTGTTGTGGTTGTTGTATTTGTTGTGGTTGTTGTATTTGCTGTGGCAAATTAGGCAATTGTTGTGTATTGCCTGCAACTTGAACGCCTTGACCAGCTTGTGGCTGATTAAACTGTGCAGGATTCACTGGAGCAACAGGACTAGCTGGAGCCTGTTGCATAGTGTTTTGCATAGGTTGTGGCATTTGCTGAGTTTGCGTATTTTGCAAATCCATAGGACTAACAGGTCCACTACTTGTGTTAGTGTTAGGCATCTGAATTGGGTTTTCAGTTGTTTCACCTGGAGCTGGATTATAACTTGAACCAAATAGTTGTTGCTGTTGTTTCTTTTTCAATTCTTCATCTGTAGAATCGTTTTGTAATGTGTTAAGATCAGGTGTGAACATAAATTATAGACCCATTGCGCTGAATAAACTACCAAGTCCACTAGATGTAATATTAGTTCCAGTAGTGTTTGTAGATTGCGTACCATTAAAGTTCGCACCATAGCTAGTTGATGGAGCACCATACATTGCGCTTAACAATGAATTGTTAAATGCCATTGGAACTTCACTTGCATTGACAACATTTTGTGCAGCACCTTGTGCACCTGTCAATCCATTTTGTCCTAATGCAGCTAATTGATTTGCTGCACTTGCTCGTTGTTGTGCGATTTGGTTTTCAACAGTTGCAGCAGTATTAGCTTGTGTTGCTTCATTCATACCAGCAAGTTGTTGACCTGCTAATGCTTGACGAGCACTACCTAATTCACCACTACCACCAAACTGTGCTTGTTGATTTGCTAAGTTCTGCATATATTGTGCTTGTGCAGGTTGTAATGCAGCAGCAACTTGATTTGCTTCATAATTTGAACCAAATAAGTTTTCTAGTCCACTTACACCTGTATTCAATGCACTTTCGCCAGTTTGACCTAAAGTGTTTTGTGCTTGACCAGAAACACCAGCCATATTCTGTGCAGCGTTTTGAACGCCAGGTGCACTTTGATTATATTGTGTTTGTGCGCTACTAATTCCCTGTTGATATGCAGGAATAATTGTGCCAGTAAGCATACCTGTCTGTGCTGACAAGTATTGATTTTGCTGTGGAGACAATGTTGGTATTGTCGTTGAAGTTGTTTTACCACCCATGATGGAATCCTTTTATCTATTTAGTTGTTTTATTTTGGTGCGATTGGAGCTGATACAGTGTTGCTTAACTCTGGATAATAGTTTTGCATTGCTGATAAAATATCTTGTGCTGAAGGAGCACTAGTTGCTTCTTTAACGCCCCAAGGTTGTGCTGGAGCATTTGTTAAAGTATTATACAATTGTGGATTGAAGGTTGGTCCAGGTTGATATGGATGCATTCCCCAATAGTACTGACTTTGTGCTGGAGTTTGTTGTTGCCAATATGGAACTGGGCTAATCCAGCCCGGGTTCAATCCTGTCGGAACATTAATGCCAGGTAGATTTGCGCTTGGAACAGTTACATAATTTAATTGATCTGGCGAAGTTGTGTTTGTAGGTGTTACAATTGGAATAGGAGGAGTTGTGTTTGCTGTATCACTTGCAACCTTACTTGTGTTATCAGGAATAACTGTTTGTGTAGGTGTACTCAATGGAGTTGGAACAACACTTGTATCTGGTGGAAGTTTACTTGCAGTTACATTTACAGTTCCTATATCTGTTGGATTTGATGTTGTACCAGTACCAGTACCTGTACTATTTCCAGTGCCTATGCTTGCAACAGGACCCACAACAACATTAGTATTAGGAACGCTAGGTCCACTTACTGGTGTAGCTTCTACAGGAGCAACACTATTTGAACTTGTTTGTCCTGCAGGAGGTGTAATAGTTGTTGGTTGAACTGGACTTAATTCAGTTGTTCCAGTTCCAGTTCCATTTCCTGTAGCGCCTGTAGGTTCTGCACCACTAGTTCCAGTTCCACTAACATCAATTCGTGTAGCACCATTTTGTACAGGGTATTGATTACCACTTGCATCAGTCCATGTTTTACCATCACTGCTATAACCATTTTCACCTGGTGTAACTGTTTGTGGTTGAGCATCAGTAACTGTTGTTCCATCTTTATAAGTGTAAGAAACAGTTTTTAAACCATTACCATCAGTAGTTGTATTAGTATAAGCTAATGGAGAACCACTATTATCTTTTTCCATTGAATCTTGTGGTGTTGCTGGAAGTTCATTAGTATTACTTGCAACTTGAACGCCTGGTTCATTTGTATTAATTGCTGGGCTTACAATAGTTCCACTACTGTCAACAACATTACCACTACTATCCATAAAGTGTCCGCCACCAATGTCAAGCATGCCTGCTGTTGGATTGTTAACATAACCTGTTACACCACCAGCAGCTCCGCCAGTTAATGCTCCATTTAATATTCCATTACCAAGATTTGTTCCAGTAATAAATGCACCTGTGCCACCTGCGGCTGCTCCTGCGGCTGCACCTTGCAATGCAGTATTTGCAACACTACCTAATCCTGAATCAGCTAATGCATTACCAGCGGCTCCACCTGCAACGCCTGCAGCACCACCCATTGCAGCACCAGTTAATGCACCTTTAACAATGTCTCCACCATTACTTGCTGCTCCTGCTGCGCCACCTAATGCTCCTGCATATACTGGAGGAATACCTGCAGCAATAGATCCAACTGTAACAATCGCTTGAACAGGGTTATTAACAACTGACTGAACAGCACTGCCTACAGCGTTACCAACAGTGTTAATTGCTGAACTAACTGTATCAACTGCTGTACTTGCTACCTGTTCAACTGCGTGAGTAATTCCACTAACGATTCCACCCATAATTTTATCCTTTTTTGTATTTATTGTTTTACGACCTGTGCGCTTAGGCTACGCAATTGTAGTTTGCTATTAGTTACTTGTAAATTTCCTAATACTCCTGTTCCAGGATCAGGTATGCTATTGAATGCTACTTCTAAAATGTACCAATAATATCCTGGGCTTGGACTATCAATAATGCTTGTAAAGATTGTATCAATACCTAATGGATCAATTGGACTTACACTATTGTTTAACCCATCATAAACATATTTCTTTTGACTTATTGTTTTGTCAAATATAAAACGATAGTCTGGGTTAGTTGGATCATTATTCAGTACGCCATAATATCTGTTGACTGAAACAATATATTGCATTGCGCTTGGATCAGTTGTAGTTTCAAAACTAATAACATTGTTAAGTTGGGCACTAATAAACACTCTATCTCCTGCACCATTCACTAATACTTTTGCATTACAATCTGTTGAAATGAAAAAGATGTTGTTTGGATCAGTATCAAT
>Ga0007828_1000302_pt1 | contig 13020 bp, 7 predicted proteins | sample CryBogCBE16Oct07_FD_71232 | JGI IMG/M metagenome (GOLD analysis project Ga0007828, IMG submission 71232) | Freshwater microbial communities from Crystal Bog, Wisconsin, USA - CBE16Oct07 | ecosystem: Environmental > Aquatic > Freshwater > Lake | place: Crystal Bog, Wisconsin, USA | collected...
CTTTTTTTGGATGCAATAGTTTAGAATATAGAAAATCTGCAGAAGATGAAATTAATTTTCTTACATTTTGGGGAAAATTAAGTTATGATACGGTTATACATTGGCCTATTTATAAAAGAAATGAATGGCTCAAAAGAACAATTCGGAATTTAGAGATTTTGTACAATTCAAAAGATAAATAAAAATGATAACAGAAATATAATGAGTAGATAAAAAATTTTATAATTTTGTAGTGTATTAAACAAAGTATATGGCAATTAAAGTAACTTTAAATTCTACAAAAGAAAACTTCTCAGAAAATTTTGGGTCTAAAGCAAAAGCTATGGAATGTTTTAATTATTTTCTTAAAAAAAATAATTTTAAAAATTCTGATGTAACTAAAATGCAGGACATAGATTTAAAAGTAGGAAGTAAGTCAATAGGTTTTTTACTTAAATTAGAAAAGAATTCTGAAATTCTTTGTAGATATTGTGCAACTTATAGTACTTGTAAAATAGAAAAGAAAGGGAATGCTCAATTATGTCGTAATTTTTGGGAACATAGATTAACTTCACAATTTATAAAATAAATTTTATGGAAAGATTAAAAGTCAATGGAATATTACCTATTGAAATTAGCAAACATAATCACGGCAAATTTTCAAATTTAGAAATTTTAAACAATAAAAATTGTTTATGGTTTCTTAAAAACTTTTATTTTGGAAAAGGGAAAAGTTCTTTTCTTTATGGTGAAAAAATTGGGTTAGAACAAATTCAAATAAATAATGATTTTATTATTGGCAAATATAAAAATGATAATAAAATCACTTTTACAAAAAATGATAAAGGAATTCAATTAAGTTTTGAATCTAATAAAGAAGCGGAGAATTATTTCAATAGTTTTAAAATTTAAATTTATGTTGTTATCTGATTTTTTAAAACAAACATTACCTTCTAAGGAAGTCAAAATAAGAATCTCTAATGGACAAATAAAATTAAATTCCGAACCAATTACTAAAGATATTGAAGTAGGAATTCCAATTAAATTTGAAGAATGGATAAAAAATGTTGATAATAAAACTATGGGAATAATTCATTCACTTAGTAAAATCCAACCCTTAGAAAATTGGTTTAGTCCAGAAGTGGATAAAAAACTGTCTATCTTTAATGAATGGAATATTTTAAAAATTACGAAAAAAGAATTTGTGTTTTATCAAAAGTAGATAAAATTCTTCTTATCTTTGTTGTGTAACAAAAACAAAGTATATGACAGAAACAAAATTTTATTTAGGTTTAACAAATACAGAAAAAAAATTGTATGCAACAGAATATAAATTTTATATTGATAAACTACATTGTACAGAAGTAGAATCACATCATGCTGCAGAAAATAAAATTCTTAATACAAAAAAGTTATTAAAAAGAAAAGATATTTTAAGGAAATAGAAATATTTCCTTTATATTTATAAAAATAAAAAATTAACAGTAATTAAAAAATAACAATGAAACATTTACAATCATATTATTATAGTTCTAGTTCATCTTTCAAAAAGTTTGAAGGTCTATAAGTTATGATTTTATAATATTATTTAAACCCTTCAAATTAAGTTTTGAGGGGGTTTTTATTTGGGTTAGTATGCAAGTGGTTAAAGCAGACCGTCTGTAAAACGGTTTTCATTTGAATTCGGGAGTTCAAATCTCTCCTAACCCACTTTTATAAATTGGAAGGACGCAGTGAAAGAGCTTATCCGTCTTGAAAACGGTGATGATGTAATAGTCGTGGTTGGGTTTGACTCCCCCTCCTTCCGCCAACATAAATTGGAAAATTAATCTTGCCGCTGCAAGAACTTCCCTGCTAAGGAATGTGAGGTTAAAAAAATACCTTCTGGTTGAACTCCAGATTTTTCCGCAAATAATTTCTTTTATTTAAACTCGGAAATTCCAATAATTAAAAATAAAAGAAATGATAAGTTATGGCATAATTACTAATAATCAATTCACATCTAATATGGCAACAATAGGAGATACCATTTTAATGGTAATTCTTTCTGATTCTCCTATTTCAGTTGAAATAAATGGAAATTTTCCTGAAATTATCCAATCTAATGAACCTTTACTTTCTGATAAACCTATTTATTTAATTCAACAAATAATTAATAATACTTTTACTGAGGGTGAATTAAATGTTACGATTACAAATGCTACTGAAACAATAATAGATAATTCTATTATTATTCAAACATCTGCACCAATAATTACAATTTCTATTGAAAATAATTCTGAAAATATACCTAGAATTGGTGATGAAATTATAATTCATTTAAATTCTAATAATGATTTATATACATTCCCAAAAATAAATCATAGTAATATTCATTTATATGCTAATAATAATTTTGAAGAAATATCAAAAGATTTAGTGATATGGACAAATACAAATGCTAAAACATGGTTTGGAACATTTATATATGATTTAGGAATTGCATTAGAAGATTTTATAATTACTTGTATTGATATGGTTGGGAATATTTCAACCATACAATATATAACATCACAACATCAAAATTTAAATCAATCTGATTGGAATGAATCAGATAATAATAAGTTGAATTTTATTAAAAACAAACCTGATTTATCTTTAAAAGTTGATAAAGTAGAAGGAAAACAATTAAGTACAAATGATTTTACAAATAGTGATGTTTCAAAATTAAATGATATTGAAAACGGTGCACAAGTTAATAAAATCGAAGCAATAAAATTAAATGGTGAGTTGCAAAATATTGTTAATAAAGAAATTAATTTAATTCTACCTACACAAATACAATCTGATTATAATCAAACAGATAATACTCAAATTGATTTTATTAAAAACAAACCTGATTTAACAAATTTTGGTGGAGTTGAACAATACCCTACATATTCTGAATTTCCTAATGAAGGGAATGTTAAAAAAATATATATTGACCTATCTAAAAAAAATATATATTTCTGGGATAATTCTAATTATATTAAAGCACAATATATTTTTGAAAATAATATTTTAGTTTCTTTAGGAAATCTAAATGGGATTCCTAAAACTATTGGAAGATATATAAATGGCGATACAATTTTATCAGCTGGAAAAACATTTGAAGAAGTAATGAATGATATTGCTACAGAAACACAATACCCAATAATTAATAACCCAACACTTTCTTTAAATTATTCATTTACTAACCCATCATCAAGTGTAACTCATGGTTATCAAATAATAGGGAATCAAACTAATATTTATATAATTTTTTCTTTTAATCCAGGTTCTATAATGGGAAATATTTCCGATGGAATTTGGAATACAGGGATTTCACAAGGGAATAGGGCGGGTGATGTACAAAGATATAATTATACAAGTAATAATGGAAGTAATAATACCAATTTTTCAATTTTTCAATTAACATTAGATATAATACAAGGTTATAATACAATTTCTGGGAATGTATGGTATTTACAAGGTATGCAACCTTTAGATTCAAATGGAGAAAATTATTTATCCCCATTACCAGAGAATGAATCTGCATTAAATACTTCAACATCTTTTGAAGGTGTATTCCCAATTTTCGCGACAACTGTAAATATTAATACACAAACACAACAAAATTTATTTTCAATGATAAATGGAAATAATATTCAAATAAATTTAATAGCTGAAAGTGGTGGTAATAAACAAACTTTTTGGGTACCAACAACATGGATTAATTCAAGGCCTTTAAATCAAATATTATATTTTAATACTATTTCTAATCAATTTGATAATACTAATAAATTATCTGAATTTGACCAAATAAATGATACTATTGAAATTTTTTCTAATAATATATCATATAAAAAATTTATTTATAATGGTGCTGATAGAGGAAATACTTTAATTAAATTGATTTTTTAAATAGAAAAAACAAGTAATTAAAAATAAAGTAAAAATAAATGTCTAGACAAATTGGTACTTTTCCATTTTCATCAAATTTAGAAGTAAAAATAGCCGGTTCTTTAGATGCTAGAACTTTAGTATCTAATTATAATGATTTATTGAATTTTACTTCAGAAAATTATATTATAAATGGATTTACTGTTTCTGTTTATGATTCAGATGAATCAAAAAGGGGACTTTATATTTGTATTGATGACACAAATTTATCATCTCCAAATTCATGGTTAAAAATAGGTATTTCTGTAAATACTCTTAATGATACATTGTCTTATGGTAATACTACAAGTGGGTATGATATAAAATTATCTAATAATGATGCAATATTAATTGAATCAAATGGGTCAAAATTAGCTAAAGGTTCAAATGATAATAGTACTGGTGGTAATTTTGGCTTATCATTATATTGTTCATTAGGTTATGAATTAAATTGGCAAGGTGGGGTATTAACTAATTATTCTGGGAATACAATTGTACCATTATCTATAGCATCTAATATAGTAATGCCAATGTCAAATGGTATTATTAGTGCAGCACCTAATAGCGAAAGTAATGGGAAATCTAGTGCATTTACTATTAAAGGGTCTGACGGGATTAATGGGGCTAATATAGGTGGGGGTGACCTTATTTTACAAGGTGGAGATTCTTATACAGGTGAAGAACAAACTGCTGGAGATATAATTTTAAAAGGCGGAGTTAATAATTGGGATGGACCTTTAAATGGTGGTTATGCTAGAATATTTACTGGTGGGTTAGAAAGAATTACCGTTGATAGCAATAATGGTTTCATAGGTTTTAATAATTTAAATCCGACAGAAATAATTGATGTAATAGGAAATATTACTTTAACCGGAAAAGCAACTTTTTTAGGTGGTAAAATGCAAATTCAATCTGCTGCTGATAATGGAACTGGTGCGGCTATGATTAATGGTGCTAATGGGCAATCATTAATAATGCCTTCAACAAATTTAAAATTTTATTTTGGTAGCGATAATGAAAATTTAGATAGTACTTTTGCTTGGATTGATGGTAGTAACGGAGCAATTTATTTTGATAATGGAAATATTACTTCTAATGCTTATGGTGAATTATCAGCTAAAAAATTTATTGTAACGAATGGTTTAAGTACACAATTTTTAAAAGCTGATGGTAGTTTAGATTCTAATAGTTATTTACAATTATCAGGTGGGACATTAACTGGTGATGTTCAACAAAATTTATTACCTATTAATGGTAATTCATTAATTAATAAAAATTATGTTGATAATTTAGTAAATGGTTTAAATTGGAAACATTCTGTAAAAGTTTCAACAACTACTAATTTGCCTAATTATACAGTAAATAATGATTTCACTATTCTTACAGGAGTTAGCAATGGTTCATTAGGTACTTTAGATGGAATTAATTTATTATCAGGTGATGATATTTTAGTTAAAAACGAATCTTCAAACAAAAAAACAAATAATGGTATATATACTATTACTCAAATTGGAGATAGTTCACATCCATTTATTTTAACAAGAAGAAGTGACGCAAATAATTCAACAAATTTATTAGCTGCTGCTGTTTACATTAGAGAAGGATTAGCTGAATCTAATAGAGTTTATTGTGTAAATATTTCACCAATTATATTAGGTACAACTCAAATTACTTTTTCATTAACACAAGGTACAGGTACATATACTAATGGTACAGGGATTTTATTAACAGGCAATATTTTCAGTATTGATAACACTAAAATTCCTTATTATTCCTCAACACCTTCAAATGGATTGTTAAAATATTTAAATGGAGTTTGGGGAATAGATACAAGTATATATCTTACAACAGCAATAAATTCATTAAATGGTTTAACAGGAATTAATCAAAATTTTGTAAATGATACAAATATTTTAATTTCATCTTCAGGTACAAATCATACAATAGTTTGGAATGGAACTCTTCAAGATAATAGAATAGCTTCTGCAACAAATTGGAATACAGCTTATTCAAATAGAATTACTTCTTTTACAACAAACAATAATAGTGGGCCTGCTACTTTAATTTCAAATGCTTTAAATATTCCTAATTATACCTTAGCTGGATTAGGTGGTGAACCAGTTATTACAGCAGGAACAATATTACAATATTGGGGAGGTGATAAAACATGGAGAACTTTAGATACTTCTGTAGTATCAGAAAATGGATATTTATACTTTACAAATAATAGAGCAATAAATTCTACTCTTACTTCTTATAATAATTTACAAGGAAACATTTCGTCTAGTGATAGTATTTTACAAGCTATTGAAAAATTAGATGCAAGAAGTTTAACTAATTCATCAACAGGGATTTATTCTTTTGCTGGAATTACTGCAACAGCAGGTGCAACTACTTTTTCTATAGGTGCAGTTTCAGGGTGGATTGTAAATAATTATAATTCAAATTCTTCTACTCCAACATTAACTCAAATTAATTATCCTGGTGGTAGTGGGATTAGTCCAATATTTACAGGGTTATCAACTTATGTTTTATTAGATAATTCTGGTACAATAGTATTACAATCAACATATCCTACATCTTCGCAAAGAAGAACGAATATATTTTTAGGGAAAGTAGTTCACCCAAACAAAACGACTATTCAAAATGTTAATAATGCCACTGATTATATTCAATCACCAATGTCTGCAATTAGAGATATTTGGACTCCGATTAAATTTATTAATCAAGGGATAACAATATATGCAAATGGTAATAATTTAAATATAAATCAAACTTCTGGAATATTATGGGGAAATGGTTTAAATTTCGTAAGCAATTCAACTTCACCAAATAATGTAACTATTAATAGTCAAACTGCTTTAACATTTCAATATAGGTTACAGAATGGAAATACTTATTCAAACACAAATTCTATTGACCCAACTAATTATGATAATTCAGGTGTTTTGACATCAATAGGTGGAGGTTCTAATTCTTCAACAAATCAAAGAATATTTTTATTTCCAACAGGATTAATAAGAATACAATATGGTCAACAAGTTTATTCTACGTTAGCTTCAGCAGTTGCGGGAGTACAAACAGAAAATTTTGTAACTTTTCAAAATGCAGCTGAAGATGGTATATTAATTGGAGTAATTTCATTAGTTAAAAATGCAAATAATTTATCAAATAACTCTCAAGCAGTATTTACTCCAATAAGTAAATTTGGTGAAGTAACAGGTGGAACAATGGGAATTTCTACTACTTCACTTCAACAAGCATATAATAATTCATCAATCCCCCAAATAATCACAAATTCTATTTTAGGTGGTTTTGAATTGCAACGTGGTAGTTCTTCAGATACTGATTCAGTATTTAGTATTTTAAATGGGGCTGGAACTATTACTTTAAATATTAATGGTAACGGAACTATTACAAATGGTATATGGAATGGCACAGCAATTAATGATAGTTATATTTCAAGTGCAAATAATTGGAATAATAAACAAAATGCTATAATTACAGGAACAACTGCACAATATTTGAGAGGTGATTTATCACTTGCAAATTTTCCAACTATTGGAACATGGGGCGGAATTAATTATCCTATATGGTCATCAGGAACAACACCATTTGTTAAAATGACTGGTGCTGGTACATTTTCATTAGATATTAATAATTATATTACCTTAACTTCATTAAGTGCGGGTACGGGGATTTCTTACAATAATATTACAGGTATTATAACATCAACTATAACTCAATATACTGATATTCTAGCAAGATTAGCAATTAGTTCTACTGCAACAGGATTAACTTATACTAATTCAACAGGTATAATTAGTTTAACTTCAGGCTATACTATTCCTACATCTACTCAATTAGCTTCTTATTTAACAGCTAATCAAACTATTACATTATCAGGTGATATTAGTGGTACAGGTACAACATCAATTACTACCACTTTAACTACAATTACACAAGCATCTTCAGGTTCTTTTGTTAAAATAACTTTGGATACTAAGGGTAGAGTAATTGGTAATACAGCAGTTACAGCTTCTGATATAACATCTTTATTAAGTTCTTCTTATCTATCATTAATAGGTGGCGATTTAACAGGTACTGGTGGTAATGGTTATCACGGTTTTATACCACAATCAACTGCTCCTTCTAGTCCTTCTAGTGGATTTAGATTATATGCTGATTCATCTGATAGATTTAGTTGGATTGGGGCGAATGGGTATATAAGAATTTTTGACGGAGTGAATAATACATCAAATAGAGTATATACATTACCTGATAGAAATATTACATTCGATAATATCACTACTTCCACTACTACTAATGGAACAGGATTTTTAAAAGGTAATGGTAATGTAATATCTTTTGATAATTCTGCTTATCTTACATCAGTAGGAATTAGTAATTTAACAGCTACTGGTACACCTAGTTCAACTACTTATTTAAGAGGTGATAATACTTGGTCATCAATTAGTGGTACTATATCTGGATTAACTACTAATAGAATACCATTTGCTTCTTCAAGTACAGCATTACAAGATGATTCTAGTTTAAGTTGGGATAACACGAATAAAAGATTATCTACATCTAATTTAATTATATCCAGCATTACTCAACAATCAGCTTCTAATTCATTTTCATCATTAGTTATTGATAGTTCAGGCATAATAAAAACAGCTCCTAATACAACAGGATTACAACCTGTTATTGATAATACTTTAACAAATCCACCTAGTTCACCTAATTCTGGAGATAGTTATTTAATCCCATCTGGAGCTACAGGTGCTTGGTCAGATAAAGCTACTCAAATAGCTTCTTGGAATGGTTCTAGTTGGAGTTATTATACCCCTAATAATAATGACCAAACTACAGTATTAACAGGTACAAATGCAGGTAAAACTTATGTATATAATAGTTCTACTACAACTTGGGTTCAAGTGACTGTAACAACATCTGGATGGCAGTTAAATGGTAATACAGTAGGAGCTATTAAAAGTATAGGTACTTTAGATCCTTATGATTTACCATTTATTACAGGTGCAGTTGAAAGAATGAGACTAAATAGTAATGGATTAAATATTACTAATACTACTAATCCTCCTGAAATAAGATTAACAACTTCAGATAATTATTACAGTAGATTACAAAGAAGTACTACTAATAATACTACTTATTTAAAAGCTAAAGTAAGTCAGATAGGAGCTCCGGGTCAAGGTATTCAATTTTCATCAAATCAATACTTCTCTGCTGCTGATACAGGACTACCTAATGGGACAAATCCTTCAGTATCTATATCTGTATGGTTTAAGTTTAATAATACATCTCAAACAAATACAATAGTAGCCTACGGTACAGGTGGTAGTTCTAGGTTAGGTATTTTTGCTTACAATGGTACAATCTTAAATGTTTATTATGGAGGAGGAGCAGCACAGATATTTGGGAATACGGCTGTACTAGCAGCTAATGTTTGGTATCATATTGTTTTTACCTCAGACCACAACACCTCTACTAACACATTATATCTTAACGGTTCTCAACTAGGAGTCTCTAATACGGTCAGTTGGAATGTAACTTTAGGTGGAGTATTGTCTAATCAAAATGGGTATGCAGATAACAGTTACCCCAACTCTGTACAAAATCAGTTATTGGTTTATAGTAGAGCTCTAACACCAACAGAAGTAAGTAATATATTCGCAAGAGGGGCAGGTACTATAACTAACTATCCCTTATCAGGTTTATTAAGACAATATAATTTTACTACATTAAACTCTCCATCCGCAGGACAAACTCCTGAATCTGTTACAGGGACCTATTATGGGACAGTATATAACACACCAACACTAGTAACAGGAATAGTTCCTATAGCGACTACTATACAAGAAGGAATACCTATTCAGTATCAAGATGGGGTATATTCTAATGAGTTAGGAACAGCTTATTTTGGTGATGCTAATAGTGGAACTTGGTTAAGGGGATTAAGTATTAAATCATTAATAGGTAGTAACATACCTTTCATAGTAGGTACCAATTCAAATGTATTAATATCACCAGCTAATACATCACAATCTACATTATCTAATTCCTCATTAACAGTAATTGGGGGAGCTAGTATTGGTAGTTATACAGTTGCTGCACCTACAAATGGATTGATAGTAAGTGGGAATGTTGGGATAGGTACATCTAGTCCATTATATCCATTACATATTACTCAAACAACCAGTGTAATTGGTTCTAGTAATTCTGCTTTATATATTAATCCTACTTGGACTAACAATTCTAGTGGTATTATGTATGGGGCCGTTATTAATGCTATACCTTCTGGTACTCCAGCATCAGGGTCAAGGATATTATCACTACAATATAATAATAGTGAAGTTTCATATATTGATACTCTAGGTAATATTAGAATGGGTGCAGTATTGAGTATGAATGGGGCAACTAATATCACCAGTACATCAGGATTGTCTCTTTCATATAATGCTTGGTATTCGCATACATTTAATGCAAATGGATATAATAATATCATAGTATTGAATGGTTCTGGAGGAGCTGGTATAGTAACTAATGGAGGTGGTAATGATAATAATTCAGCAAATCTTAGGTTAAATAGTGCTAATGGAACAGAATTATTTAAAGTATTTAATGGAGGTAATGTATCAATAGGAGGTAATACAGCATCTAGTTTGTTTCAAATATATCAACCAACTACAGGTATTGGTACAGTATCAGGTACTTCAGGTGGAACTACACTCACAGGTACAGGTACTCAATTTACGAATACTTTTAAAGTAGGTGATACAATTACTGTAACAGGTACTGGTGGTGCTACTTATACTATATCAGCAATAGCATCTGATACGTCTATGACTGTAGGTACTCTAAGTGCTAATTATAGTGGAGCTGGTTATACTTTAACAGGTGGAGCTAGATTTAATGTGTATGGTAGAGGAGATGTAGTATTTGGTAGCACATCTAATATGTGGTATGATGCTAGATATGGTGCATTGAATATAGGAACTTCTACACAACAAAGTACTTATTTATTAAATGTTAATGGTAATACATCAACAAGTACAATAACAATTGGGAATACATCTACAGCTAATTCTAATAATTTTGTTGGGGGAGCAACTTTTGGAGGTTCATATACAGCTTATAGTGGTACTACTAATTTATATGCTAATATAATAAACCCAACATTAACTAATTCTGCAATAGCTTATCAAAATTTATATGGTTTATATATAAATCCAACTTTTGCTGGAAATGCCGCATATTATCCTAATAGATATGGTTTGGGAGTAAATGGTAATACTATAATATCAAATGGTACATTTTATGCTACACAAAATGCAGTAATTGGTTCAGCTACTACATCTCAAAATACTTTAGATATAATTTCTAATGGAGCTTATGATGGTTTAAGATTATATTCTCTCAATACAGGTAGTGGAAATGTTAATCCTCCTTCAATAGGTTTTTATAGAACAGTAAATAATCCACCGGCATCATTAAATACTCAACCTAGATTTTGTATTAAAGGGTCAGTATATAATAATTCAGATTTTGATGGATTTTCAATGTATTCTAATACAGGAGGTGTATTAACAGTTTGGATATTAGGAGATACTAATTATGGATATTCACAATTTAATATTTTACGGACTTCACAATCTAGTCAAGTAATTCAATTAGTACCTTTAACATTTGCAGGATATGGTACATTTGTTATAGGATTAGATGCTTCAGCTGCAAGTAGTCCTACTGATGGTACTTTACGAAGTGGACAAAAATGTGATGGTTCAGCAGCTAATATACAAGGTTCGAATTTATATATACAAGCTGGAGCTGGGACTGGTAATTCTACAACTAAAGGTAATATCATATTTCAAACACCAGATGTCGGTTCTAGTGGAAGTGTTTTACAATCATATTCCACAAAAATTACCTTAATGAGAAGTGGTAATTTATTAATAGGTACAACTTCTGATACAGGATATAGATTAAATGTAGTAGGTACAACTTTATTATCAGGGCAAGTATCTTATGGAGGTAGTACTCCTACAATAGCTGCTGGTTCTGGTGCTGGAAGTAGTCCAACTGTATCAATAGTAGGTACTAATAATGGTGGAGTAATAACAGTATTAACAGGTACATTACCATTATCATCTAATATATTAGTTACTGTAACTTATACAGGAGCATTTGCTACAGGTAGTCAAGTAATATTGTATCCTACTAACAGTAATACAGCTATATTATCTGGTGTATCAATGGTTTATACAACTGGTACCACAACAACTTTTACTATATCAACAGGTACAACAGGATTAACAGCAGCTACAACTTATACTTGGGCTTATGTAGTTACAGGATATTAAATATATAATAATGATAGCATTTACACTTTCAACTCAATTAGACACATCAGAATATTTTAATCCACAAATAGGTTCTTTTACTATTTTAGATGAATTAACTACTGATGAAAATGGTACAATGTACCTTCAAATATCAGCCAATTTAGTACAAAATCATAGTACTCCAGGTAATAAAACAGCTAGGAATGGTATATATCCTGTTCCTAAAGCTTATATAGATGCTTTACAAATTGACCCTTTTTTAAAAACAATAGGTAATAAAGAAGCATTAGTTGGGTTAATGAATCAATTTAATATAAGAATATTGAATGATGAATATCAACAATATTATCCTAATTCTCATGTAACTAAAATATTAGCACCTGATCAATCTATATGGGCCTGGGATGATATAAATCTTAATTGGATAAAACAATGAAAAAATTATTTATTTCAATAATATTGATTATTTTAGCAATATTATTAGTTTTTTTAGTATTCCCTTTCGGGATGATATGGCAAATAAAATCTTATTTTAAAAAGAAGGAAAATTATATTTATCTTTCTAGTATATTATTTTCTATTGCACAATGTATTGACCAATTAGGTAATGTTATATTTCAAGAATTATTTAATGATTTATTAATTACAAAAAATGGTTATAAATTTGGAAATCATCAAGAAACAATTTCTAGTGTGATAGGCAAAAATTTTGAAAAAGGCACTTTAACTAAAACAG
>Ga0007828_1000312_pt1 | contig 12677 bp, 20 predicted proteins | sample CryBogCBE16Oct07_FD_71232 | JGI IMG/M metagenome (GOLD analysis project Ga0007828, IMG submission 71232) | Freshwater microbial communities from Crystal Bog, Wisconsin, USA - CBE16Oct07 | ecosystem: Environmental > Aquatic > Freshwater > Lake | place: Crystal Bog, Wisconsin, USA | collected...
CTACAAATGCTTTTTTTGAATGTTTAGAAGAAATAAATTTTGGGGATGCAATAAATAGAGTAATTATTCCAAATTATAATTCAAATGGAATTCTAATCAATTATACTATTACGAAGACAGCAGCTGTTATAGCTGGTGAAACTAAAATTCAAAGATTTTATGTTTCTAATAATTATTCAATTCCATTTTTAGAAATTATGATAAATGATATAGAAGTTACTAAAATTATAAGTGTTGTTGCGTCAGCAGGAAATACTTATGTTTTACCAACTGATATTGATTTTATGAATTATACCGCTAATAATGTTTACGTTGAAGTTTCAGAACTTTTTAAAACAAAAATATTTTTACCTTCAGCAACTAATACCATCCCAGATGTAACTTTACAAAATAAATATATTGATGCAGGAATTTATTATGGTGATTGGGTTGAAAAAAATGAAAGATTTATTGTAAGAAGAGATAAAGATAATAATACTTCAATTATTTTCGGTGGAACTTTAAATGATTATTCACAATGGAATTCAACTATTAATAGTACTGATGCAAATAATTTAGATAATATTTCATTAACTCAAATCTTAAATAATATGTCTTTAGGTGTTGTACCAGATGCTGATACAACTTTATTTATAAAATATAGAACAGGTGCTGGTGTGAAAACTAACGCACCAACGGGTTCAATAACTGCAATATCTTATAAAAATATTTTACAAAATGGTTCTCCAAGGTCTGCAAATATTTATCAACAGGTTTTAAATAGTTTAAAAATTACAAATATTTTACCAGCAGTAGGAGGTACAAATATTTTATCAAATGAAGAGTTAAGAAATATTTCAGGGAAAACATTTGCAGCAAATGATAGAGCAGTAAACTATGAAGATATCAAAGCATTAATAAATACAATGCCACCTGATTATGGTACACCATTTAGAATTTCTTATGAATTAATAGAACCAAAATTATTAAATTATAATTATTTACAAAATTATATTAAACAACAAGCAGATAAAATTAAAAATTCTACAAATGTTAATGAAAGAAACGTTTTAATAAATGACATGCTTAATTGGTTAAATTCTTACCCACAAGCAACAAGCCTTATTGATAATCTTGGGAATGTTATTGATTTATCACAGATTTCTAATTCTTTGAATGCTGCTAATAATATCAAAGACAATAAATTATGGTATGGTGAAAAATGTAGATTATATGTTTTAGGAATTGATTCAAATCTTAACCCAATTACTTTGCAACAAGACCCAAATACTTTATTATGGAGTGACCCAAATGCAGCATTAAAAAATAATATTAAAAATTATCTTTTAACTAAAAGAATTATAGGTGATTGGATAGATATTATAAATGCTGATGTTGTAAATTTTCAAATTGAATTTTCAATTATGGCAGATAAAAATAATAAACAAACAGTAATAGTAAATTGTCTTAATGCACTAAAAACTTATTTTAACATATATAATTGGAATATTAATCAAGCGATTTTTATCGCGGATGTACAAAACATAATTCAACAAATTCAAGGTGTTCTAACAATCAATTATATTAATTTTTATAATATTTTTGGTTTAGATAAAACGTCTGGAAGACAATATCAACCTCAAGAAATAGGCCTTTATAAAAATAATTTACCAAATACAGGAAATCAACAAAATAATAGATTTCAAATGGGAGCAGTAAATAATATTATTCCTTCTTACCCTTCAACTTTTTTCCATTTACGTTACCCAGATAATGATATAAAAGGAATTTGTATAAATTAAAAAAGTAGATAAAAAATTGTTTATCTTTGTTGAATAAACAAAAAACAATTTATGTATTCAACATTTCATTATTTACTCATTAGTTCTTTATTATTTTTTTTAGTCTTTGGAGGGTTATATTTCATTTTATGGTTATATTATGAAATTTATTGGAAAATCAATAAAATTAAAAGATATAGAATTGTTACTAAAGAAATAGATGGTTTTAGGAAAAAAGAATTCATTTATGTAATTCAAAAACTCGAATTTAAATATTTTACTGTTTTTTGGTCTGAAGATTATTTAACAGGTGGGTTACCCGAATTTCAAGAATATTGTTATAGTTGTAAAGATAAACACGCTTTAGAACATCAATTAGATATTTTAAATGAAAAAAAATTAAAAATTATTGAAAGAATTAATTAAAAAATTATAAAAAGAATAAAAATGAAAATATACACTAAAACAGGTGATAAAGGAATGACATCTTTAAGAGGAGGTGTTAGCATAATTCGTAATATTTATACAAATATAATAAATAATTTGTAATTTCTTGTAAAAATAAATTAATAAAATTATTTTACCCATAATTAAAAAGTGTAAGAGATTTATTACACTTAATGATTTTGATAGAAACACATATTATTGATACAAATTTAGAATTAGAAGAATTAACTTTTAATTGTAAAAATCTTTATAATAAAGCAAATTATATTATTCGACAAGAATTTATTTTGAATGGAAAATTTATTTCTAAATTTGAAATGTTTAATATTTGTAAAACTTTAGAAGAATATAAATGTATGCCTGCAAGAGTTTCTAGAGGAGTTTTAAGAACTTTAGATGGAAATTGGTTATCTTTTTTTAGTTGTATTAAAAAATGGAAAGAGAATAAAAATTTGTTTAAAGGAAAACCTAATCTTCCAAAATATTTACCAAAAGATGGAAAATTTACTGCTATATTTTCTGATGGAGCATTTAAAAAACCTAAAGATGGTAAAATAGGTTTTTCTGGTATAAATTTAAGAATTAATACACAGATAAAAGGAAAATTAATAGAAGCACAAATTAAACCACTTAAAAATAATAAATTTAAAATACAATTAGCTTATGATTATAAAGAAGAAAAATTAAAAGAAAATAATAATTTATATTGTTCTATAGATTTAGGATTAAATAATTTAGTAACTATAACTTCAAATAAACAAGGTTTACAACCTTTAATTATTAATGGTAGGATATTAAAAAGTATAAATCAATATTACAATAAAAAAAATGCGAATTTACAATCACAATTACCTAAAGGAAATTATAATTCTAAACAAATTAATAAATTAGCTTTTAAAAGGGAATGTAAAATAAATGATTATTTACATAAAAGCTCTAAATTAATTATAGATTATTGTTTAGAAAATAAATTAAATACTCTTATAATTGGTTATAATGAATTTTGGAAACAAAAAATCAATTTAGGAAGTAAAAACAATCAAAATTTTGTACAAATTCCTTTTAGTAAATTAATATTTATGTTAGAATATAAATGTAAAAAAGAAGGAATTAATTTTATTACAAATGAGGAATCTTATACTTCCAAATGTAGTTTTTTAGATAATGAAGAAATTAAAAAACATGAGAATTATCTAGGTAAAAGAGTAAAAAGAGGTTTGTTTATTTCTAAAGAAGGAAAATTAATAAATGCTGATGTAAATGGAAGTTTAAACATTTTAAAAAAAGCAGCTCCAATAGCTTTTAGCAATGGAGTAGAGGGTATTGCAGTATATCCAATAAAATTATCAATACCCAAAAGATAATTTATAAAGTTTTACATAATTTTATATGTAAAATATAACTGTTAGAGTTAATAAGGATGATATTAGAATTGAGGGCTATGGAACATTAGATGAATTAAATTCTCATGTTGGATTATTAATTGATTTAATTTGTAAAAAATCAACTGATGAATATGAACCTATTCTTGTATTTTTAGAAAAAGTACAAAATGATTTATTTAATATTGGTGCGATTCTTTCAATTGGAGATAATGAAAAAAGTAAAATTTATACCACTTCCATGTAATATTATTGAATTTATTGAAATAAATATTGATAATTTAGATAAATTTTTGCCTAAAATGACAAATTTTATTTTACCTGGAGGATCTGTTCTTATTTCAAATGTTCATATTTGTAGAACTATTTGTAGAAGAGCTGAAAGAAATGTTGTGGCTATTTTAAAAGATTCTGATAATATTAAAATAGATATTGATGCAATATTTTTAAGCGTGCAATATCTTAATAGATTAAGTGACTATTTTTTTATATTAGCACGTTGGTTTCATTTTAAAGAAAATATAGGAGAAATTCTATGGAAGAATTAAAACAAAATTTAAAATTATGATTTATATTTATTTGCAAACAGAAGTAAAAGAACCAAATTTTGCGGAAGGTTTTGTTGTTAGGTGTATCAAAGAACATAACCTCTGTGATAATAAAATTATAAAAGTAGGTGAATTATTTTATTGCCTTAATAGTTCAAAAGGAGTTTTAGAATATTATCAGCCTTATCATTTATATTTAGTAGATGAAAATTCTAAAGTTGATACAGGTGATTGGTTTATAGAATTAGCTTTAGATGGAAGAAGGGAAAGTTATACTAAAACACCATATTTTTGTGACATTGGGAATAATGGCAATATGATTCTTACTAAAGAAATTAATTTTCCTTTTCCTCAAAATTGTGCAAAAATAATCAAAACAACAAACCCTAAATTAAATCTACCATTATTAACGGAAAGAGAAATAAGAAAAATAATAAAAAATAAAATAAAATGATACAAATAGTCAAGACATGGCAAACAATGGAGAAGTAATTATAAACGGTAGATAATATAAAATAGTTAAAAACAATATTTCTTTTTACAAAAATATTTATCTACTTTTAGAAATTTATATTTATTTCTTATAAAAAAATAAATTTTACAGTAATTAAAAATAAATGGAGTAAAATCCATTATAAAAAATAAATTTAAAATGAAAAGAATAGCACAACATATTATTATTGACCGTCAAATTGCAGTGATAGCACCGCAACAAGATAGACATGATGATAGTGTAAACCTTTTAAGTTTAGATTTAAATACGATATTTAGGTAATTAGTATTAAAATATAAAAAATAATTTAAAAGGTTTGACTTCAAAAGAGTTAAACTTTTTTTTTGATTATAACAGTTCTTTGAATTTGAAAAATATAAATGGAAGTATAGTTGAATGGTACAATGTCGCACGGTCACTGCGTACGGTCTCGGTTCGAATCCGTGTATTTCCGAATTTTTTATTTTTGATTAGTATAATTGGTAGTACAATAGGTTTTGGTCCTATTAGCGTTGGTTCGAACCCAGCATCAAAAACAAATATAAATATCTGGTAGTGGACTAATTGGTAAGTCACTTGATTTGGGTCAAGGTATCATGGGGATTCAAATTCCTCCTATCAGACTGGTGGGGTTAGTGTAATGAAAGCACGAAATCTTGTGGCGGTTTTAGTATCGGTTTGAACCCGTTACCTCACCCTTAACTTTATTTCTCCATAGTTTAGGGAATAGAACTCAAATTTTCTAAATTTGCAGCAGATGTTTGAATCATCTTGGGGAAACAATTTAATTGATTTTAAAAGTTATTTGAAATATTTTATTTTTGTTTAAATAATTAAAAATAAAACAATGTACATAGAAGCAGTAATCGTATCAATTAATTATGCCGATTTTTTAAAGCATACCTTACCTTATAATAAATCTATATTTGATAAAATTATAGTAGTTACAGACACAAAAGATTTTGAAACAAAAAAAGTTTGTGACTTTTATAATGTACAATGTATTCAAACAGATAAGGTTTATGAAAATGGTTCTAATATTCCAAATAAAGGAGTAGCAATTAATGAAGGTTTAAGTAAATTATCTTTAAAAGGTTGGGTTGTACAATTGGATGCTGATATTTGGATGCCACCAATTTCAAAAGAAATTTTAAATAGATTAAAACTAGATTCTAAATGTATTTATGGAATTGATAGGTTTATGTGTAATTCTTATGAAGATTGGCAAAATTATTTAATAAGTGTAAATAAACCTACTCATTCAGGATGGATTTATTTACATACTGATTTATTCCCAATTGGTACAAGAGTAGTTCAATATAAAGGAGATGGATATTGGCCTATTGGCTTTTTCCAATTATGGAACCCAAATGGTAGTGGAATTAAAACTTATCCAAAAAATATGAATGGATATGATAGAACTGATGTTGTACATTTAAAAGAATGGAAGCCAGAATTTAGAAGGTTTATTCCAGATATTATTTGCATTCATTTAGCTTCACAAAGTCATAGTCAAGGGCAAAATTGGAAAGGTAGAAATACTGCAAAATTTGCACCAAAAGAAAAAATTACTTTAAAAGAAAAAATTGTTATTTTTTTAAAAAATTTATTTTATAATTTTCTAAATTTCTTTAAAAAAAGAAAATACTAAAAATGGGTTCATAGTTTAATGAATAGAACTTTTGCTCGCGGAACAAAAAATATGAGTTTGAATCTCATTGAACCTTCTTAGAAAGTAGATAAAATTCTTTGTAACTTTGTGTAACAAAAACAAAGTAACATGGAAGAGTTAGAAACATTATTAAATTTTTATTGTTCAAAAGCTGATGAATGTCAAATTTTAAGAATAAAAGAAAAAATTTCACAAAGTGAAAGAATCATTCAAGCTAATAAAATTGCTTCTTATTCTAAAATTGTAAAAGGGTTAATTGAAATTCATTGTATAGAAAATAAAATTTCTTATATTGAATTTTCCAGAAATTTTGTTTTTAATAGGTATTTGAATAATCCTGACTTTAATAGAGCAGAAGGTTTTTTAACTTATTTTAATCTATAAACAAAAATAAACATTATGACAAAGGAATTAAAAAAAGAAGTATGCCGCTGTTAAAAAATTAGCTAAGGAAAGAGAAATTGAAACCACAGCTGAATTAAGTAACATTATTTCTGAAATTTTCGAAGAAGCTACGGGTGCTGATTTTGAAATTTTAAGAACACAATTAAAGATTAAAAGATAAAGGGGGGGGTTAGCTCAGTTGGCTAGAGCATCTGCCTTGCACGCAGAGGGTCATCGGTTCGACTCCGATATCCTCCACTAATGGAAGACCTTATGTCAATAGAAGAATTTATAAGAATTACTACTGAAGCAGTTACAAAAGCTGCAGATGAAACTATGGAAATCATGGGGTATAATGTAATTGCTTTAGATGGGTGGGTTGTTAAAATTTTTCCTGATGGAACAATAGAAAAAATTAAGAAAATAGAGCATGGAACAAAAAAGGATTAAAAAAACTATTACTCCTAGCCAATATGGTACGAGGCATAATAGAAAATTAAAAAGATATAGTGATAATTTTTACATTATGTTTTCTTTCTTTTTAAAAGTTTATCGTTCTGGATTAATTACTTTTTGTGGTTCTAATGTAGAAACTTTTGGAAATCCAAACGAAATCCCTGGTACAGAATGCTTTAGAAGATATGATGATGGAGTTTATTCAAAGGGAAAAGAAATTTTTACAAGACATCCAAATATTGCTCGTGCTGTTATAATTGGGAAAAAAGGTTGGGGGTTGTGGAGGAAACAATGGTGCGAAGGGATTAGAGAAGGAAGTTTCACAAAATATGAAATTCTTTCTCAATTTGAAGAAAAGAATATTAAAATCCCTGAAGTTCTTTTAAATGAATTTTATGATTTTTTATATAAATAGGTTCTATAGTAGAGAGGTAAGCACAAATGACCGATAATCATTTAATGAAAGTTCGAGTCTTTCTAGAACCACAATTTTTCAACAAACGAATGTGTAGTTCAGCAGTTTAGTATCGGTCCCTCATAAGGAAAAAGCCGTGGGTTCAATCCCCCCACCACATCCACATTTTATAATTAATTAGAAATATTTTTTACAATTTTTATTTTAAATAATTAAAAATAAAAAAAATGAGTACAAAATATTTTAATTTTGAAATAAGAAGAAATCTAATTAGTGAATTAGATGATATTAAAGGTATTATTGGGTTAAGAGTTTATATTGAAGAAAATAATTCATTTTATTTTTGGAATACAGAAACTCAAACTTGGGCAAGTGAAAAAGCAGGAATTGAACTAGGTTATTCAAATTATGTTTGTCAATTATTTAGTGCAAGTGGGTATGTTTATGATAATGTTCTAGGTGAACATACGCTTCCTAATTTTATTAATTGGGAAAGATTAGAAACTGGTCTTTATAGAGGTACTCTTTTGGGTGGGTTTCCAAATAATAGAACACAATTTATCTATAGTGGTGTAGTGATTAATGAATCATTTAATGTAAGCCCTCCAGATGCTACTACTTATTCATTAGTTTCTGTTAAAAGAATTGATAATGATACAATTTTTGTAAGACAAATAGATGAAACAACCAAAACTCCTGTTGATGGGTTATTTGAATTTCCTTTAGAAATTAGAGTTTACCCAAACAATAATTATAGGGATTAAGTGGATGAATTTACTTTAAATATTATTCATTTACCTAATGATGTTAATTATCCTCATAGAAAACTTCGTGAGGATAATTTTTTGAAAGAGATAAACGAACAAAAAATCAAAGATTATAAAGTTTGGGAGGGTATTTTTATACCAGATAACCCAATTAAATCAATTAGCCAATCTCATAAACAAATTGTAAATCACGCAAAAAAAAATGGTTTAAAAAGAGTAATTATTGCCGAAGATGATTTTACATTTACTTATAAAAACGGTTGGAATATATTTTTAGAAAAAATTCCAATTAAATATGATTTATTTCTTTCTCACACTTATAATGCAAATTATGACTTTAATGGGAAAATTAAAGGGATATTTGCTTCCTTAACCTTGTATTCAGTTCATGAAAATTTTTATGATGAATTTTTAAATAAAAATGAAAATGAACATTTAGATTTAACAATGAATAAAGCTTGGAGGCATGATATTTTCGTTTGCCTTCCAATGGTTTGTAAACAATTAAATGGATGGTCAGAAAATTCAAAAAAATATATGAATTGGGATGAAATAAAATAAAATAGATAAAAAAATTTGTATATTTGTAAAAAATATTTTATGGTTGAAGAAATAAAAAGATTGCAACTTGAGTTAAAGCATGGTTTTGATAGTTGTGGGTTTGATGATGATTATTACATAGAAAATAAATAGTCAAATTTTAATTGAAGAAATTATCAATAATTTCTAAATGTCAACAAAAAATATAGATTGTTCAACACGAAAATTAAATGTGGATTTTACTAATTTTGATATTAATGAGTTTAAAAAAGATATAATTAAATTCGGAGGTGATGCTGAAAAAAATTATTGTTTGAAATGGAAAAAGCTAAGCTGAAAAATAAATTAATAAAAAAATTAAAAAATGAACTTTGATTTATGGGTTGATAAAATGAAAAAAGAAATTGTGGAAATACAAACTTTAATTCCTAAGGAAATCAAATTTAAAAAAGAAACAGTTAAAAATCGTTTAATAAAACATTTAAAAAATGGAAGAAATAAAACTAAACATACAAACAATTGAAGTAAAAACTGAAGTAAGAAAACTTCAATGTAAATGGAGTATAAATGAACCAATTTATGGGTGTTGTCAAGCGGGTTGGAATTTAATGATTAGATTATTTAAGCATAAAAATTTAAAAAACAGATTAAAAAGAAATTATGGAACAAGAATTATTTAAGAGAATTGAAAAGGATTTTATTGTAGCTTTTAAAGCTAAGGAAACAGAAGTGAAGGATTGTCTTGGAATGGTAAAAGCTGCTATTTTAAACAAACAAAAGGATAATAAAAATATTCCTTTAGACCATAATGAAATTATTATGGTTTTACTTTCTGAAGTTAAAAAAAGAGAACAAACGCTTGAATTGATTAAAAATGAAACAAGTGAAAGTGCTATTAACTTACATGAAAAAACTTCTAGAGAAATTGACGTATTAAATACTTATTTACCACAAAAAATGTCTTTAGAAGAAATTAAAACGGAATTAGAAAATCTTGTAAATGTTTTAGCTGGTTCTGGAAAATTAAAAATTGCAAAAGATTTATTTATTGGTGCAATGAAACATTTTAATCAAAATTTTAAAGGCAGTTTTGATAATGAAGTTTTAAAACAAGTGATTGAAGAAAAGACTAAAGAGTTATTTAATTAATGAGGAAAGATTTAAGCGAAATAATAAATAATGTGCTTATTGAAATGACTTGTTTCCAGGAAAAAACATTATGTGAAACAATAACTAAAAGTTATGATTTAGATTTTATGATAAGTCACCTTTATAAAAACAATTTTATTAATGGTTATATTGATTTTATTAAAAAGAAAGGAAATAATGATGTTTGCAAATTATTTACTTTTGGTTCTAAAGGTAACATAAAAGGTATTTTACAAATAATTGAAAGGACTTATGGTTGGCACGGTAGTCAAATAATTATTTGTAAGATAAATGAAACAAATAGTTTAAAACAAGCGAAAGAGGAATTCCAAAGAAATAATGAAGAATATATTGGTAAATATAAAGAAATTGTAAATGAAGGTTTTTATGGTTGTTTAATTGAATTAAGGAAAAAATATACTTCTAAAATTGAAAAATTAGGAATTAAATTACCTGAGTTTATTTATCATATTGCACCAACTAAATATATTCCTAAAATTAAAAGAATTGGCTTAATTCCTATTAGTAAAAACAATTTAATGGAATATCCATCTAGAGTATATTTTTCTTTAGATGAAAGATCATTAGAAGACCTTTATTTTATGCCTGAATTTAAAAAAGATAAATTCAATTCTTTATTAACTATTTCAACTAAAGGAATTGAAAATCTAAATTGGTATAATGATGATGATTCTGCACAAGCTATTTTTACAACAGAAAATATTCATCCAAAACAAATTGTTAAAATTGAAAAAATGCTATATTAAAAATGATTAGTAAAATTGTACCGGTAATTCACATGATTGATAAAGAACAAGTATTCTACAACATAGATATTTGTTTAAAAAATAAACTTGATTTTATTTTTCTTATCAATCATAATTATAAAATTGATTCTACAAAAGAATTAACTGATATTTTTTATCTTATAAAAGAAAAATATCATACTTTAAAAGTGGGTGTTAATTTTTTACAGTTAGATACATTGGAAGCCGTTTTTTATGCTAATAACATGATAACCATTCCTGACGCTATTTGGTGTGATAATGGTTATGCTGAAGATATTAAAAAAATGGAAGAAATTAAAATAGCAAATATAAATAATATCTTATATTTTGGTGGAGTAGATTTTAAATATCAGAAAGTTGTTCCTTATGACAAATTAGAAGAAACTTGCAAGAATGCTTTAAATTATATTGATGTTATTACTACAAGTGGTAAAAGAACAGGATTTGCAGCAAAAATCACTAAAATAATTCAAATAAGAAATTATATCGGAAATAATAAAATGGCAATTGCTTCTGGTATTAATGAAGATAATATTGGTGAATTTAATAAATTTACTGATTATTTATTAGTTGCGAGTTCAATCACAAATAGTTTAGAATTAATTAATGAAAAGAAATTAAAAAACTTAATCAATGGAAATTTTCAACGGATGGTATAAATTAAAAGGTGAACAAATAGAAGATTTAGAAGAATATATTCTAAAGCAATTCGCAGAAAGACAAAAGTCTTGTGGCAAAAATGATATTGAATTAATTATAGGTACAGATGCTATGGTTAAATCTTATGGAAAGAAATTAGGTAAACCTGATAAAAGAACTCGGGAAATTTCTTATATGACTGTTATTGTATTTAAAAAAGGGAACAATGGATCTCATGTTGTATCTAAATGATATAAAATCATCTAATTTATAAAATATCATTTAGGAATAACCTAAACTTAATTTTATTGGGTTTACAACTAATCCTCTATTGAATGGATTTTCCGAAAGAAAATCATTTCCAATTACTTTTCTTAAAATATTTAAACTCCCATTTATATCAGCATTGATATAATTACCTTTAGAAGTTTTAAATAATCCTCTTTTTACTCTTTTCCCTAAATAAACTTCTTGTTTCCCTATTTCCTCTAAATCTAAAGCAGAACACTTAGAAGTATAACTTTCCTCATTAGTTTTTACTTCTATTCCTTGTTCTTCACATTTATAAATTAGAAAAGATATTAACTTTTGATAAGGAATCATTACAAAGGTTTGATTATTTTTCTTACCAATATTTATATCCTGTTTCCATTCAGGATTATAACCTATTATAAGAGTTTTAACCTTATTTTCTAATAAAATTTCTACTATTTTTTTACTTGCTTTATGTAGATAATTCTCTATTTTGTTATCTCTTTTAATATTAAGTCTGGTAAGTTTCTTACTCCAATCTTTATTATTTTTAATTTTTAATTCTGATTGGATTTTACTTTTCTTTTTGTTATAATATTGATTCATAGATTTCAATGTTCTTCCGTTAATAAGTATAGGCTGAAAGCCCTTTATATTTGAAGTTAAAGAACATAAATTATTGATTCCCAAATCAATACTTGCTACTCTTGTAATATTTAAATCATTAATTTTTTGTAATTTTTCATAAACAATTTCTATTTTATAGTTATTTTTAAAAGGAACAATTCTTACTTGATTTATTTTTTCATTAGTTAATTTTGTGGTTATAGGTTTTAATCCTGATTTCAAAGGGAAATTTATTTTATTTCCTTTTCTTTTAAATTGATTACAAGTAAAAACTACAATGTTTCTTCCTTTTGTTTTATCTTTATAGCCAGGTAATTTAGGTTTACCTAAAAATTTATCTGGATTTCTTTTATAAGAT
>Ga0007828_1000322_pt1 | contig 12531 bp, 17 predicted proteins | sample CryBogCBE16Oct07_FD_71232 | JGI IMG/M metagenome (GOLD analysis project Ga0007828, IMG submission 71232) | Freshwater microbial communities from Crystal Bog, Wisconsin, USA - CBE16Oct07 | ecosystem: Environmental > Aquatic > Freshwater > Lake | place: Crystal Bog, Wisconsin, USA | collected...
CATTCGCCTTTCCTATTCCCCACACTCAATATCCAATATTTGAAAAAGGCCCCCTTTGCCTTCTTAAGTACCTAGCCATAAAAAATTTTTTATATATTCCTAATAGAACTTAGCTTAAGATGTTATAGGTTATGATTAGCTTGACACACCTTAATATTCCATTTATATATTCGGCATAACTTCTTATTTGCATGGACACAATGCAGCTATATATCGAACCCGACGTATCTATTCCTCTTCCTTTTGAGCCGATTCCCCTTTCGGATTTCAGAGAGAAAGCTGCCGCTGCATGTAAAACAGCAGAACTATTAGGATTAGATACAGAGTCTACGGACGAGGATCGTGCTATTGCAGAAGACGTAGTGTATGAGCTTGCAGGTGATCCTGATAAAGCCGATAAGAAACTTATTAAGAAGAACTTCACTCCTGCTATATATAAGGAGGTGAATGGCATACTGAATGAGTATTCGGTGCGAGTAGTCGAGAACGCCGCACAGATTCGGTTGCTTGTGACTAACAAGCTTATATTAGAGTCAGAAAACCCTGATCCGAAGTTCCGTCTCCGTGCTTTAGAGTTGCTAGGTAAGATCACGGATGTGGGCTTGTTTACCGAGAAGTCCGAGGTAACAGTTAATCATCGGTCTACTACTGAGCTAGTAGATAGTATCCGTAGCAAGATTCAGAAGCTTATGTATCCTGAAGATATTAAGGATGGTGAGCTTGTAGTTAACGGTGAAGCCATTGATCTGGACAAAGAACTTGGGCTAGAGAATGTTAGCAGCGAGTGACCCGTTAGCGTCCGTCACGGATGCTGAACTTAGCTTCCTAGCTAAGAACCTAGATAAGTTTGCTGATAGCGATGCCGAGGAACTAGAACTTATCATTGATGAGATTACTAGACGGCGCGATGCTAAGAAGTGTCGGGAAGACCTGATTGCATTCTGTAAGAAGATGCAGCCGGACTATAAGGTAGGTAAACATCACCGCATCTTGGCTGACTTGTTAATGGACATTGCTGCGGGTAAAGAAAGCCGGATATGTGTAAATATTCCCCCGCGACACGGCAAGTCACAGCTTATCTCTATCTATTTCCCCGCATGGTTTCTAGGTAAATTCCCCGATAAGAAAGTGCTGATGGTATCGCACACTACAGACCTAGCTGTGGACTTCGGACGTAAAGTGAGGAACTTAATTGATAACCCTGAGTACAAGCAAATTTTCCCTACGGTTACTCTTGCTGCTGATAATAAGTCTGCCGGTCGCTGGAATACTAATGGTGGTGGCGAGTACTTTGCTTGTGGTGTTGGCTCTGCCCTTGCTGGTCGTGGTGCAGACTTGCTACTTGTTGATGACCCTCATAACGAGCAGGACATCATCAACGGAAACTTTGACGTCTTCGCAAAAGCATACGAGTGGTTTGCATACGGAGCGCGAACACGTTTAATGCCGGGGGGACGGGTAGCTATCGTGCAGACCCGATGGCATCAGGACGACCTCACAGGTAAAGTTGTTCGTGACATGGTGCAGAACGAAGAGGCGGATCAATATAATGTAGTTGAGTTCCCCGCTATATTTAATGAAGGCACGGACGACGAGACAGCACTTTGGCCTGAGTGGATGCCACTTGCAGTGTTGCGCCAGACTAAAGCTTCCATGCCCGTGTTCCAGTGGAACGCCCAGTATCAACAGAATCCCACCGCCGAAGAAGCTGCGGTGGTTAAAAGGGAGTGGTGGAATATATGGAAGAGCGAGCATCCGCCCCAGTGTGAATATCTTATTATGACGCTGGACGCTGCGGCGGAAACACATAACCGTGCGGACTTTACCGCACTAACAACATGGGGAGTTTTCTTTAATGAAGAGACAGATACCCACAACATTATTCTCCTCAACAGTATTAAACGACGACTGGAATTTACTGACCTTAAGGACCTTGCGCTTAACGAGTACAAGGACTGGCAGCCTGACGCTTTCATTGTCGAGAAAAAGTCTTCCGGTACTGCTCTATACCAAGAGCTTAGACGAACAGGAATTCCGGCACAGGAGTACACCCCTCATCGTGGGTCGGGTGACAAGTTAGCACGTCTTAACTCTGTAGCTGATATTATCAAGTCCGGGCTGGTATGGGTTCCAGAAACACGTTGGGCAGAAGAAGTCGTTGAAGAGATTGCGGGATTTCCGTTTATGTCTCACGATGACTTAGTAGATGCGACTACAATGGCGCTCATGCGATTCAGACAAGGCGGGTTTATCCGCTTACCCACAGACGAGCCTGACGAGATTCGTTGGTTTAAATCAAAACGAAGCAAAGGATACTATTAATTATGGCTATAGATAAAGCACTTTACTCTGCCCCCGTAGGCATCGACACAGCGGCGCAAGAGCATGAGCCGATTGAAATTGAGATCGAGAACCCTGATTCCGTAACCATGCACTTGGGCGGTATGGAGATTACCATCGAGCCGGGGCGTGAGGGAGGCGATGAGTTTAGTGATAACTTAGCCGAGCATATGTTAGATAGTGAGTTGCAGATGTTATCTAGTGAGTTAATAGCTGACTACGATAGTGACATCTCTGCACGTAAAGAATGGATACAGACATATGTAGAAGGGATGGAGTTGTTGGGGCTTAAGATTGAGATGCGTGCTGAACCTTGGGAAGGTGCGTGCGGCGTGTATCACCCCATGCTGGCTGAGGCGCTTGTTAAGTTCCAGTCAGAAACAATGATGTCTATATTCCCTGCACAGGGACCTGTTAAGACATTAGTAGTAGGTAAGGAAACGCCGGAAAAGAAACAGTCTGCTGAACGGGTTCAGGAAGACATGAACTATCAGCTAACAGATAAGATGCAGGAATACCGCCCTGAGACAGAACGTATGTTATGGGGTTTGGGGCTGTCTGGTAATGCGTTTAAAAAGGTATATTTTGACCCCGGGATGAACCGCCAAGTGGCGATGTATATATCCTCGGAAGATATAGTTGTTCCTTATGGGGCGTCGGACTTGGCTTCAAGTCCTCGGATTACGCATGTGATGCGTAAGACAGAGAATGAGTTACGCCGTCTACAAGTATCTGGGTTTTACCGCGATGTTGAGCTAGGAGACCCCACGCAAGTCCTCAATGATGATGAAGTTGAGGCTAAAATTGCGGAAAAAATGGGGTTCAGAGCCTCTACAGATGACCGTTTTAAGCTCTTAGAGATGCACGTAGACCTCGATTTACCGGGGTTTGAAGACGTAGATGAGGATGGAAACCCCACCGGAATCGCACTTCCATACGTTGTAACCATTGAAAAAGGCACTGGAACAGTGCTTTCAGTGCGTAGAAACTGGGAACCAGACGATGAATTGCGCCAAAAAAGGCAGCATTTTGTGCATTATGGCTACATTCCGGGCTTTGGCTTCTATTGTTTTGGCTTAATTCACCTTATTGGTGCATATGCTAAGTCGGGAACATCACTTATCCGCCAGCTTGTTGATGCTGGAACGCTATCTAACCTGCCCGGGGGCTTTAAAACTCGTGGTTTACGGGTAAAAGGGGACGATACACCTATTGCTCCGGGTGAATGGCGAGATGTTGACGTACCGTCAGGTGCGTTACGCGACAATCTAATGCCGCTTCCTTATAAAGAACCTAGCCAAGTGTTGATGGCCTTGCTTAATCAGATCATTGATGAGGGTCGCCGCTTCGCTAATACTGCCGATCTGGATGTTTCGGACATGGGTGCGCAAGCTCCAGTAGGTACTACGCTTGCGATTCTTGAACGGACGTTGAAAGTGATGTCTGCGGTTCAGGCGCGTATTCATTATTCCCTCAAGCAAGAGTTAAAGTTACTTAAGAAGATCATTGCTGACTACACACCCGAGGATTACGACTACGACCCGGATGTTGGATCACGAAGAGCTAAGAAATCTGACTACGATAATGTAGATGTTATTCCAGTATCTGATCCTAACGCCAGCACAATGGCACAAAAGATTGTTCAGTACCAAGCCGTGTTGCAGTTGGCACAGACTGCTCCACAGATGTATAACATGCCGCTCTTGCATCGTCAGATGCTAGACGTGTTGGGTATTAAGAACGCTGCCAAACTGCTCCCTATGCCAGAAGATCAGAAGCCGCTTGATCCTGTTACGGAGAATCAGAATGTTCTTATGATGAAGCCCGTAAAAGCGTTTGCATATCAGGACCACCAAGCGCATATCGCGGTACATATGTCTGCTATGCAGGACCCCAAGATCATGCAGTTGTTGCAGAACAACCCCCAAGCGCAACAGTTACAGTCCGCAATGATGGCGCACATCAATGAGCATTTGGGTTTCCAGTACCGTGTCGAGATTCAGAATCAGTTGGGCTTTACCTTACCTCCACAGACGGACGAATCAGGGGAAAATATTCATATTGACCCACAGGCTGAAGCACGATTGGCTCCCATGTTGGCGCAAGCAGCGCAACGGTTACTGATGCAGAACCAAGCACAAGCTGCTCAAGCCCAAGCCGCACAGCAAGCACAAGATCCTCTGGTGCAGTTACAACAACAAGAGTTGCAGATTAAACAGCAAGAAGCGCAGCGTAAAGCCCAGAAAGATCAAGCAGATACTCAGTTGGCTTTACAGAAATTGCAGGTCGATGCTTCGTTGAGAGAGAAAGAAATTCAGGTCGATGCAATGAAGAGCGCTGCGCAAATTATGTCTGCCGAGCGTAAGAGCAAAGCGGAACGTAACCACGATGCGCTAAAACAAGTAGCGCAGATGCAGCATGATAAACATACACAGAAGCAAGACCAAGTGCATGATGGGCTTAAACACGCTGCGCAGTTAGAAGCAAATAAACAAATACAGTTAGAACAAGGTGATAAGGAAGAATAATGGACTATTTAGATTTCCTGCTTAAAGAATATAAGGAACGTATGGCGTATCTAACGGACGGACTAGCCCGAGGAAACATGCCATCTATGGAAGAGTACCGATACGTATGCGGACAGTTACGAGGTCTTGAGGCTGCATGCGGTGTAATACAAGACCTTAAAAAACGACTGGAGAACTCAGACAATGAGTGAAGTTAATCTATCCGCTGCCGTGGACTTATCGGCAATCTTACAAAAGACAGTAGAAGAAAGGGCTAGACAACTGCCTATACCTTCTGGATACCGTATTTTGTGCGCAATACCAGAAGCAGAAGCTACGTTTGACAGTGGGATTGTTAAGTCAGATGAGACTATGCGTAACGAAGAAGTCCTATCTACAGTGTTATTTGTAGTATCAATGGGGCCGGATTGTTACAAAGATCAAACCCGTTTCCCTAACGGCGCATGGTGTAAACAAGGAGACTTTGTTCTCGTAAGACCTAACGCAGGCACTCGTTTAGTCATTCATGACCGCGAGTTTCGTTTAATCAATGATGATTCTGTTGAGGCAGTCGTACAAGACCCTCGCGGTATTCGTCGTAAGTTTTAATTGGAGGCGGACATGGCTGAACTAGATACCCCAGATTTTAAATTCCCTGATGAGCTTGAGAACGACACCCCTGTAGAAGAACTTGCAGCAGGTGGCGATATAGAGATCGAGATCGAGGATGATGTACCAGAAGAGGATCGCAATCGTACCCCTTCTGACCCTGATAAAGTCCGGCAACTAGAAGTCGAGGTTGATGACCTTGATAAATATAGTAAGGATGCCAAGGATAAGATTATCAAGATGAAGCGCATTTGGAACGATGAACGTCGTGCTAAAGAACAAGCAATGCGTGAACATCAAGCAGCTATGGAAGCCGCTAAACATCTTGTAGAAGAGAATAAGCGTATTAAAGCTATGCTTTCGCAAGGTGAGCTTTCTTATAAGGAAGCTATTGAAGAGTCAGCTAAACTTAAATATAAAGCTGCTAAGAAAGCATATAAACAAGCGCATGAAGCAGGGGATTCTGAAGCTTTAGTAGAAGCACAAGAAGACCTTAATAAAGCACAACTTCAATTAGAACGTGCTAAGAATTTTAAGTTACCTGCTTTACAAGAAGAAAGGTTTGATGTACAAACACAACAACAGGCCCCTCAAGTACCAACACCTGACGCACGAGTTATGCGTTGGCAACATGAGAACCCTTGGTTTGGGCAAGACCCAGAAATGACAGCATCAGCTTTAGGGCTGCATGAAAAGTTAAAAAGCCAAGGTGTGCAGATTGGATCAGAAGAATATTATGCAAAGTTAGACTCAACCTTGCGTAAACGGTTTACTGATTACTTCGGCGACAATACCGAGAAAGAAACCCCAGCTAGTAAGACTAAGACAAGGTCTACTACAAATGTAGCTCCGGCAACACGGTCAACAGCACCTAAAAAAGTCCGGCTATCCCAATCCCAAGTTGCAGTTATTAAGAAGCTAGGGATTACCCCTGAACAATATGTTCGTGAATTTTTGAAAGTGGAGGCCTGACATGGCTACAAATAGAGTAGAACGTGAAGCGGATAATCGTGAGTTTGCAGAGCGTCCCAAACAGTGGATGCCGCCGGAACTTTTGCCCGAGCCTGACAAACAAGCTGGGTTTGAATATCGCTGGATTCGAGTATCAATGCTCAACCAAGCTGACCCCCGTAATATCTCATCTAAGATGAGAGAAGGATGGGAACCTGTAGCAGTGGAAGAGCAGCCGAAGTTTAAGATGTTAGCCAGTCGAGAAGGCCAATTTGTTGGCAATATTGAGATTGGTGGGTTACTACTCTGCAAGCGCCCAGCAGAGTTTGGTGAGCAGCAAGCTGCGTATTACGAAAATATCACCAGACAACAAGCGGAAGCTGTGGATAACAACCTTATGCGCCAGAACGATCCACGTATGCCTTTGTTCAATGAACGTAGGTCAACGGTGAGTTTTGGTAAACGAACCTAATTAATGGAGATTTAAATGGCTTATCCAATCGTACCGGCCCCTTATGGCCTAAAGCCGATCAATCTTATTGGTGGTCAGGTTTTTGCTGGAGCAACGCGCAAGCTGCCCATCCAGTATAACTATGGCACTAATATTTATTACGGCGATTTCGTAACACAAACTCGTGGGTATATCCAACGCGCAGCAGTGACCACTGGTACTGGCTTGAACCAGACCGTTGGTATCTTCTTGGGCTGTTCCTATACCAACCCCGTAACCAAACAACTGACTTTCTCACAGTATTACCCCGCAAGCACGGCAGCAGGCGACATCTTTGCTATCGTGACTGACGATCCTGATACCGTGTTTAAAGCAGCAATGGTAACTGCAACTGGTGGCTCAACCATTGGTTCTGCAAACACTTCCTTGATTGGACAGAACGTTTCTGCAACCGACTTGGCTGGTAGTTTAAACACAGGTGATTCTTCAAACGGCGTTCTTTGCCCTTATGCAACTCCTGTTACCACCACCTTGCCTTTGCGTATTATTGATCTAGTGCGTGATACCGCTGTTCCTCTAGGAACCGCAACGTATTCATCTATCAGCACTGCGACCATTACTACTACTGCTGGTATTCCTTTTGCGTTGCCCGTAGGTACTGAAGTGGGTTCATTGAATTCCGCAGGTCAGTACATCGGTTCTGGTTCATTTGTGATTGGCGCTGGCGATGGTACTTCTGTTGCCGCAGGTTCTACCTCCATCATCTTGAACCAAGCACCTGTGACTGCGTTTGCATCTAGCGCAACTTTGGTGTTCACTCAATATCCAGAAGTGTTAGTAAAATTGCAGTTTGGTCTGCATGCTTACTACTCTGCAACTGGCAAAGCTTAAGGAGTAATTTAACATGGCAATTTCACGCGCACAGCTACTTAAAGAACTGCTCCCCGGCCTGAACGCATTGTTCGGCTTGGAGTACGCACGCTACGGTGAAGAGCATAAAGAAATTTATGAGATCGAAACCTCTGAGCGTTCATTTGAAGAAGAGACCAAACTGTCCGGCTTCTCCGCCGCGCCAGTTAAGGCTGAGGGTGCAGCTATCGCTTACGATAATGCACAAGAAGCTTGGACTGCTCGTTACCAACACGAAACCATTGCTCTTGGCTTCTCCCTAACGGAAGAGGCGATTGAAGATAACTTGTATGACTCACTGTCTGCTCGTTATACCAAGGGCTTGGCTCGTGCTATGGCTTATACCAAGCAAGTTAAAGCTGCTGCTATCTTGAACAACGGCTTCTCATCACAGTTTGTTGGTGGTGATGGCGTGTCCTTGTTTAGCACTGCTCACCCCTTGGTTAACGGCGGCACTAACGCAAACACCCCTTCTACCCCTGCTGATTTGAATGAAACCGCGTTGGAAAACGCCGTGATTCAGATTGCTGCATGGACTGATGAGCGTGGTTTGCTGATCGCTGCTAAACCCCGTAAGTTGATTGTTCCTCCTGCTTTGCAATTCGTTGCTACCCGTCTGTTGGAAACCAAACTCCGTGTTGGTACTAACAACAACGATATCAACGCGATTGAGAACAATGGTTCAATTCCTGAAGGCTACGTAATCAACCACTTCTTGACCGCAACCAACGCATGGTTCTTGACCACTGACGTACCTAACGGCATGAAGATGTTCGTTCGTACCCCCTTGCAGAACAGCATGGACGGTGACTTCGATACTGGTAACGTACGGTATAAATCTCGTGAGCGTTATAGCTTTGGCTATTCCGATCCACTAGGTATTTACGGTTCTTACTAAGCAAAAAGAAGGGGGCTTCGGCCCCCTTTTCGTTTAGAAAAGTAGTACACTTATTTTATCTAGGGATTTCATCCTTACCGCCACTGCCCTAGCAGACGATGCAACGATTGGTAAGGTACTTTTGCATAAGGATATATCATGGGACGTAGTACATTTGAAGGGCCAGTATTATCTGGTGATCAACGTTTTGGCCCCCAACGCGACGTGGGTACTGTTGTTTTGGCGCAAAACGTATTTATGGATTTCTCTAACTCTACCGCTGGTACTGCAAACTATGGCGGCGGATCTGGAATCTTCATTGATTCAAACGGTATCCCCAACCAAGCTGCTACTATTTGGACCCCCCAGAATGGGTCATATAGTTCTTCTGGACCTACTGTAGCCTCTGCTCCTACTGCTGATGCTTCTGGAACCAACTATCGCGGTTGCACATTCTTGATTCCCCAGAATTCAAACATCATTGACGTGATTGTGGATGTAGGTTCAATGCCTTCTGACGGAACTCACACCGTTACCGCAATTCAACCTTACGTTTCAAACGCATTTATTACCACTGGTAATGGTGTGTACGGAAGCGTGGCGTCAATCTCCGCTGCAGGGCGCTCAAACGCAACCTTTACAGCGACCGCTACTGCTAACTCTATCGTTCAGTTAGACAACATTAACGGTACGTTGCAAGATGTTCAAAACATTCAGCCCGGACAGCAACCTACTTGGTTCTCACAAGTGGTTGTGACATTGGCGATGACTGTTGCAAGTTTGACCTCAGTAAATTCTGGTCAGATCAACGTGACGATTCGTTATACCCAATACGATCCTAACATTGGCAATATCAATACTTACCCCTACGGTAACTTTGACTAATTAATCTGACGGGGGTTAGGGCTGGGGATTCTCGGCTGCCCCCTCTTTCTTAAGGGGATTAATTATGGCAAACGTAGTCAACACGAATAACTCGGTTAATTCTATTAGCCGTCAAGCTCGCACTGAGCCATTTGATTTGCAAGTAGCGCGTGGGCAAATTACTGGGCATCAAACATTAAGTTTGTTTGGGTATCAGTCTGCGGTTGGAAATACAAAGATTCCGGTGTGGGAAAATGCAACCGTTTATACTTATATCACATCAGCTTCAACGCTTACATTAACAAGTTCTTCTGCATCAGAAGATACTTTAGCAAGCGTATTAATTAATGGTTTGGATTCCAACTTTAAACCAATTTCTGAGATTATTTTCCTAAACGGTGTGTCAAACGTAACAACCGTTAATAGCTATTTTAGAGTTAATAGCATGTTCATGCTTTCCCCGGGGACGGGCCAAAGTACTAACGTAGGAACAATTACTTTAAAGCAATCTTCAAATATTGTTTCACAAATTAATGCAGGAATTGGAAAAACACAAAGCACTGTTTATACAGTTCCCGCAGGGTTTTCATTTTATTTGGACTTTGCTGAAGTAAATACTTCCAATAGTTACACATCTTCCAATATTGTTACTTATTCTGTTCAAGCAATTAACAATGTGACTGGCGTAAAACTCAATGTTTTACAACAACCTTTTGTTTCTATTTATACGGCAAATAGAAGCTCTTACCCGTTTCTGTACGCAGAAAAAACTGATGTGCAATGGCAATTAGTTACAAGCACATCTACGACTATAGCCGCTGGAGTCATTATTGCTGGTAAGTTAATTTCTAACGGAAGCTAAAATGGCTAAGTCTACTTCTTTATCTATAGGAAAAGGTGAAAAGCTTCCGGTCTCAAAAGGAGCGGGGCTGACCGCAAAGGGGCGTGCCAAGTATAACGCGGCAACAGGGAGCAATTTAAAAGCTCCTGCCCCACACCCTAAAACAGAGAAAGATGCAGGTAGACGCAAATCATTTTGCGCTAGGATGTCAGGTATGCCGGGGCCAATGAAAGATGAGAAGGGTCGCCCTACTCGTAAAGCTGCATCACTTAAACGATGGAACTGTAAATAATGGCTGAATTACAGATAAGTGATCCCACTATTATTACGCAAAGAGAACTTGCTACTCACGCTAATGATATAGAGCATCTTCAGGCTGATATGGATAAGCTAGTCAAAGACATGGAAGAAATGAAGGGCGCTATCCAACGCATTGAAAAGATGTTAGCGGAAGAGCAGTCTAAAGACCGTACGATTAGCAAGATCATTACGATCATTTCCGCTGTAACGGGCGGTGCTGTTGTATGGGTTTTAGAGAAGGTAGTTAAATAATGCCTAGTAAATCAGCCAAACAACATAGATTTATGGAAGCAATCGCCCATAACAAGGAGTTTGCTAAGAAAGTTGGAGTACCCCAGTCTGTCGGGAAAGACTTTTCCGCTGCGGATAAAGGTAAGAAGTTTGCTTTAGGTGGTGTAACCCGTGGCGGTAAAGGCATGATTAACCGTCAGGAAACGAGGTGGGGCAGCGTTCTTGGGGCCGCAAAAGGCGCACCGGACGTTAATTTAAACAAGTATGAAGGCAAAAAGGAAGGTGGAATTATGAAAGGTGCTAAAGAGACAATGGGTCCCCGTACTATGTCGGAAGATGTAGAAAAAGGGTCTAACACCAAATTAAAGCATGGCGAACACGGCGTTCAAAAACGTGGGCATACCAAAGGTAAAAACCTTGGCGATAGTGGCCCTAGCGTTGGTATTGAAGGCGAGAAAGGGATGAAGCGCGGCGGCAAAGCTAAAGTCAAGAAGATGGCTTCTGGCGGTATGGCTAAAGGCGAACACCCCATTCAGTTAAAAGGCCGTACTAAAGGTATGCAAGTTGCTATGCCCGGTGCAGATGGGATGAGCAGCATGGGTATGAAACGCGGCGGTAAAACCATGAAACACGGCGGTAAATGCTGAGGTCTATATGGCAAGAGCTAAAACGCAAGATGACGTTAAAGACCCTGATGCGTTAGTAGCCGCACAAGAACGTGCGGATAACGAGTATCTTAAAAGCCTCCCCGGTAAAGCAATGAGCCGAGTAGGTAGTGCTATCCGTCAGGGTATTATGGGAAGTGATGCGCAGAACAAAGCCGCTGCTGATCAAATGCGGCAGCAAGATGCGCAAGACCCCGATTCAACGCAAGCGCGTATTAACCGTGCCACTAATTATGGTGGTTACAAAAAGGGAGGCCTTATGGAACACAAACACGCTATGGAACACCATAAAGAACATGCTAAAGGTACTGACCATAAGCATCATTCTGAGCATTACAAAGAACATGCTGCGGGGCATAAACTGCATCATGACCATGTAAAAGCCATGTGCATGGGCGGTAAAACCAAGTGAGAGCAAGTCGCGGTATGGGTGCAATTAGCCCATCCAAGATGCCTAGCGGGAAGAAGAAAGCCCGTCGGGATGATACTGACTTTACGCAGTATGCTAAGGGCGGGAGTGTAAACGCTGCAGGTAATTACACTAAACCCGGGCTTAGGAAAAAGATCGTTTCTCAAGTTAAAGCTGCAGCCGTTCAAGGTACAGGAGCGGGGAAATGGTCAGCACGTAAAGCTCAGTTAGTTGCCAAGAAGTACAAGGCAGCGGGTGGTGGGTATAAATGACCGGACTTGCTAAATCTCAGAAGTCGCTGAAAGCATGGGGCGAGCAAGAGTGGACAACTAAGTCTGGTAAGAAGTCATCTGAAACGGGAGAGCGGTATCTTCCCAAAAAGGCGATTGAAGCTTTAAGCCCTCAAGAGTATGCAGCAACAACGAAGGCTAAACGTGCAGGTAAGGCAAAAGGTAAGCAGTTTGTACCGCAACCGAAAGCGATTAAGGCAAAGACCAAACCCTATCGTAAAGTTTAAATAACGAGGAATAGAAAATGAGTTGGTTAAAATTAGCAGAAGATGAAGCAGAAGCAATTC
>Ga0007828_1000329_pt1 | contig 12421 bp, 14 predicted proteins | sample CryBogCBE16Oct07_FD_71232 | JGI IMG/M metagenome (GOLD analysis project Ga0007828, IMG submission 71232) | Freshwater microbial communities from Crystal Bog, Wisconsin, USA - CBE16Oct07 | ecosystem: Environmental > Aquatic > Freshwater > Lake | place: Crystal Bog, Wisconsin, USA | collected...
TGAAATAGGCTTCTATAACAATAGTGGTCCTTTTAGGACTAATCCTGATTACAATTATAGAGCTATTAAGCTAGCTAGAATTTTAGCTAATTACTTTCCATTTGCAGGTGACATTAGAGCTATCGTAGGATATTCTTTAAATTCCTTTAATAGCTGTTTAAATCCAGGGAGTATTTATAACTGGAATGTATTGACTAAGCTTGGGACTTGTTGTGGTAAAACATTGGTTGGGTTATCACGAGGCAATAGTGGTCAAATGCTAATGAAGTTTTCAGATGGTTCTCAATTCTATACTGGATGATATCGTACCAATCCCCATAGACTCATCAAAGAGTCTATGGGGATATTAAATGATCATTTTTGGTAATTTTATAATGACTAATCACAGAAGAAACTACTTATGCGCATTACATCTTTCTATGTAAAACATTACGATCCATTGTTTTTAAACAACGTAGACTCTATTCAAATTGACCCTAGGTCAAAACTTATTCTACTCTTAGGTAGAAATGGTTGTGGCAAAACATCTCTTCTAAAAGAGTTTACTTTTCTTCCAGCTACGCCAGTTAACTATAGCGATGGTGGGATAAAGATCGTCAAAGGCTATCATGATGGCAATTACTACGAAGCATTTTCTTACGTTAAGAAAAGCTCTAAGAATGGAAAAAGTGCAAAGCACACTTTTATTAAAAACGGCCAAATCATACATGAATTAGCAACCACTCAACTACACCTACAAAAAGTCATTGAGGAATTTAACTATACACACAATACGCATAGGTTATTAATTGGCGATATATTATTTACTCAAATGTTACCACAGGCTAGAAAAGAAATATTGACTTTAATAAACCCATTAGACTTAGACTATGCGATTAAGTTTCATAATGAGCTTAAAGATAAAGTCAGAGATACTAAAGCGGTATTAAAACATATAACGATTAAAAACTCTGAATTAAAAACAAAGCTAAAGTCTATCGTTATTCCAGATGACTTAAATGATGCTAGAAAAGAAATAGAAGAAAAGATTAGTGTCATTTTACCTTTTTCAATGCTTGAAGTAAACGAAAACTTTAATGACTTAGACTCTATTAAAAATAACCTACACTCTATTGAGACTAAGTTTAAAAAACACTTTAACAATAGGCGAGTACCTTTAGAGACAATTACGTCTTTAAAGGATTTAGAACTTTATATCAATTCTCTTGAGACTAAGCTAAAGATGACTCAAACTGACATTGATCAGTATAATGAAGAATTGTTTTCATTATCTTCCATTAGTGATCAAATATCGATTTCTGATATGTCAAAAGAAGAGCTAATAGAAAGAATAAATTATCTTGAAGACTCACTTAACACTGAGTATAAATTTGATATGACGCTAGATGTCAATGCTCAAACCATACCTGAGTTAGTCTTTATTGAAGAAACCATTAAAAAGGTTTACAGTGTTATTCCTGAAAGATATATCGATAATGATACTCGTAAGTCTTTAAAAGATGAGTATCCTAAGTTAAATAAAAGAAAGCTTTCTTGCTTAAACTATATAGACAAATTAAACTCTGATATAAACCACATTAGTGATCCAGAATACCAATTAGAATGTCCTCGTTGTAGACATATCTTCAATAAAAATAACTCTAATGTAGAACTTACCTTAAAAGAATTAGAGTTAAACTTAGGCAATTCTCATAAATCACTTAGGCTCATAAATGGTAGATTAAACTATCTAGAAGAAACATTGACGGAAATATCAGCCATTGAAATATGTGAACAGGAGTTACTTAATATCAAAAGACTTACCAAAAATTCACTTAGCTTTTGGAAGTCTCTTAAAGAGATGAACCTAACAGATAAAGATATCTTGTTTAGTGAATCAGCCTTTTTAGGTCAATTGACTCTTTTTAGAAACGATGTCATTTATTTCAATACTAGAAATAAACTACTATCTGATTTAGAGCAATATAAAGCATCTTTAAATAGAGTAGAGATGTTTAATAACGGATCTAATCTTAGAATCAAAATCTTAAAAGAAAACTTAAATAACAAAGTAGAACAAATCCACTTTTATAGAAACGAGATTGCAGAATGTGGTAAGCTTAAAAAATACATTGAGTATTTTGAAAACTTAACTCAGCAATATGACGAATTAAGAAATCTATTGGATACTAAAGCTAATGAAAAGATTAAGTCCTTTATAAAGAAAGACGCTAAAGAGCGTTGTAATGTCTTATACTCTAAAATGTCTGAATATAACGACATTTTAAAACGACATGAGAATCTAGTCCACTCTATTAAAGAAATGGATGATGAGCAAAACAAACTCAATGTTGAATTACAATCTGCTATCTTAGCTGAAGAGCTCATTTCACCTAAAAACGGATTAATAGCCAAACAAATGTTAGGATTTATCTCTAACTATCTAGATAGAATAAATGATATCATTAGTGAAATTTGGTCTTACTCTATGCAAATAAAGCCTTGCTTATCTGAAGACGGTATGTTAACCTATCAATTTCCTTGTCAGGTAGAGAGTAAACAAATAGATGATATTTCTGATTTAAGTAAATCACAAAGAGAAGTAGTTAATTTAGGGTTCACTATAGTGTTAAGACACTTTCTTGGATTAAACCAATACCCTATGTATTTAGATGAAACAGGATCTGAGTATGACGATGCACATCGCTTATCCTTAATTGAATTTATAAAGACCATCTTAAATAACGATAAGTGTAGTCAATTGCTTTATGTCAATCACTATGACATCATGTTTAATGCCTTTAGTGATGCAGACACTGTAGTGATAGATCCTACTAATATAACAATATCAAAACCTTTTAATCAAATCGCTATCTTTAATCAACCTTATCAGGACTAACTATGAATGCTGACGATACTCGATTTAAAAAGCTCTCTGATAGATTAGATGAGTTAGAAAAGAAAATACATGAGTTAGAAAACCCAAACACTACTTACCGTTACGTAGGAATGGGTACAGTGCTCGCTGATAAGAACGATGGGTCTAAGTTTATCTTAGTCCACTTAAATGAGGTGTTTCCAGGCATTGAAGGTGATTTATCGCCTTTACATGACTCTACTACATTTAGTGGTGTCGATGCTGATGGAAATGAATATAGTCATACTCTGCAAGGAAATAGTGGGGTAAAAGCCATATGGAAAGGAGATGGTAATCGTGCTAGTGCACCTAGTGTAAGACAAGGGCAATTAGTCGAAGTCTATCAAGGTGCTGGAAGCGATAAATACTTTTGGCATTGGGCTGGAAATGACAGGGAATTAATGAGAGCAGAATCTGCTATTTACACTTACAATGCAAGTGGAGCTCCTTCGGGCGGCTTAGTCCCTATGACTAAACTTAATAGCTATTCGTTAACTATAGATCCTAAACACCACCAAATAGGCATTGCTACCTCTAAAAATAACGGTGAAGCTTGTGGATTCAATGTACAGCTTAATACCAAAAGAGGTGTTTTTTCATTTACTGATGATTTAGGGAATGTCTTTAATATAGATGGGCCTTCTAAGACCTATCTATTTAAGACAGCGCTTGGTGGCACTATTGCCATTAAAGGTAAAGACGTTACCATTGAAGGTAGTACATTAAGTTTTAAATTCGATAACATTTATTTTAATGGTAATGTTCTAATGATACGTGATCTTGCTGTTAATGGTAAGACCACATCAACCGGTATTACTAATAAAGGAGATATTACAAGCGACACTTTAAATGATGTTGCAGTATCTTCTTATCAACACAGTTAGGATTAAAATCTATGAAACAATACATTGACTTAGTTAACTACGTTTTAAGCAACGGCGAATATACTGATGATCGCACTAAGACAGGGACTCTCTCTGTTTTTGGTTATCAGTATCGCGTTAATTTAAGTGAAGGCTTTCCTTTACTCACTACTAAAAAAATCAACTTTCATTCAGTTGTAGCAGATTTACTATGGATGTTATCGGGCAGCACTAATATCAAAGACTTAAATAAAGACGGTGTCCATATTTGGGACGAATGGGCTGATCCTGAATCAGGTGATCTAGGCCCTATCTACGGTAAGCTGTGGAGATCTTTTCCTCATCACCAACAATTAACTGTTGTGACAGATATCGATATATTGGAGCAAGCCTACATTAAGGAAATTAAAATCAATCCTTTTGATCAAATCAAAGAGGTATTGAGAAAGATTGTTGAATTCCCAAACAGTAGGGCTTTAGTGGTGTCTTCCTGGCATCCATCGAGTACTCCAGATGAGGCGTTGTCTCCTCAAGAAAATGTCGCTAATGATAGACAAGCGTTAGCCTCATGCCAAACCCTTTTTCAATTTAAGCGCTATGGAGATAAATTACACTTACATCTCTATCAAAGATCATGCGATGTCGCATTAGGTCTCCCATTTAATATGGCCGAGTATTCTTTATTCCTACATCTTGTCTCTCATGTCTTAGGGTTAGTACCAGGTGAATTCATTCATAGCTTTGGTGACTTACACATCTACACAAATCACATAGCTGCCCTTAAAGAGCAAATTAAAAAACCGCCTCTTCCTCTTCCTAGACTTTGTATCAATGCGGATAAAGAAAGTGTATTCGATTATGTAATCGATGACTTTGAAGTATGCCAGTACAACCACCATAAACGAATTAAGTTTGATGTAGCCGTATAAGGCGTTTTTTATTTGAAGTTTCTTAGTATCTTACTAAACTAAGTATGTAAATAAATTTCTTTACCTAAATAAATAAAGGATATTTAAAATGGCTAAATTAATACAACGTTTTGTATACAACCAAAGACCATACTCAAAACTCACGCAAGAACAACGTGATGCTTTATACAGAACGATTGATAGCAGTTTAGATGTTGTTAGAACTGCCTCATCTATCATAGAGCAAGACTGTTTAGAGTCTTATAATCTACGCAATCCAGTAGTGATTTTAGATAATAATAAAGTAGCATTACAACACTCTTTATCTAAAATATTGAAAGAGGCTAAACACCTATCTTCTTTGGAAGCTTTAGATATGGATAAAATCAACCGTTTTTCAGGCATTAATTATGATTAGCGCTATTGTTTCTGTAGACACAAACTTTGTCATTGGAGTTAATGGACATCTCCCTTGGCATTGTAAAGAAGACTTAATGTATTTTAAAAAGCTAACTACAGGTAAAGTAGTCATTATGGGTAGAAATACCTATGAGTCTTTACCTAAAGGGGCTTTACCTGAGAGATCTAATTATGTAGTTACATCTAAACCCATTGATGATCCTAACATCAAATGTTTTGATTCATTGCAAAAAGCTATAGAAGCTGCTGAGTCAGATAAAATCTATAAGTGGATACCAAAAGCAAAAAGAGAAATCTTTATTATAGGAGGACAAAGACTTTATGAGGAGGCCTTAGACCGATACCTCATTGATAAACTTTACATTAGCTATATCGATACCACAGTCGATACCAGTGAGTGTGCCTACTATTCAACATTTCCAATAGAAAGTGTACTTAAAAACAAAAACATAATTGTCTCCACTGCATCATTCTGCCCACTTGCAAAAGCTAATGAAGCTATTGACAATTCTGATTTAATAGCACTTTTAAAAGCTGTGACTAAAGTTGCGAATAAACAAAAGAACACTGACAAAAACCTATTAGCTGGGTTTGTTGTCATCATGGGACTAATTGGCGTTATAGCCATAATAGCTATCCCGTTCTTTATGTTTAAACCACATATATCCAATACAACCCCTCACCATCACTTAGAGGTAAAAAGACTATGAAGATCGCATTATCTATGAAGCAAGTAAATTATGAGTCTTGCACATTAGGCGAATTTAAAGAAAAAGGATATCCTACAGTTTCGACAATGGATGACTCAAGCGAAGGCTATTTGGTCGTCTATACTGGTACTGGAAACCCTAATACTAAGGATTATCCAGACTATGTATCATGGAGCCCTAAAGAGACCTTTGATAAAAGCTACCATAACTTTGATAGCTTGCCATTTGGTTTAGCTATTGAGTTAGTCAAAGAAGGCTACATGATCTCAAGAGGAGAAGAACTCTTACTTAGCCATAAAGAATATAGCGATGGATTCTTTAAAACTGTAACAGAAGAAACTACTCTGCATTGGACACCGTCTACCGAAGATATGTTAGAGTCTGATTGGCATGCCTTTAAACAAGATTCAAAATAAAAACAGACTTATATAATCTATACGATGCAGCTCGCTCTGCATCGTATATTTTTAAGGAGAAAAAAAAAATGTTTGTGTTAAGCTATATTGTAAATAACCCTAAGGTTATTCTCGTTACTTTTTTTGTACTCACCGTAGCTTTAGGCTATATAGTCTATGATATTTATCTAAGTACTAAGTATCATACTAGAAACCATTTACCTTTACATCCTAATCTCGTTGGGGGAGATAGATATTCTCAATTCAATGTGGTTTGGTGTTCTTTAAAAGGTAAGTGTGGGTGGTATATCCAGTACAAACAAATGCATCAAACTCCACTGCCTACTTGCACTATTTATGGTACTAGAAATTTCATAGATGGGGCTATGCACCCTATTTATGATGTCTCTAAAAAAGGCATTTGGACTATTGAAGAACTCCTTCAATACTGGAAGGAATTAGAAGCGCTTAATGGCGTTTATGTTAACAAAAGAAAAAGTTTAAAAAGAGCTATTTCTTTAGACGAAAAAATCTTAGATACTTTATAGGAGGTGTAAAGTGGATACAATCAAAAAGATAGATGAATTGCCTACACTAATCGTAGTAATTGTATTTTTCATAATCGGCTATTTAGTCGGTAAAATTAATAAAGCTTAATTAGTCCAGAGTTTGAATTAAAGATTCTTAAAGTAAACTAGCTTTCCTATACCTCTCTTGGGATATCCCAAGAGAGGTATAGGTTTATTATTTTTTTATCTTTAATTTTACTTTAAGGTTTTCATAACACCCACGTAAAAGTAGTAAGAGTATTTCGACAAATAACCACACGAAATCTCCTTTAACGTAATGTACTATTTATTTTTTTGATGCTTTCATCATGAGCATAAGCTGCAACCTTTAATAAGTGAATGCTCATTGCTAATAACTCTAAGTCTTTAGCGACTTGATAAACTAGCATAGATACTTGTTTACTTTGTTCATTTGATAAATAACTAACCTTATTTTCTTTTGCATTTAAGTCACAAAGTCTTTTAATGTTCTTAGAAAGCTCAGTAGCTTTCTCACTCAATCCCTTACTCAACAATTCAGAGATTACATCAATGGTAGTATCTAAGGCTGTATTAACCTTTTCAATGCCTTCAGCATTACGATACACATCGTAATATTTTCTTTGTGCAATAGAATCGCCTACACTGCCATTAAAGTAATCTTGTAACTTTTTAGTATCAGCTTCTGCTGTACTCGTATAAGGAGGCAATAACCAAACCATATTGGTATAACCTGGAGTCGTTAGCATATTTAACGTCCAGTCATTTAAAGGTTTGATAATGTCTTGGTAAATGTTTCTTCTTGACTTAATCACTAATTCAAGATGACTAACATACTCCATGTAATCTTTACTTATGTATTCTGGAGTATAAACCGTGTAAATGTCAAGATCAGTTCTTGACAGTTTAGATATTTTTAAGCTTGCAGATTTAGATGAATTGCTTACTAAATTAGCTGGAATAGCTTTCACTGATAATAGTGTAGTAAGCTTAGACGTATAGCCATTTAAAAAACCAAATAACTTATGTATGTCTAATCCTTCTGTACTGATTTCTAAAGATTTTTTTTGTATATCGGACTCTAATACAAATAGATCAGTTGACATTTTATTTCCTTAAAGGTGAGAATTTTTTATGAGTTTTTCAAAATCAGTTAGCCCAATACAAATACTAAACCCTATGTTTCAAATAGGGTGTTTTATTGACATATTGACGGGCACATACTATTTAGATGAGCGAGGTGACAGTAATTTAAACGGGGGTCTCCCCGATATGTTTGGGATAGTGGGTGTTATGGATAGCTGGAAGACTACGGTATTGATAAAATTCAACATCAATGTTTTAGATAGATACGCTATTGCAAGCTCTACAGTTTATGATAGTGAAGCGACCCATAAGTATATGAGGATCAATGAGCTTGCAGCAGATAGCTATACTCTAAAAGACATTGACTTTTGTAATCCAGATGACATTAACCGTTATCGTTTTACAATCACATCTTTTTCAGAAGTAGATGAATTAGGTCGTGTCCAATGGTTAGACATTATGATGGATAACTTAGGTAAATACGCTACTCAAAAAAGTAGTAATAAAAAACCTACGCTTTATACTACTCCTTTCATAGAAGGCTCTTCATTTATCACAATCAGGGAAGTGGATATAGTGAACATTGACTCATTCGGTCAGAGTAAAATTAGCACTATTGAAAATGGCGTTAAGACTAAAAATAAAGTAGGAGATTCTGAACAAAACACCGCCTCAATGGATGAAGGTCGTTATAAAACCAACATTAACAACCTAATGCCGTCTATTAGTAGACGAGGTGAAATACGTTTTGGTTTAACTACCCATATTCAAAAAGAAACAAACATGGAAGGAAAGTTTGCTGTTAAAAAAGAAAAACTTACTCACACTAAATCAGGTTATGAATTAAAAGGAGTGGGTACCTCTTATCAAAAGCTTTGTAGTTGGATTATAGAGATTAATAAATCTGAAAAGTTTGATAATGAAACAGCTAATACTGGTGTTTATTATCCATTGGTAGAATCGGATAGATCCAAAGACTGTAAAGACTTAAACCTATTAACATGCGTTATGACTCGTAATAAAAATGGAGCACACGGCACTAGCTTTAAATACGTAGTGTCTCAACGAGAAGGTCTAAAAGAACACTTAAGTATGTTTCATCACTTAAAGGAAAATAAGTGGGGTTTAGTCAGTGATTCTTTTCCTACTGCATTAATTTTGCGTCCTGATGTAAAATTAAATCGGACTACTGTAAGAGGAATCATTGATAATGACTATCTATTAAAACGTGCTTTAGAAATTGAAACTGATATGTACTGGATGGGCATTGTCTTTTCACCTGCTGCAAAAGAACATTTATGTACACCAAAAGAACTTTATGAAGATATCATTAAATTAGGTTATAACTGGGACACTCTTTTGGGTAAAACACGTGGCTATTGGATTCCACGTGAGTTTGACAACGACAACTTACCACCGCTCTCTACTATGTCTTTACTAAGAATGCGTAAAGGAATCTATACACCTTTTTGGTTAAAGACTGACTATATTAATTCCACCTCTGGGTTTTTAAAAGAAACTTTACTCTCTATTCCACCTAAAGAATTAAAAGGATAGTGTCATGATACTTAACATAATTGAAGAGATGATCGTCAATGTTTTTGGCTTTAATGCTTTAAAAAGTTTTAAAGCCATTATACTAAAAAACGATTCATCTTTAATAGAAAAAACTACACCTCGCGAAGAGCAGATAGATATCATCAATCGCCTTACGATAGAGGTTCTTAATGAGCATCTATTTGATCCTTCTATTAAACTATGGTTATTAGACTCTAAAAAAGAAAGCCCTGAAAACTACACTGCGATTTATTGTAATAAGGTCTTACCACATTTAATCAAAAGAGGAATTATACATGTCTAATAGAGTAAAAGCAACAGCGGCTTGGCTTGCATTCTTAAAGGAATGTAATCCCCATACTAAAAACATTCAAATCTATGAAAAGTTTTTTGAGTCTATGTCTGATAAAGACTTTAAGATCTTTGTCGATAAGTGTAAAAACAAAGAAATCATTCTTCCCTATTATGCGCCTAATATTGAGGAAAAGGATGTCACTGTTGAGACTTGTTTAAAGTTAGCTAAAAAACTAAACATTAACTTTTTACAGAGAGTGATTACTACTAGCCACGTTACTGGCATTCGTAAAATGTCACCTGTCCGATATTTAGTGGTTACTGTACCTAGTAGACGGCAATCACAACACGTGACTAAAGGTAAAGCTATAGCCGAGACTAGCCGTTATATCGATAACCTATCAGGCCAGGTTATTGGAAATTCAAAGGTTGCTAAACTCTCTCAGCCTGAATTACAATTACTACAAGCACAAGGCTTTAATAACACCATCTATGAGTTAGCAGGGGTAAGAGGTGGTAATGTTGAAGGTTTAAAATTAGCTAGACGTAATCTAATTAGTAGCGGCAGATATAGCCTAGAAGAAATACAAAAAACTGGTAATCGTGCTGAGGCTATTCAAACAGCTAATACCATTTTAAAAGCCATGCTTTATGAAAGTAATCTCTAAAGGAATTTATTATGAAGCTCACATTAAGTTTAGGTTTAGAAGTCAATAAGCAAGTAGAAAACTTAATCGCTAAAGACAGAACATTGACTAAATGCCGATTAGCACATTTGTTAGGTCAATGTTCTGTCGAAAGCTTACACTTTACAAAAACACGAGAGAATATGAATTACAGTGCTGTGGGACTTATGAATACATTCCCAAGCTACTTTAAAAATACACTAGAGGCTCAAAAGTATGAACGCAATGCTGTAAAGATAGCAAATTACGTTTATGCTAACCGAGAAGGGAATGGGCCACCTGAATCCAATGATGGGTGGAATTACAGAGGAGGGGGTTACTTAGGTCTCACCTTTAAAAACAATTACACTGATTTCTTTCATTCGATTGGATTACCTAAAGATTCTAATCCTGAATTAGTCGCTACCACATATGCTTTGGAGTCAGCTCATTATTTTTTTACTAAAAACGGCATTTACTTTATTGCCGATAAAGGACTAGATGAGTCTACCTGTAAATTAGTTACTCGTAAAATCAATAAAGGGGACTTTGACCTTATTCAATTAGACAATAGAATTAAATGCACTTTAAATGTATTTAATCATTTAGTTTAATTCCTTATGAAAAAAATAAGAATAATTGTAGATTTAGACAGCCTATTCGATACTCGTTTAGGCTGTGTCAAATTACTCTATCCAGATTCTTTATTCCCTTTAATACAAAACGGCTATAGTAAACGATACCATAATAAATTATCTCTTCTCTGTGACGCTATAGACGATGACAAGATAAATGGTTTATTTGAGATAAGAGATATTCCAATTCTTAAAGCTTCTGGAAAGACCCAAATTGTAGATATGCTATCAAAGCGTATACTAGAAGATAAATACATTAATGCTAGAAATCCCACAGCAAGGGACTTAGACATCATTATAAACACATACCCTTACTCTATTGATAGGGGTTTAATGAAGATTCTTGTTGAGGAATTAAGACTCGTCTTAAACACCAACAATATATCTCGCATTAATTTACCTGTAAAGGATTTAACTCCTGAGTTTTTAAAGACTAGTTACAATAGACTAATAACCCATAACGTCGATCAATGGATGCTGATACATAGCGAGTCTTTACTTAATGAACCCATTCCTTACTTTAGCATTATTGGTCCTGGTCTTATCCATGACATAGATGGCTTATTAAACGAAATGAGAAAAAATGGTATAGCAACTGATGAAGCCTCTCTTTATCGTTATATTTATGGTCTTTTAAATAAGGTAAGACAAGACATGTCACCTTTGATTGAAATAGAGTATTTAGCTGCTAGTGACTTTAGTATTTCATTTCCAAAAATAAACCATTCAGAATAGACTTAACCCGATCGTATGTGTTATTTATTTTTTCTCACTTACAAACAAAAAGGATAAAGGATGACTGATTTAGAAATTAAACGACTGCTAGATAACAATAAACATTTAGTAGTTTTATACTTCTATAGCAGTAGTTGTATACCTTGCAAAGGGTATGGGCCTACGTTGGAAAAGATAGTGGAGTCCTTTGATAAGGATAAAATTACATTACTCCCTATCAACGTAGAGGAGACATCTTTAACAACCGTCTATGGGATTCGTAGTGTCCCTACGACTGTTTTTGTTAAGGATAAAGAAACACTTTCCATTGAGGTTGGCTCGAGATCCGAAAAGGCTTTACGAGATCTTATCAAAAAATTTATTTAATTAATAATATACTGGTCTATGGTTTAGGGCTATCCCTAAACCATAGCTGTTTCTTTTTTTGTTAAAACTTATATTATCTAAATGAGGCAAATATGATTACTGTAGCTAACATTTCCACTGCCTTATCCATAAGAGAAATGTCAGTAGGTCTTTTTGAATCCTGTATGGACACTCTATTTAAAATAGTCTCTAATGATGAGCTATTTCAAATATTGGCTATGCACATAAGCACTAATGCTAAGCTTAAAGGCAGTATGTTTGTTTATACTCCTAATCAGGATAATACCCACGATAAAGTGTTTCAAACAAGCGAAGAAAGCTATCGTGCAATTAAACTTAGCAT
>Ga0007828_1000333_pt1 | contig 12296 bp, 13 predicted proteins | sample CryBogCBE16Oct07_FD_71232 | JGI IMG/M metagenome (GOLD analysis project Ga0007828, IMG submission 71232) | Freshwater microbial communities from Crystal Bog, Wisconsin, USA - CBE16Oct07 | ecosystem: Environmental > Aquatic > Freshwater > Lake | place: Crystal Bog, Wisconsin, USA | collected...
TCAGAGCGCAGATTTTGACTCACGCATTGAACAGGCTAAGAAATTCTTACAGCTTGCGAATGAGGCTGACACTACAAATCGCTCTGAAGCCTTAGAAGACTTACGTTTTGGCGCAGGGGATCAATGGCCAGTAGAGATTCAGAACAGTCGTACCTTAGAAGCTCGTCCTTGCTTGACTATTAATAAAATTGACCCGTCTGTACGTCAGATCACCAATCAAATCCGTCAGCAACGTCCAAGGATGAAATGTCACGGGATGAACTCCCAAAGTGACAAAAAACTTGCTGAGATAATTACCGGGATATTCAGGCATATTGAAGTTCAATCGGACGCAGACCAAGCCTACGATAACGCTAATGACTTTCAAGTCCGCATGGGCTGGGGTTATTGGAGAGTTACGACAGACTATATTTCTGACGATTCTTTCGACCAAGAAATCTTTATCAAGCAGATTACAAACCCTTTCACCGTATATTTTGATCCAAACTCTGTAATGCCTGATGGCTCAGATGCTGAAGAATGTATGGTGACCGAGGTTATACCGAAAGCTCAATTTAGAGCGATGTATCCCGGTGCTGATGACGGTGGAAACTTCACACTTCGTGGAACTGGGGATTCTGATGCGATGTGGGTGATGAAAGAGGACGTTCGGATTGCCGAATACTTCTACACCGTTCGAAGTCAGACAACTCTTTATTTGCTCTCAGACGGGTCTAAAGTCTTCAAAGAAGATTACGACAAAGATTCAGGTCTGACTATCATGGAAGAACGTGAGACCGTCCGCAAAGATATTCATTGGTGCAAGCTCACCGCTATGGAAATCCTAGAAGAAGGCGTTTGGGCTGGTAAATATATCCCAATCGTTCCTGTTTACGGACAACAATTAATTGTTGACTCTAAGCGTAAGCGGTTTGGTTTGATTCGTCAGGCCAAAGACCCTCAGAGAATGTACAACTACTGGTCCACGTCAATGACCGAATCTATCGCTTTAGCTCCAAAGGCTAAGTGGTTGATTGCAGAGGGTCAGGACGAAGGACACGAGCAGGAATGGGCACAGGCCAACACAAAGGCTTTTCCTGTCTTACGTTATAAACAAAAAGACATCGAGGGAATCCCTGCGCCAGTACCGTCTAGGATTCAGCCTGAGCCTCCTCCAGCTGGGGTTATGGGTGCGATGGGCGTTATTGACCAAGATTTGAAGTCTGTGCTTGGTGTCTTTGATCCAAATCAAGTACCGACCGGAAATATCTCAGGAAAAGCGCTAAATGGTCAGCAGCAACAGATTGATCTGACTAACTATCACTATTACGACAACTTTACCCGTTCCTTGCGCTGGACTGGAAAGATTATTCTTGATCTGATTCCGAAGGTTTACGACACACAAAGAACGCTCAGAATTATCGGAGATGATGGAAAGCCTGATCTAGTGACTTTGAATGAGCGCAAAATCAACGAAATGGGCGTTGAGGAAGTCTTAAACAACGTCACAGTTGGTGAATACGATGTGGTCATGGATACAGGCCCGGGTTACAACTCTAAGCGTCAGGAGGCCGTAGATTCGATGATGACTTTACTGAGCGCAGACCCCGGACTGATGCAAACCGCTGGGGATTTGATTTTCAGGAACATGGATTTCCCCGGTTCAGACGTTATTGCCGACAGGATGGCTGCTGCGAACCCGTTGGCTCAGGTCAACGATAAGTCTGATGTACCGCCACAAGTTCAGATGCAATTGGCGCAGTCTCAGGCGGTTATTAAACAGCTTCAACAACAAATCCAGCAAATGCAACTTGAGCAGAAATACGGAATGTCTGTCAAGCAAATGCAAGAAACCGAAGAAACCAAACGTGAACTCATGCGTCAAACTGCGAAAGCGCACGACATTGAGATGCGAGACTCTGAGCGTAAGTACGTTGCAGAGCTCAATGTTCACGGCAAAGCACAAGATGCGGACTTGAAATCTCAGACTCAGTTGGAAGTCGAGCACATTAAAGCTCAGGTGGCTTTATTGTTGGCTCAGGTGGACAAAATGAGCGAGAAGGCTTCAACGCAACAGACAATCGAGAGAGCAATTTAGGGCAAAAGCCCAAAACCTTACCCGTCAGGTAGACGGGGAAAATCCTTGAGGTAACTCATGAGCGACAAAGAAGCAAGTAACGTAGTTACAAGCGAAAATTCAGCAGATTTCTATTCGCAAAAACTTGGTTTAACTAATGAAACGCCTGTTGAGGCTGTGGTCGAGGAAACTCCCGCAGAGCCGACAGAAGAAGTAGTTGAGGACGAGCCTAGTGCGGAAGAAGAAGCGAAAACGACAGGCAAGAAAAAGGGTATTGACAAGCGATTCAAAGAACTTACTTCAGAGCGTGAATTGGCCCGTCAGGAAGCTGATAGGGAGCGTCAGGCAAGGATTGAGTTAGAGAACCAGCTTAAAGAGATTCAAACTCGTACTGAGCAGTCTAAAAAGGGTGCAGAAGTCGATCCAGAGCCTCAACCCTCACAATTTGGCGATATGGTTGAATACTATAAAGCCTTGAGTGAGTGGAATACCGACAAAGCGATGCGAGAGCGTGACCAGCGAGAATTACAGGCAAGAATGGATGCTGAGAAAGCCAGAGTTATGAGCTCTTGGAATGAAAAGCAAAACAAGTTCAAGTCTGAAAATCCTGATTACGAAGAAAAAGTTAAGCAGTTGCAGTTCCCGGCTTCGCAAGAAGTACAGGATGCAATTCTTACAAGTGATTTCGGAGCGGAAGTTTTGTATCACTTGGGCAAGAATCCTGATCTAGCAAAAAAGATCGTGGAGATGCCACTTACTAAAGCATTGAAAGAACTCGGTAAGATTGAGGCGCAGTTTGAATCCAAGCCCGAAGAAAAGCCTGTCGTTACAAAGAGTAATGCACCGAAGCCGATTTCTCCGCTTAAAGCGACTTCATCCGCTGCTGATACACCGATTGGATCTGATGGACAGTTTCACGGTACTTATCAACAATGGAAAGAAGCACGTAAAGCAGGAAAGATCAGATAAATTTTTAACTTTAAGGAAATATCATGTCGAATAATCTTTTGACGATATCGAAAATCACCAACGAAGCGTTGATGGTTCTAGAGAACGAACTCACATTTACGAGCGAGGTGGATCGCAATTATGATGATCAGTTTGCGGTCATTGGTGCGAAGATAGGAAATACTGTGAATGTCCGCAGACCCGGTAGGTTCCTAGGCACAACAGGCCCAGCTTTGAACGTTGAAGACTTCAACGAATCAAGTGTGCCAGTAACTCTAAGCACGCAGTTCCATGTCGACACACAATTTACTACCCAAGACTTAGCATTAAGCCTTGATATGTTCTCTGACCGTGTGTTGAAACCCGCTGTTGCAGCTATTGCCAACAAGATTGACCGTGATGGTTTAAACATGGCTGCTCTGCAAACTGCTAACATCGTTGGCGTTGCTGGTACACCTCCAACAGGATTAATCACTTTCTTAACAGCTGGTGCTTATCTTGATTCTGAAGGCGCACCCAGAGATGGCCGTCGTTCATGTATCGTTGAGCCTTTTACAACTGCAACAATCGTTGACTCTTTGAAAGGACTTTTTGTTCCTCAAGAAGCCATCGGTGAGCAGTATCGCAAAGGTCTGATGGGCCGGGATTCCGCTGGGGTAAATTGGCGTTTGGATCAAAACGTTGTGAGCCAAACATTTGGTTCATACTCTGGTGTAACTTTGCAAGCTAACACAACAGCTGCTGTTGGTTACTTGACAAGCGGTTGGGCACAATACTCAACGATCCAATTGAATACTGCATCTAGCACAGCTACGCTGAACGCTGGTGACGTTATTCAGATCGCTGGTTTGTACGCAACTAACCCACAAAACCGTCAGGCTTATGGTTCAGGCAAACTCCGTAACTTTGTTGTTCAAGCTACTACTACAGTAACTACAGGCGCAACAAACATCCAAGTTTCTCCTGCAATCATCACAGGCGGTCAGTTCCAAAACACAATCGTGATTGGTGCTACATCCACAACTGCAACAGTAACTCCTTTCAACAACACAGGCACATTAAGTCCACAAAACATAATGATGCACAGGAATGCCTTTACTCTTGCCGTAAACGACTGCGGCTACTTACAAGCAGCGTAAGTAGAAAACCGTCCCTGATTGACTTGGAGTGCCTGAAGAGGTTAACAAGGCGCAAGCAGATTGAAAGATCGTGCAGCGTGAACGACTAAGTGGGATGGCAGCGAAAGCTGATGCGATAGTCTGAACTACCCTATAACTGAACTGAAGGGGTAGAGGAGAATCCGAAGAGTTTCTCCCGCCACAATTGTGGTCAGTAGGCGAAAGCCGAAAGTAACAGAAATGAGCCGATTTAGAGCTTCCTGAAGGTGTCCATTTTGCTGGACGTGCTTCCGATAAAGAGATCGGATTGTCTATGCGTGTGGTTCGCCAATACACCATTAACAACGATTCAATCCCGACTCGTCTAGATGTGTTGTATGGCTGGGCACCGCTATATCCTGAACTCGCTTGCCGTATCGCAGCTTAATCATTTAAAGGAAACAAAAAATGAGTAATCCCGGACCAGCAACCACAGTATCGGCACACCCAAGTAACGTCACCACAAATCAAGCTCTCCGCTTGATCGCTGTGGCTAAAGGCGTAAACTTAAATGCCGTTGCTTTCACTCCTGTGCAAGTTAACAACTCCACAGCTTATTTACCTAAAGAATTGATTGTTACCAACGTGAATAACGCTGGTTCAGTTGTATCTCTGTCTACAACGACAGCTTTAGGTATCACAACCACAAACGCTGGATCACCATCTAGCTTGTTTGGTGCGTTGTCAACTGCTCAAATCGCAGCTTTGTCAACATCAACTTTAGGCACAGCTTACTTGGACTCTAGTTCAACAAGCCTGTCTTTAGCTAACCAAACTCTGTACGTTGACGTAACAGTCGCTTCTGGCGCTACTGGAACTGGTGACGTATACGTTTATGGCTACGATTTCAGCTAATCGCAGTTAAAACCGGGGAAAGTCACCTCCAAAAGGGGTGGCTTTTTCTGTTTTTATCGCTACAATTAATTCAAAGGAAACATCATGCCCTCTACCACAATCGCTCGTGGCAATGCTCACGAAACCTTTTATATTGCGCCAAGCATCACTCCTGCTGCGCTTCCAACAACTTCAACTCAGTCTTTACAAACCTTTGCAATTTCTGGTTTGCAGACAACTGACATCGTTTCTTTACAACAATACCAAGGAAATCAAACTTCCAACGTAATCGTAAGTAACGTAGATGTTGCAACTGCCAATGTTTTAACAGTTCAGTTCCAAAACACTTCAGGCGCTGCTACTGCTATCACTCCGGCTGCTGGTGTTTATCAGTTTCAAGTGGTACGCATTGAAGGCGCTCCACAATCTACGAACGCAGCATAATGGCTAATACAAGCGTCTTTAGGCCAGTTGGCCCGTCCTACGCTATATCGGTGTCAACAACCGCATCAAGCGCTTTGACCGTGACCCCAACGGGTAACGATCAGATCAACTTTTGTGGTTTTTTGAACACTTCGACAAATCCTGTGGCTATTACGATTTCCGAAGCTAACGCTTTGAATTCCGTAACCCCAGCAACTCCAGTTATGCCTGTTTCGGGTACACCCCAACAAGTCGTAATGCTTGGAGTTTCCATGTCTAGTCCTATGGTTATTGCCGTACCCCCTAACGGGTTTGCGGTAAGCGCTATTTGTGGAGCTAACACAGCAACTGTTTATGTAACTCCTATGGCAGATCAATCATGACCAACCAAGTTGCATACACAAGCACTCCCAACACGACTCCTGTTAACACTTTCGCTGCTCAACCAATTATTGCTAGTGGATTTGGTACTGCACCCAAAATTGTGGGCGCAACACCAAACGCTTTTGCAATAACTATTGGAAGCGGTGGGGCTAATAACGGAGTTTTGACATTACCACCAGCACCAAATGGATGGATTGCTTTTGCTAATGATTTAAATATCTCAACCGGTGTTTATATTCTGCAAACAGCATCTTCAACAACATCTATTACTGTTACAAGTTACTCAAATACAAGCGGTTCAGCTTCCCCAATGACAGCTGGAGACGTAGTATTGTTTAACTGTATTCCCTACTAATGACAAATCAAACTGCAAAAACCGTAACGACAAATATTGTCCCAGTTCAGGCGATATTTGATGTCAATGGCGTTTGCGTTGGTTTAGTAGGCCCGGGGGGAGAGTTTTTCTCTCCTCCTCTTTCTTCTGATATTATTAATTTTGCTACGATCACAAATAGCACAATTGATAGTTCTCCAATTGGTGCGACAACGCCCTCAACGGGTGCGTTTACCAGTTTGTCTAGCTCGAATGTAAACATTACGGGCGGATCAATTTCAGGCGTTAGCATAGCGATTACTGCGCTAAATAACACCCCTGTGGGCAATATAACGCCATCCACAGGCGCTTTCACAACTCTAGGTGCTACGAGTGCATCATTCACGAATTTAAGCGTTACAAACACGATTACAGGCTCGATTTCGGGTAATGCTGCTACTGCCACAACGGCTACAACTGCGACAACCGCAACGACTGCGACTACAGCGACAACGGCTACAAACTTGGGCGGTGGGTCTGCTGGTGCAGTTCCCTATCAAACGGGCTCTGGGGCTACGTCTTTTGCGACAGGAACAGGGGTTTTTGTCGGGGGATCGACTCCGAGCTTCACAACAACTCCTACATTTGTAGGAACAAACATTTCTGGCACAGCTTCTGCTTTAAGTATCGGTGGAAACGCTGCGACTGCTACTACATCTACCAATCTTGCTGGAGGTTCTGCTTATGCAATACCGTACCAAACGGGCTCTGGCACGACTTCGTTCGTTAGCTCGGGCACTTCAGGCCAAGTCTTTCAAACGCTTGGTTCAGGGTCTGCGCCACAATGGGTAAGTCAGTCTTCACTATCAGTAGGCTCGGCTTCTAATATAGTCGGGGGCGCTGCTGGGCAGATTCCTTATCAAACCGCTATTGGTGCAACGAGCTTCACCGCTGCCGGAACAACTGGTCAACTGCTTCAATCTAATGGCACAAGCGCCCCAACTTGGGTCAATGCAAACTCTTTGAGCGTGGCGAGTGCGACTAATTTACTGGGCGGTGCGACTGGATCGCTTCCCTATCAATCCGCAACAAACGCAACGACTTTTCTAGGGATTGGCTCAAACGGGCAAGTTTTGGGGATTTCGGGTGGTGCGCTGACTTGGACTACACCGACTGCCTACGCAACGGTGACGGATGACACGACCACCAACGCAACTCGTTACCCGTTATTTGCAAATCAGACAAGCGGAAATTTAAGCACAGAGTACACGAGCTCGACTAATTTAAAGTACAACCCAAGCACGGGTTCTTTTAGTGCCTTGCAGTTTGCGGTCGGGACTTTAAGTTACACCCCGGCTAATGCTTTGGCTTATCTGCAAAACTCGGTTAGCACTTATAACCAGTTTATTATTCAGAATACAAACACAGGGGCAACGGCTTCCTCTGATGTAATTGTCAACAATAATCTATCTACCGACTCCACCTATTACGGTGATTTCGGTATGAACAGCTCTAATTTCAGCGGTTCAGGGTCATTTAATGCGCCTAATATGGTGTATTTAACTGCTACGACTGCTGATTTAGCGATTGGAACGACCACAGGAAACGCTGTTCACTTTGTCACGAGTGGAACAACAACCGATAACGCAACGATTGCCTCAACAGGGATTTGGACGTTTAACAACGCTATAAACCTAGCGACTGGTACAACAACCCTAGCGCCTCTGACGTTTACTTCAGGCACAAACCTGACAACCCCGGTTCAGGGAGCTCACGAGTTTGACGGGGCTTCTCTTTACATTACTGGAAATACAAGCACAGGCTCTGGCAGACAGATAATTAACGCCTCTCAAGTGGCTCAGTTAGCGACCAGCGCAAGTGTGGCGTCAGGCGGACAATTCTTTACTTCTACCGTCAGACCTGAGTTGATTTCAGGGCATTTGTATAAATTTCAGTACAAATTGATTTTTACAAAGTCAACTGCCGGGACAGTTACAGTATCGTTTTCTAACTCTGCTACGTCCAATTTCACCGTATTTGATGCAAATATGCAGCTTATACAGGTAAATAATGGCACTACAGCGAACTATAACGCCTACGCAGCAGCTGCGACAACCGCAACATTCCAAGCCTCATTCTCGCTTTTGGATGCGACAACTTATGTGGCCAATATTGAGGGTGACATTATTCCATCGGCAAACATGAGACTTCAGCTTTTAGTGACAGATTCCGCAGGGACTGTGACTTCATTACTTGGGTCTAATTTTGTATTTACAGACTTTGGCACGACAAATATAGGGAATATCGGATGACCTATACATGGAAAATTAAAGACATGGAAGTGGAAAATGACGTTATTTTGGGCGCTCATTATTCCTGTATTCTTTCTGATGACACAAATTCTGTAGAAACTGAGGGCTGGTGGCCTTTAAAACCCCGAGTTCCAATGCCCGTATTTAAAGATATTACTGAAGAACAAGTTTGCGCTTGGGTCGAAGAAGATAGTACACAAGACGGAGTAAATCCGATAAAATCTCGTCTAGCAGAACAATTGGCAAACTTGAAAAAAGAAAAAGTAAAGATGCCGTGGCTTCCTGCTGAAACTTTTAAGGTGTCCCTATGACCGTGCCAATAGATGTTATTACGAGGGCGATGAAAGACATAGGGGCTATTGCCTCGGGAGAAACACCGACCCCAGACGAAGCGCAAGATGCTTTTGATATGCTTAACGATTTATTGGATCAGTTGTCCAATGAGTCAATGATGACGTTTTACAAGACTGAAATCATCTTCCCTATAGTCCCCGGTCAAACTCAATACACGATTGGCCCAACTGGTCAAATCGGTGCTCAAGTGACAGGCACGATCACAGGGAACGTATTAACGATCAACACCATTAATTCAGGTGGCGTGGCTATCGGTCAAATGTTATCAGGCCCGGGAATTACGACAGGAACGACCATCACAGGCTTTCTGACGGGTGCTGGTGGGCAAGTTAACGAGGCAGGGACGTATCAGGTTAACATTAATCAAAACACGCTTGCACCAGCTTTTACAGGGTCTATCTCTGGGACAACTTTAACTGTAACTGCGGTTTTTCAAGGCTATATCGGGCTTGGAGCGGTGATTACAGGCACGGGCGTGACCACAGGCACTACGATTTCAGGGCTGATTAGCGGAACGGGTGGCACAGGAACTTATCAGGTTAGTGTCAGTCAGACAGTCGGTAGCGAGTCAATGACTGCGACAATTACACCGATCACTATCCAGCTTTACTACCAAAGACCTTTAGCAATTAATTCAGGGTTTGTAAGGGTAAACACTAATTCAAATGGTGTGCCTGTTTATCAAGGTGGACTGGATTATCCGTTGTCTGTTCTTGATTACGGGCAATACCAAATGATTGGACTAAAGACTCTGAGTGGTCCGTGGCCTAAAGCGTTTTATTATCAGCCAAGCGAAGAACTTGGAAATATTTTTGTTTGGCCTAACCCATCTCAGGGTGAAATGCACTTATTTGCAGACACTTTGTTCACAAGATACACAAATTTGACCGACCCAATGTATCTGCCACAAGGATTTTCAAACGCACTCAGATGGTTGCTTGCTGAGAGACTAATGCCGATGTTCGGTAAAGTTAACGGCACTCAGCTTCAAATGATTGGTGCTTACGCAGCTCAAGCAAAGTCTGAACTCAAGCGTACAAATATGCGTCCTCCACCAGTTTCTCGCTACGATGAAGTTATCACGTCCAGTCGTTCTCGTGACGCCGGGTGGATATTATCAGGAGGCTTTTTTCGCTAATTTTTAGTGAAACTAGAATAAAAATGTATTACATTTATCAACATAGAGCTGCGGATACAAATCAAATCTTTTACGTTGGTAAAGGTAAAGATAAGCGCTTTTGCGATAAAAATAAACGTGGCAGACATTGGAAGTTTTATGTAGCTAAACACGGTTTTGTTCCAGAAATCATACAAGATGGAATGGACGAAGAATTAGCGTTTTTAGCTGAGATGGAATGTATTGACGCTTATAAGAAACGTGGGATTAAACTAACCAATATGACCAACGGTGGAGAGGGTCGTTCTGGTTATTCTTTTCCACATACTGAAGAATCTAAAAGAAAAATGTCAATTGCTAGAATTGGTAATACCAATAAATTAGGCAAGAAAATTTCTGACGAATCAAAAGAAAAAATAAGCGTTGCTAGAAAAGACAAACCTTTAAGCGAAGAACACAGAGCTGCAATTAGCAAAGGTTTAATTGGTAATCGACATACTGCAAAGTTGACTGATGACCAAGTAAGATTTATTAGATTAAATCAAGGCAAAATGACTCATATTGAATTGGGTCAAATGTTTGGAATCCACAAAAACACAGTCCATAAAATATGGCGATTTGAACGTTATAAAGGCGTAAACTAACATGGCATCAACTACATTCGTCAATTATCAAACCGTTATAGACGCTGGATGGCTCAACGATGTCAACTCAGCGGTTTATAGCGGTACATTTCAAGCGACTACTCTGAGTCCTACCAATATCACGGTCAGCGGTGCTATTACTGCTAACGGGACTATCTCAGGTTCAGGGTTTAGCACTTACTTAGCAAGCCCTCCTGCGATTGGTGGAACTACCGCAGCTGCTGGTGCGTTTACTACTCTTTCTGCAAGTTCTACTGTCAGCGGAACTGGATTCAACACCTACTTAGCAAGCCCTCCTGCAATCGGTGGGACAACGGCTGCTTCAGGTAAGTTCACAACTTTGACAAGCACAAGCGATGCTACGCTACACGGACTAACAGTAGGTTTAGGTGCAGGGTCTGTATCTACAAATACTGCTATTGGTACAAGTGTTTTAGCAAGCGGGTCATTGACAGGAGGTTCCAATACTGGTGTTGGTTATCAAGCACTTAATGGAGTAACAAGCGGCGATTCAAATTCCGCATTTGGAATTTCAGCATTGACAAGTATCACAACTGGAGCAAGCAATACAGGAATTGGACGTGCTGCTGTAGGAAATACAACTACTGGTTCTTACAACACAGCAGTTGGTCGTGATTCTTTACTAAACAACACCACAGCATCTAACAATACAGCAGTAGGGTATCAAGCAGGGTATAACATAACAACAGGAGGCAATAATTCTGCATTTGGCGCACAAATAATGGATCAAGGTACTGGTGTAACTGGTACAGAAAATTCTGCGTTTGGTCGAATTAACATGAGAGCGTTGACAAGTGGCTCAAGTAATTCTGCTTTTGGTAACATTGCGTTAAATGGATTGACAACTGGTTCATATAACACCGCTATTGGAGCTTATGCTGGTTTTGGAGTTACTACAGGTTCTCACAATGTATATATTGGTCAATCTGCAGGTGATGGTTCGGTAACTTCAACTACTGGCTCCGGAAATATTATTGTTGGAGATTCAAGTAGTTTATCTGGTGCTGGTGATAGTAATGAAATTGTTATTGCATACAACGCAACTGGTAAAGGTAGTTCTACTGGATATATTAGTGCTAATGGAGGATCAATTTACCAAGGCAACAACTCTACTCTTTGGTCTATTACTTCTGACGAACGTCTTAAAAAGAACATTGTAGATAACACCGTTGGTCTTAGTGCAATTAATCAAATTAAAGTTCGTAACTTTGAATATCGTTTACCTGACGAAATTACAGATTTAGACAAGTCAAATGCTGTCAATATTACAGGCACTCAACTTGGCCCAATTGCTCAAGAACTTCAACAAGTATTGCCAGATTGCGTAAAAACAGAATCTACTGGAGTAATGTCAGTTGATCCAAGTGACGTTATGTGGCACATGGTTAACGCAATTCAAGAACTATCCGCACAAGTAACAGCATTACAAGCTAAGGTGGGCGCATGAACAAACTAATCACACTCTTAAAAACAAAGTCCGTTCAATGGGCTTTGGTCGTTGCGGTTTTATCCGTACTCCAAGGTTTTGTAATGGAATTTCCACTAACCCCAGTCCATCAAATGATTGCTGGTGTGACTATTTCAGTTGTCGTAGTTCTTCTTAAATTTTTGGAAGGCGTCTAAATGGCCGATTTTGGCTTTGTCGGAGCTGCTTATCAAGCACCATCAATCTACCAAGATGCTCAAGAATGTATCAACTGGAGACCTGAAGTTGATCCAACTAAAGCACAAGG
>Ga0007828_1000342_pt1 | contig 12179 bp, 6 predicted proteins | sample CryBogCBE16Oct07_FD_71232 | JGI IMG/M metagenome (GOLD analysis project Ga0007828, IMG submission 71232) | Freshwater microbial communities from Crystal Bog, Wisconsin, USA - CBE16Oct07 | ecosystem: Environmental > Aquatic > Freshwater > Lake | place: Crystal Bog, Wisconsin, USA | collected...
GAGCAGGTGATTGACTCGATGGCCATAGCAGCAGCCAACAACGTGCCACAGTCTCTTGATGAGGCCGGTACCTTTATGGATGCCGCCCATAAAAAAGACGCCATAGGCGCCCGTTTGATTCAAAAGTTATGTAAACCCAATAGGAAAGGAGAGTATGAAGATGATCCAGAGTTACTCGCCCAGTTATTTAAGTACTGTGCCCAAGACGTTAGAACTGAAATGGCAATCGTCAGGCTCCTGCGTCCCCTTGCAGCCTCTGAGCAGAATGTATGGGAGCTTACACAACGGATTAACCTGCGTGGTGTGCCAGTGGATCCAAACGAGCTCCAGAACGCCGTAAAAGCAGTCGGTGAGGCTCAGGCCTTAATTGATGAGGAATGCGTCTCCTTGACCGGTTTTAAGCCGTCTGAGAGGGCTAAATTGTTGAGTTGGTTAAATCAATATCTAACAGAGCCACTAGATGATTTGACCGCAGATACCGTTGAAAAAATGCTGCAACGCAGCAATTTAAAGCAACCCATAAAGCGTGTGTTAGAGTTAAGACAAGAAGGAAGCCAGACTAGCGTGGCTAAGTACGCTAAGATGATGGAGATACAACGAGATGGTCGTATTAGAAATACTTTGGTTTATCACGGTGCGAGTACTGGTCGCTGGGCTTCTCGCGGTGGACTTAATCTTCAGAACATTGCACGACCTACTTTGGAAGATGAACAAATTGCACTTGCAATACCTAAAGTTTTTGGGGAAGGTGTTGGTACGATGGACGAGCTATCCAGCTTGGTGCGTTCCGCTATTAGTGCGCCAGATGGACAAACCTTCGTGGACGTCGATTTTTCATCCATCGAGAATAGAGTCGGCGTTTACCTTGCGGGACAAAAAGACAAAGTAGAATTATTTAGAAAGGGTTTAGATGAGTATAAAGTGTTTGCTTCAGAGAGTCTTTTTCACGTACCATACGATGAGGTCACAAAAGATCAAAGACAAATTAGTAAGTCTGCAGTCCTCGGTGCGATGTTTGGGCAAGGAGCTAAAGGTCTTGTCAAATATGCTGAAGGGATGGGAGTCAAAATAAATGAGTACCAGGCGCAAGATGCAGTAAATAATTATCGAGCGTCGTACTCAAAGGTAAAGGCTTTGTGGGGTGCATGCGAAGGTGCTGCGATTGATGCAGTTCAGAATCCCGGAGTCGGGTTTGCTGCTGGTGAGAAGATAAAGCTAAAGGTTGCAAAGGGTGCATTGTGGATGCAGTTGCCATCAGGCCGTCTCATCTGCTGGCAAAGGCCAGAGCTCGAGTTGCTCACCACACCATGGGGTGCGCAGAAACTCGGTGCCACTGTTCACTCCCAGAACACCTACACTCGGCAATGGACTCGTAATGCTTTGATTGGTAGCAGTATCTTCCAATCTGCCGTTCAAGGAACTGCTAGAGACTTCTTGGCTAACTCCATGCTTATGTTGGAAAGCAAGGGATATGAGGTAATCAATAGCATCCATGACGAGGTCTTACTCCTAGTTGACGAAGAGAATGCAGAAGGCACTTTGGAGGATGTAATCAGTGTTATGACCACACCACCAAAGTGGGCACCTGACTTCCCTCTAGCTGCAGAGGGATGGGTCAGTAAACGTTACCGGAAGTAACTGCGACTTCTTAGTGCAGTCAAACCACCAAAGCCAGCTCTTTGTGATCCCGCTGATACAGGGGATTGAGCTGCGCCCATTTGTGGTCTTTGCATATTAGGAACTCTGGGGTTCATAGGGCGTGTCAAACCAGGTGAGACTGGTTGTTGCGCCAACCCTGGAGACATTGCTGATTGGTTTAAACCAGGTGATGATATGCCAGATGTGTAGTGTTGAAACTGCGGAGTATGCAATACGTTTTGAGCGGGCGCTGGCGCTGCAGCAACAGGTGCTGTTGTTTGAGGTAACGGTGATTTAAGTGTTTCTTGTACGATACCGCCAGTTGGTGCAGCAGGTCTTGGAGCATTAGCAGCATTTTGTTGTGCCGCAAAAGCTGCGTAAGAAGCTGCAATATCTTTTACTGGCGACCAAGTACCGTTAGCATCAACTGTACCAGCCCAAGGATCTACAACTGTAGGTCTTGCAGTTGCTATTCCATTGGCAGCATTTTGTTGATCTTGCTGTTGTTGCTGAGATAAATACTCAGCATAGGTAGCAGGCATAGGAGTATATGCTGAAGGAGTTGTTGGTGCAGTTGGGTTTTGACCTGCAAGCGCACCGGATAAACCACCTAACATCGCTGGAGAGCGGTCGTTGCTACCAAATGCACCTGGAGGTGCGGCATTTTGAATAGGCATTGCAGTGCCATAGTTCCAAGAACCATCAGGGTTTTGACCCATGGCAGGAGAAACTATACCAACAGCACCACCATCTGCAAACTTAGGCAAGTAGCTGCCCATAGGATCCATTGACTCTAGCGGACCTGGCGCTGGCTTAGGTGTCTCGTATTGATACGCTTCATGAATAGTATCCATCAATGGTGCGTTCTTTGGACTTTCTAAAGCGTAGTCAATGCCTTCATACTTCTTAGCATAGTCTGCGCCAGTCTGTTTAAACTTAGATTTACCCAAGCCATTCCAAGCATGCTCAAATGGAATGGCTTTACGTTGTGCAAGTTCGTTCTTATCAAGTAACGCAGCGGCAAAGTTTGCAGGATCTCCGCCATGGCCGTAGCTAATAAGAGCCTCAGATGCTTTTAGTGCACGTGGGTTGTTGTAGTTAAACTCATTAAAGCCTAAGTCACCACGGCCCTCTACTAAAGCCATTTTGGCAATCTGCTGTGGTGTCAGTTGAGGCACACCAAACTGCTCACCAGCTCGCATAGCTTTTACGTAATTTTGCAATACGTCTTTATCAATTGTGGTTGGTAAAGTTTCCAAGCGATCTGGACTTTTGTATTTGCCCTTTATGTCAGCCCGGTAGATAGACAAAGGGGAATTAGATTCTACTACCGGACTAGGCTTTTTTACGCTTTTACCACCAGCTAAATACACCAAACCACCTTGAGCGTAGCCAGTGTCTTCCTCACCAGTGTCATGCCCTGGTTGTGTCAAGCGTGTGCCAACGTAAGGCACAGTCGTACCAAGGTGACCTCTGATAGCCTCAGCAGCTTTTAGCATCTCTGGTGAGCGCTTAGTTGCCAAGTCTTTTAATATTTCTTGAGCTTTTGGATTACCATACAAACCACGGATAAGCGCACCTGGACCAAATGCTAATGCAGCAGCAGGTCCCAACGCACCAACACCGCCAGTGATAGCACCCATAGCTGGAGCAGCACCGGAAGAAGCAACGCCATGCAACACACCTTGAATCAATGGATATGCACCAAGGAAATAGTTAAGGCGATTTAATAAGAAGTTTGATTGGCTTTCGCCTTTCATTTTACTTACAATATCTTTAGCGCCCTGTGCTTTTTCACCAGTCAAGTAGCTAAGCAACTCAGCTTGGTTCTTAAGTGATGGAGCATAAGCTGCGTGTTTTTGAGCAAGTGTTTCTTTTTCTAAACCATGCTGTGCCTTCTTGGCTTCTATGGCAGCATCGTGTTGCAATTTCATAGCAGCACGTTCGTCAGCCATTTTCTTGTAAGCAGCAACGGCTTCTTGTTGTAGCTCGTCAGTGCCTCTAGAGAAACGCTTCTTGGATGACTCAGCACGAATAGCGCTTAACAACTGTTTAGGATCAAACTGACCGCCTTGGTCAGCAACAGCCTTTAAGTAACCAGCTGCAGTCATTGGGGCTTGGAGCGCAGAGTGTGCAGCATTGGCAGCTTTGAACTTCTCTGAACCAGGGGCAGCCTCTACCAAATCCATCCAGCTATTCTTAAGTTCTTTTAAAGCACGACCGTAGGCACGTTCATCCGCACTACCGCTTATGCTATAGTTATAAGCGTCGTTTCCAATTCTTTGAAACTGGTTATGCCATTCACGTGCTGTGATAGAACGCTTCTTACCTTCTAACAGGCCACTTAAATTTTGAACTTCTCTTTCAAAGTCTGCTTTTAATTCTGGATTTAGTGTAACTCTATCAACTACTTTACCTAGGTCATCTCTAACCTTTTTGCTAAATGGAACATTGCCCATTGATTTGATAGCATTTTCATACGCATCTGAAACTTTGCTAGCAGCCTCATCAATAGCAGCATTACCTTTAACACCAGGGGTTAGCTTCTCACCCAATGGCTCTAACGCACGGGAGATAATTGGTGTGCTAAAGTCACCATGCTGGGCAGCTAGTGCATCTTTCTCAGCTTGTTGAGCAGCAGTTAAAGTATCTAGTTCAGTGCCATGAGTAGTAGCTAATGCTTTTTTCTCTTGGTCAGCTAAACTGTCAAGCAGTTGTTTGTTTTCTCTTTCAGACATTGTGGCAGCTTGAGCACGGATAGCAGCTTTTTGAGCTGCGATATCTTCCAAGTTAGCCATGCCTTTTTGCTCTAGTGGTTTGATGCCACTAAATGGAAATGAGCGTAATGCGTTCTCTACAGATTGAGCAGCACCACCAAGTGTCTGACCCAGTGTAGATTGCTTCATAAACTTATCTACATCAATACCTTGAGCAGCTAAGTCTTTGAGACGTTGTAATTGTGGTGATAGTACTTTAGCTGCGCCAGAACCAACTAAAGAAGCAGCAGGTCCTAATACAGCGCCCATGCCAGCTTGCTTTGCTTTTTCACCAGCTAGGGTTTCATCTTCGCCCAATTGACCAACTGGCTCTAATAGACCAGTGCCGGCACCAACGGCAGCAGACTTACCAATGTTACCTTTTAACCAAGTAGGAACAGCTTCCAAAATGGCAGGAACAGCCTCAGCAACTTTAGGCACTTGCATTAGCGCTTCTGCGCCCATGGATAAACCTTTAGCTGGCAAGAACATACCAGCTACGTCACCAGCAAAGCTAGCTGCAGAAGCACCCAAACCACTTTCTTCTTTTAAGCGTTTGTCCCAAGCAGTAATCTCTTTTGCAGGCGCAGTCCAACCAGCCATCTCAGCAAGAGCTGCCGGTGGTTTAGCAACACCTAAAGCAAAACGTGTGGCTGCTACTTTTGCATCATGCAAAAAGCCTTGGTCTTGCTTTTTGGCAGGAGATACTGTCTCCCAACCTTCATCAGCAGCTTTAGCGGGTACAACTGTTTCCCATTCACCGGCCATTATTTCTTCCTTCTTTGAACGCTTCCATCGGAGCTAATACGGTATTCATACTTCTCTGGTTCATACGGGGTGTTGCTTGCTTTTAATACAGATTGTATATCACCAGCGGGTGCTGAAGGAGCTGGAGCTTTTCCTTTGTAATCAGCAAAAGCCGTTGGAGCTTCTCTTTCAAGAATTGCACGGGCTTTACCACTAGCCAAGAACTCATCGTAGGCTTGTTGCTTACGGTAAGCATTCTCTGGCTTGTTGAGGTATGTAAGGATTTCGTTATTAAGAACTGCACCAGCTTTAGCTGTCTCCAATGTTGCCTTAATGAACTTCTTAGGATCATTGATGGAGAACATAGCGTCTTGCAAGTACTGACGATCTGAGTCAGATGTAGAGCCAGTGAGTGAGCTCTTAACGCTACCAAGAGTAAGTTCTTTAGATGCCTGATCCAAAGTCTTAATGCTTGCCAAGCGATCCATTTCTTTTTTGCTCAAGTTAAAGCCAGGGATAGCGCCTTTGAGTTCTAAGAACACTTTACCTGATTCAGTACCTGGACCAAACTTATTGGAATCTACTACTTTAATTGCGTTGTTGATTTTATCAACAGTCATGTTCTGAACATCATGCGCCTGCTTGGTCATCATTGGCTTTTGAATGTTATCTTCAAATAGCTTAGTGGTGCCCTTCATAGATTCTTTAGCCAACTCACGCCCTTGTTCGCTTCGTGGAGAGAAACCTTCTACAACAGCAGTAGGACCGGCGGATGTTGGCTGCATGTTACGAGCTGCACTAGCAGTGTGCACTCTACCAATATATGCTTGGGTTTCAGCAGGCAGCTTATTAAACTGCATACCGCCTTTGATCCACTCTTCAGTCTTACCTGGGCCCATGTTGTAAGCAACCGCAGCAATGGTGTCATTACCATAGCGGTCTTTAAGGGCGTTGAAGTAATCACGACCAACACGCTCTTTCTCTGCATCAGAGTTGTCACGTGCTGGAGTTACACCAAAGCCAGGCGCAGCTTGGGTAGCTGGCATAACTTGCATACCGCTTTCAGCACCTTTAGGGCTGACAACACCTGGAGGCAGATCGCCGTACTCAACCTTACGAATGTCTTGTGTGTTAACACCAGCGCCACCACCTGCAGCAGGGGCTTGGCCCTGACCACGGAACTGACTTGGGATTGTGTAAGAAGGTGAGTATTTAAATGTACCTTGATCTGTTTCAACAGTCTGCGGTGTATATGCTTCTTTAAATGTTTGACGCAATAACATGTCACGCTGAGGACTGCCCTCAGGTAAACTGTTAATCTCATCCAAAATGCGTAATGTGTCTGGGCGCTTGAGTGCGCTAGCTTGTACCATTTTGATAACGCTATCAAAGTCACCCTCTTGGCGATATGAGTCAGCAGCAATCTTTTGTGGTCCAGTCAAACCTTGTGTCAACGCATCCCAACGGCTTTGTCCAGCTTGTGCGCCAATGTTAGCAGCGCCTTGTGGTTGGCCTTGAGCAGCACTAGGAGCTGCAGCAGCGCCACCGCCAGCTGGGCCAGCCATGTATTGAGCACGTTGCTCAGCAGCTTTTGAAGCGGCTCTCATAGCAGCCATTTGTTGCATGTAACTTTGAGTCTGTGCTTGCTCAGCAGATTGACGAGCAGCTTCTTTAGCATAAGCATCTGGGCCGTATGTAACAGCACGTGCTTTACTAATACCTTGCATAAACTGGTTTAGGGGACCTTGACGTTCATCAACAATATCTTGCATTGCAGCAAGAATTGCTTTGGTTTCAGTTGGGTCCATACCAATCTTGCCCTTAATATCAAGACCACCTTTTACTTTAGGCGCCCCAATATTAACTACCTCACCAGGTACTGATTCGTCTACTGATGTATCTTCTGAAATTTGATCTAATCCTGCTGGCATAATTTATCCTTAAATCGGGTTCTCGTATGGATTATAATCTGGATTTTGCATTACACTGCTTTGATCAGTATTGCCATAAGTTGGATCATTATAGATGTTACCATCTTGACCCATAATTTGACCAGCACCCGCGCCACCACCAGCACCTGTACCAGCAACAGGAGATCCAAGATTCATACCAGTTGTATCAATTGGAACAACAGTTTTGCCCTGACCAGCTGCGTCAATAGCGGCTTGGCTAGGGGTACTTGTACCAAACAAATTACCCAAGCCTAAACTATTGAGAATGTTTTTACCTGCAGTTGTTTTAGCCAATCCTGTTAAACTGTTTAAACCACCTTGTAATGCGCTTCCAACAGATTGTACTTGGCTTAGTGGAGATAACTTAACTTGGTTGGTAACTGTAGATGGAGCATTGATAGTACCCAACAAACTAGCTAGGTTACCAACGTTTTGGAACGGAGCATTTTGTTGCGCTGCACCAACGTTCATTGCAGAAGTAATACCTTGGTTAGTTACGTTACCTAAGTTAGCTGCAGCTTGCTGACCTATTTGTTGATTAGACAATGCAGCTTGCATTTGTTGTGCTGTCAATGTAGAGAACGCATCGGCTTTAGCTTTATCAACAGCAGTTTGGGCACGTAAACCACCAAAACCACCAGTGCCAATTCCAGTTGCTTCGGAAGGGGCTACAGTGGATGGTAACAGTTGATTGAGTTGCTGGTTTTCAGCTTGGAATAAACCACCTAGTGCAGTGCCAGTGTTTGGGGTAACTTGGCCAGTAGATGGATCTACAATCCATGGGTTAGCAGCACCAGATGAAATCTGTTGCAAAGATTGTTGGGCTTGTGTGTATGGGTTTTGAGCGCCAGGTTGTAGCTGGTTAATAGCACCTTGAGCAACAGTTTGACCCATTTGCGGAGCCGCATTGAATGCCGCAGTACCTTGCTGCACAAGCTGTTGTTGCGCTGCATCATACCAAGACGGCAGAGTTGTTTGCGTCTGTTGGGTATCTGATAAAAGATTATTTAAACCTGCCATGTTAGCTCACCTTACGTTTTGCATCTAATAGATATGCGAGAGCGCCCTTGCTTTTGGGCGGTAATTTTTTAGGGTCGTGATTTTGTTTGTGTTCTCTAATAGTTGCTAGGAACTCATCTAATACTTTTGCGCCTGCGTCGCTGCTACCGTTACCCAATTTAGATACTACATCAGCAGGAATTACAAACTCACCATCAGCAAGCATTGCTGCTACGCTATCGCTAGTGCCATCACCCTCACCTTTTACATAAGTGTTTTCTAATGAGTTTAAGCCACCAACACTGAAAAATTCTGGGTGGTGTTCTGTTGGGTTACCGTTGTCGTCCATTACACGCATAACTGGACCACCGGTGTCAAATCGTTGTTGCTGGAATCCAGGTAATGATACACCAAAATGGTGTTGCATTGCTTGGAAAGGATTGCCACGGATAATAGTTGGTCGTAATGTTGGGCTTGGTTGCTCTGGCATTTGGCCAGCCGCCATGTGCTGAATTAAACCGCCATCGGCAGCAGCTAAAATCTGTTGGGTGTAATCAGGAATATTTTGGGATTGACTAGCACCACTAACTTGCGTTAATGGTGCTTCCGTAAATGTAGGCTCATTTGCAAATTTAAATTCGCTGCCTTTAATAAATGTCGGTTTCAAATCAACTATCCCTGTTCCTGTTCCTGTTCCCGTTCCCGCTGCTGTTCCTGCTGTTGCGCCACCTAATGTTGCTAGCGCGCCACCAATAGCTGGCAACACACTGGTTCCTAGAGTGCTACTAGGCATTGTTGTTTTAGCTGGTACAGTAATGCCTGCACCGCCAGATGTATCTGTTGTGCCAAGCAAACCAACAGAACTTGCTTTAATTGGCTGACCTGTGGAATCTACCGCAGGCAAACCATTAGCACCCAACTGATATGTTACACCAATATCGCCACCACCAGGCAATCCTGTACCCATAATAGTATTTGGTGCCAGCGATGCTGACATTGTACCAAATGGTGAAGAGCCTGCTGCCGGTAACGCTGGGTTTAAACCACCAACGCCACCTGGGCTAGCACCAATAGCAGCGCCAGTAGATGATGTTCCAGGTGCATTTAAGTTTGCGCCTGTTGCATCTGTAATGTTTTGGTCAACTGGAATTGCTGAACCAGTTGTTGGCACAGTCAATCCACTGGTTGTACCGCCAAGCATAATACCTTTATCACCACCAGAGCCGCCAGTTAAACCAGTGCCAGTTGCACCAGATAATCCAGACAATACTGAAGCAGTATAGGTGGTTTGTGCATCTTGTGCAGCAGCACTTGGGTCAGCTTTATTGGCTAGATCAGCAGTAAACTTTTGCTGTATACTAGCTGGCATGTCAGCAATAGTTGCCTTTGCTGCATTTACGTTTGCCTCATAAGGTTTCATAGCAACTGCTAAAGCAGCGTTACCATCTTGTCCTTTAGAAACAGCGTCGTTATAAATTTGAGCATAGTTGTCTGGCAACTTAGAAACAGTAGCATCTACTTGCGCTTGTTCTTTTTGTAACTCAGGCAGCTTAGTAGTAAACGCATCATAGTTAGCTTTTAACTGATTAGCAGAATCTTGTAGTGCCTGCTGCTGAGTTGTCAGCTGCGTTTTTGTATCTGTAATCTGAGTGCTTAAATCAGATAACTTACTATTGTTTTCATTAAACGTAGATAACTGTGTGTCGTACGTTGGCTTTAAGGCATTAAACGCATTTGCTGCGTTAGTCATGCCAGCCGAATCATTATTGGCTTTAGCAGTATTGTAATCGCTTACATACTGCTGTAGCTTGTTGTATGTATCTTGTGCGTCTTGTTGTTGCTGTTGGACTTGTGGTAGCAAGTCTTGAGCTTGCTGAACAAGATCAGGTACTTTAGTTTGTGCGTCTTGGTATGTCTTATTAAAGTCTGCTTGTGCTTGGTTAAACGAATCATACGCAGAACCAAGAGAAGACTTAATAGAACCGTATACCGCAGAGTTAGCAATAGCAGCTGGAATATTGCCACCAGTTAAAGCAGCGCTAGCTGTTGCGCCGGCAACGTTTCCAATTACTTTAGCCGCAGCTTGGTTTAAATCTGCAATTTGACCACTACTAAATGCAGTTGTTAACGCACCTGTTACAGCGCCACTTAGTGCACCAGTTAACGGATCTTTACCTTGCAATACAGCAGTTACTGCACCACCAATACTTTGACCAGCTGCACTGGTAATCATCTTGACAGTGGCTGGATCCATGCCATCTGTTACAGACTTAATTAAATCTGAACCACTAAGACCTGCAGCAGCGCCAGCGGACAAGCCAGCAATAATACCAGAGGTAGCAATCTGACTTACGTTACCACCGTTAAGGGCAGTAGCAGCAGCGTTACCAACAGCAGCGTTAACACCAGCGGATACTGCGGAAGCCATAGCTCCTTCTGCACCAACAAACTCTGCAGCAGCGGCGCCAATACCCAGACCACCAGATGCAACAGTTAATGCAACTGCAGCAATAATAGGCAGTGGGTTTTTGCCGATATTCTCAACAGCATGGCCAACACCTTGGCCAATCTGTTCATAAATACTACCAGGCTTAAACGGATTTAAATTACCACCGCTCATAGATCTACTCTAATTTTGTGACCCTTTTGGCCGTTTTCTACAACTGGAGTTATTCTAAATTTCAAACCTGCGCGCTTCATTAATTTCTCAATAGCTAAACCAGATGATGGTAAAGTTACTAGATGAAACCCACCAGTTTTCATAGCAAGCGCTAAGTGTCTTAATGACTTAACAAATGTTGGTGCATTGTCTGCTGTGTATATAACAGCATCAGCCACACCATTTCCTAAGTTATCAATAATAAGCAATGTGTTGTTAGCTCGTACAATTCTATGGTTTGGCAACTGAGTCATTTTTAACAATGCGGCATATACATTGTCTGGGTTCAAATCCAAGTTAAACTTCTTGATATCTTCTTTAATGATATCGTATGGCTCCATCTCATTTTTAGAGACGTGCGAAAGCCCACCCTCGGGTGCGCTATTTTCAACGGGTTGTGTTTCTGCCATTCAAAACCCTCTTATGTTCTACATATACTAATGCAAAAATTAGTATTTTTTCGCCCTAAATCAAAGACTTGGGCCGTTAATTATTTCCGTAAATTCCTTGGCCCAGTCTTGCCAGTTTTCATAGGTTGCTGGGCTTGGTATTGGATATACACCAAATGCTTCTGAATTTACTAAGTTCATAGCGGCGTCCCTCCAGTTGTTTTCTGGGGTGAACATAATGTTCTTTTGGCCGTAGTAAATAGCCAAGTTGCCGTTCCAGTCTTCCCAACTCATGTAGTCTGGAAGACATGGAAAAAACGGCTGGAATCTAGGGGCGCTCATCGCCAAACTCGGCTGTAATTAAGTTACGACCCATCTCGTAGTTGCCGTCAATTTGGTTAGACACAAACTGCAAACGAATTAAACGATGCTCAACACGCAGGTCAATCTTACCAGTATCTTGGGTAAAGTAATATGGACCAGAGTTTTCTTCACTCTGACCACCAGCAAACTTACGACCTAAAATGGTTAATTCCATGGTGCCAGATTGCAAAAAGTTTGGCTCAATACGACGCAGGTGCATACGGCGGTTTACACCGACCAAATTATCACCAGATGGAGAACCAGTAAGCCAGCTAATATCGCTGGTTGTAATGCTAGAGTATACCGCCTCTTCACCAGATAGCGTAACCATATTGACACCATACTCATGCTGCCAGATTGAGAATCCGCCAGTTACGCTGTATACATGGGTGCCTGCCACTGCGGGTGGGGAGATGTTACTGCTTAATGTAACACGTGTAACACCAGGTGGTTTTACCACAGTATTAAAAATATTAACACTGCCAGTTACTCGGTAAACTACATCAGCTGGATCGGTTGAGAATGATACATAATCACCAGGACTAAACAACTGAGTCTGGTTGCCAGTCAAGTAAAACTGATTAGCTGCGGGTGCAGGCAAACTAGCTGGGTGGTTGATTACATACTGTGGTTGTGAGTATAGCGGATTGTAGTTCCAATCAGCCCAGATAGGAGT
>Ga0007828_1000346_pt1 | contig 12072 bp, 12 predicted proteins | sample CryBogCBE16Oct07_FD_71232 | JGI IMG/M metagenome (GOLD analysis project Ga0007828, IMG submission 71232) | Freshwater microbial communities from Crystal Bog, Wisconsin, USA - CBE16Oct07 | ecosystem: Environmental > Aquatic > Freshwater > Lake | place: Crystal Bog, Wisconsin, USA | collected...
CAAAGAACTAGGATTTACAGAAACTTTAGAGATAGAATTTGTAACAACAATAGTAGTAGGAGTTAAAGTAAGATTTCCTGTTGGATTTACTAATGCATCTGATGTTGAATTGCCAAACCCATAAACGGTAGAATTACCAGCAAAGAAATGAGTTGAATTAGTTGAAACATTAACGGTAGAATTACCAATAGTAATTGTCGTTGGAGTAATGAAAGCATTACTAGTAGCGTTAGAAATATTTATAGAAGTAGAATTTATAACAGCGTTAACAGTAGAGTTACCGAACGAAACGATACTTGTATTTACGGCTGCTCCATTAATGAATATAGCGGTAGAATTAATATAAACATTACTGCTAACATTACCAACAAATATAGTGCTCGGAGTTAATGTTACATTCGAAATTGTATTTGCTACGTAAATAGAAGAATTAGTAACAGAACCGTTTGATGTAGAATTGCCAAAAGAAACAGATACAGTATTTACTACATAACCATTAATATATACGGCAGTTGAATTGATAAAAGAATTAGATACCGAATTACCAATATAAATGGAATTGTTGGTTATTAACGTAGAAGAAATAGTATTTGAAACTATAATAGATTGAGTTGTCATACTAACATTAGCACCAACGTTGATATTAGCACTAGCTGTTACTGAAGATACATTAATATTATTGGCGTAAATATTCCATGGTAATCCAGTATTACCTAATGATAATCCATATTGATACGGAGTAATATTAACGTTAGATTGCCAAGAACTAGTTGGAGCATCGTAAACTAAATTTGCGTAAGTTGCAGCAACAATACCAGCACCATCAGCGGCTGTCGCATTAGCAGCGCTATTAGCAAAAACAATATTTTTATCGTTTGTTGTGACGATAGTTGCATTTACGAAAGTAGTATTACCAGAAAGAGTTAAATTACCGGATACTATAAGATTTCCATTAACTGTCAAAGAACCTGTATTTACTTGACCAGCAAATGTCCCAGTATTAGCATTAAATAAAACATTATTTGCAACAGTTACTGATGTTGCGTTGATAGTTAATTTTCTATCAGTAGTCGTAGTTCCATTGGCATGGAATATAATTGAATTTGCTGATGCTGTACCGATAGTAATATTAGAATTACTGGAATAAAGATAAGCATCTAAAGGATTAGTAATTGAATATTGTGTATTTGAGTATGTGGAACTGTTAATACCAAAATCAACATATCCAAAAGAATCATTACCAGTATCTGCAGTGAGAACTAAATCGCCAGTTGCATTTGTTCCGGAATTGGAGTTTTGAATTACAGATTGAACATACGTATTTTGATTTCCTTGAATTTCAATTAATGCGACTGCGCTAAAATTGTAACCAGACATAGAGCCAACAACTAAATTGTTGTTTACAACTATAGCATTTGTGGTTATTACGTTTGCATAAGTATTAACTGTATAAACGCCAGAGGAATTTGCCACAAAAGAGGTATTAACAGTCATTGAATTTGAAATTACCGGAGAACCAGTATTAACATATCCATTGGAAAAAGCATTCGCCAACATATGAAACGAAATTGTCTGTAATAATGGCGTAGTAGTTGTATTAGTTAAAAGAACAATTCTATCAGCATCTGCAGCAGTTGAAACAGTAGGTAGCTGAGAAATTTTCGTAAAATTCGTAGTCAATGCTATAATCCTCTTTTAATATATATTTATAATGTTTTTTCTAGGTTAGAAATTCTAGATTTTAATTCATCCATTTCACTATTCATTTCTTTTATTGTTTCAATTAAATAAGCAATTAAACCTGAATAGTTTACGCTTTTTAATTCAAAATTCTGTTCGACTAAATGAGGAAGAACTTGTTCGACTTCTTGGGCGATTACACCAGCTGATTTCCTATTATCCGAAACCCAATCGAATTCTACGCCTCTTAAATTTTTTAATTTTTCTGTTGGATTTGATATTGTTTGAACATTAGTTTTTTGAGTTTTATCAGACAACGAATTAAATACTGTTGCTGATAAAGTACCAGTTGCCGGAACGAAATATAAACTGGTATTAGAAATAACTCCGTTTGTCCAAGAACCCGATGAAGAGTTTGACATTGGAAAATAATATGTTGCTGTATCTGTATTATTGGCAGTTAAAGCCATAGCAGAAGCTGCAGTCGACCAATAAACATTTCCAGAACCATTAGATGTCAATACTTGACCAGCTGAACCATTTCCGTTTGTTAAATTGATCAAAGAATAGACGAATAATCCAGTACTATTAGATATAAATTGACTTCCAGTTGAGATAGTCGCAGAATTAACTATACCAGCAACATAAACGCCAGTATTATTTGCTACAACATTTGATCCAACGGTATGAGAAGTAGCATTAATAGTATTCGCTAATATAGATCCAGTAAATGTTATTGTGTTAGAAAATGATTGAGTATTAGTCCAAGTATATTGAGCAGAAACGTTTACGGAAACTGCACCAGGAGTGGACCAATATGCCTTTGTTCCATCTGATGTTAAATACTGACCCGAAGTTCCTGTTGTACCATTAGCACTAACATTGGCGATTGTAATTGTATTAGAAAATGTAATAGTATTAGTAAATGTATATTGAGCTGCAGTATTAACGCTACCGCTACCACCAGAAACAGTTGACCAATAAACAGTAGAACCATTTGATGTTAATACTTGCCCTGAACCACCAAGGCTACCATTAGCGTTTACGCCAACAGTGTTTGCGATAAACAACGTTGATGTATTAGCAATAAAAGAAGTACCAACAGTATGAGCAGCAGCATTAACTAATGTAGGAACATAAACACCAGTGGTATTTGTTGTTAACATTAATGTTGCGCCAACACCACCAGTATAAAAACTTAATGAATCTGCAGTACCAACACTAATACGACCATTGGTTGTTATATAATCTACAACTATACCATCACTATAAGTACCATTATATTGACCAACAGAATATAAACCATTTGATGCTTGTATTGGTTCACCTAATGTGAATAAACCAGTAGTATTAGCAACAACGTTAGAACCAACTGCCAAAGAAACGGCATTAACAGTTCCTGTCGTATAAACCCCTAAAGTATTAGCTATGAAATTAGTTCCAACAGTATACGAAGCAGCATTGACTAACCCAGTAACATAAGCTCCAGTCGAATTAGTAACAAAACCGTTAGCTTTTAGAATAGTTGTATTAGCTGCGTATGTTGAACCGACTGTATATGAAACAGCGTTTACGTTATTAGCAAATATATTCCAAACATATCCACTAGTATTACCTAAATTTAAATTATTTGCTATTGGAGTAATATCGACATTTGATTGCCAAGAATTAGTTACATTGTCGTATACTAAATTTGCATATGTAGCAATAACAATACCAGAACCATCGGCCGCCAGAGCACTAGCAGCTCCGTTAGAGAAAATCATATATCTGTCTTTGGTAGTAATAACCGTGCTATTAATAAAAGTAGTACAACCAGAGACAGTTACGTTACCCGTAACAAACAAATCATTAGCAACATATATCGTGTTTGTATAAGTTCCGGAACTATTAACAACCAAATAGCTATTAGTAAAAGTATTAACAGTTAAAGAATTATTGACATATAGGTTTTGAAGAGAAGCATTAGATACAGTTATGCCAGAAGTATTTGCCACAAAAGAAGTATTAACAGATATAGATGTAAAATATGAATTAGTTACGTATAACCCATTACCGTTTGCATATAAAGTAGCAGGAATATTATTATTTGCTACAGTTAATGAAGACAAAGAAGGATTACTATTAAGATATAAATTTAAAGAATTTGCTAGATTTACGGTTGAAATTGTCTGTAAAACAGGATCTGTGGTTGGATTCGTTAGGATGACCATCCTATCGGTTGATATATTTGAAGTGAGAGCTGTTGGTAATTGAGAAATTCTTTTGTAATTATAGGCCATTTTATTCCTCTGGCTAGGGATTTATTCCTTTTTCTTTATTTATATAAATAACCATGTTATATTTTATCATGGAGAAACTGATGATTGTAGTGATTGGTGATTATATTAAAGACCATTATATTTATGGTTCTGTTGAGAGAATATCTCCAGAATCCCCTATTCCAATTTTTAAAACTATTAAAGAAGAATTCCGTGATGGTGGATCTGGAAACGTTGTAAATAACCTTATGGCCCTTGGAGAAAACGTTTTACACCACCATGATCCTTCAAATTCTTTGAAAAAAAGATATGTATGCGATAATCATATAGTTTTTAGGGCAGATACTGAGAACTATAAAATAAACTCTAAAACAGAGTTCGAATTAAAAGATTGTGATTATGTTATTCTTTCTGATTATAATAAAGGTTTTCTCCACAACAGTCAACAAATAATAGACTATTGTAAAAATATGGGTAAAAAGGTTATCGTTGACCCAAAGAAAAGTCTTGACAATTACAAAAATGCAAGTATAATTAAGTTGAACCAAAAAGAGTTTAAAGAATATGGCTCCGGTAATACACCAGAACAAATTAGAAAATTATATAATATTGATAAAATAGTTATTACATCAGCCGATCAAGGTATATATATTTCTACAGAAAAAGGAGATATATCTCTACCTAATAGAGATATTCATCAAGTAGCAGATGTTACTGGCGCTGGTGATGTGTTTCTAGCTGCCATGACACATTTTCTTGATAAAGGTAATCATATTACTAATGCTTGTATAAAAGCAATGAGATTAGCCAGTCTTTCAGTTACTAAATTCGGAACATATGTTCTTACTGAAGAAGATATAGCAAAGACTAAAGTTATCTTTACGAATGGTTGTTTTGACATTATACACAGAGGTCATGTTGACTATCTGAAAGAATCAAAGAAATTGGGTTATAAGTTAATTGTTGGTTTAAATTCTGATGCTTCTGTCAGAAGATTGAAAGGTGATTCAAGACCAATTAATAATGAAGAAGATCGTAAACATGTATTAGAAAATTTAGACTGCGTTGACGAAGTTATAATTTTTGATGAAGATACTCCATATGAGTTAATTAAGAATATTAAACCAGATATAATTACCAAAGGTGGAGATTACAAACCTAATGAAGTTGTTGGAAACGAATTAGCATATGTTGTTATTATTCCATTTTTAGAAGGTTATTCAACAACAAAAATTTTGGAGAGAACATGAAGTATATAGTTGATATTGATAATACTATTTGCGAAACAGAAGGTAGTGATTATCAAAATTCAAAACCAATTCTATCTCGTATAGAATCTATTAATCAACTTTATGATTCTGGTCATGAAATAACATATTGGACAGCCAGAGGAATGTCTTCTAATAAAGATTGGTCGGAATTAACTACCAAACAATTAAAAGAATGGGGTGTTAAATATCACGAGTTGAAAATGAAGAAACCTTCTTATGATTATTGGATAGATGATAAAGCAATTAACGCTAGGGATTATTTTGGAGTTGATCTAGGATGATTTTAATTACAGGACATGAAGGGTTTATAGGAAAAAATCTTTGTAATCGTTTTGATAACAAAAAATATTTCTTATCCGAAATCAAAACTTGTATTAATGATTTACATGAAGGAATTCAATGGAAAAAGATTAAAGAGATATGGCATATGGGAGCTATATCAGATACCACAGAAACAAATATAAACATAATTTACAAATATAATATTCGTTATACTATAGAATTGTTTGAAAAAGCAATTAAACATGAAATACCAATCAAATATGCTTCTTCGGCTTCTGTTTATGGTAATTCGAATTATAGACGAGAAATTAATCCATTAAATTATTACGCTATGTCCAAAGCAACAATTGATCGTTATGTGCAGGATAATATCAATAAGTTTGTAAAGGTTCAAGGATATCGTTTTTATAATGTATATGGTAAATATGAAGATCATAAAGGTAGTCAAGCAAGTCCAATTCATACCTTCACGAAACAAGCAAAAGAACAAGGTCTGATAAAACTATTTGATAATTCTACTTCTTATATGAGAGATTTTATATGGGTTGAAGATGTTATTGATTGTTGGTTAGAAGATAAACCTTCTGGTATTTACGATGTTGGCACTGGTGTTGCTAGATCCTTTGAGCGTGTTGGAGAGATTATAGCGGAAAGATATAACGCTAAGATAACACACATACCTTTTCCGGAACATTTGAAAAGTAAATATCAATATTTTACTTGCGCTAATAATGAATTTGATAAAAACTTTACTTCCGTAGAAGAGTACATTAGCTTATAAAAGCAATATCATCTTTGATATACATATTTCCATAACAACAAACATTCCATTTAGTTTCGCCATGTTCTTCAGTGCACTCATCAAACATAGTTGCAGTTATTTTAAACGATTTAACTAAATGTTCGTTTCCATTTTCAAATATACGCCAAACAAGAGGAGAACCATTGTGTTTAGTATTAAATCTGATATGATATTTGTTCATTAGATTAATGCCTTTATAATATATGGCGTTAAAATCTTAGCCTCTTTTGCTGTAATTGTGTAATCTGCTTTTGATGGTTTTTCGAATATTTTATCTGTATCTTGATATTCACTATTCTTTTCGGTATTCATCCAAATAATAAAATCAGCGTCAAAAATATTTCTAATCTCTTCTGTAGGAGCAACGAAATCGCAAATTACATAATCAGTCATCATACCATTTGCTAATTCTTTCATTCTGGTGGCTTGCCTGATTCTTCCTTCTGATGAAAAAACCCAATCGTTATTAATATGTCTAACGTAATCAGCATTAAACCAAGCCACAGTTTTACCTTTTAATTGTAACTGACTTTTTAGTTCTTCGGCCAGAGTTGTTTTGCCAGATCCGGGTAGCCCCATAATCAATATTTTTTTCATATTACCTCCACACTATCCCATCTTTTTCGCCAATCAATGTAAGGGTCTTTCCAATATTCGTCTTGCATATGAAGAGCAACACTAGTAAATGGTTGGACGCCTAACACACCACGTTCAGTAAACATTTTATTTAATGATTTATTTTCTAAATCGCCAGCAGTATTATTAAGATCAGTATTAAAAAATATATCATATAGATCCCAATGTTTAGAGAACTGTTCTTTGCTTGTTAAAAAGGTGCAAGGTATATCGTATATCTGCATCCAGTTCTGATAAGCGCCAGGAAATATAACTCTTGGTGTTACTTTATATCTGTATATTGTTTTCCAATATCTATGATCGTGAAAAGATGCAACGATAGCGTCTGATTGAACGTCCTGCCTTAACTGCATAAACACATCTATCATTTCAAATATAGCAGTTTCAGTAAATAAATAATCGTCTTGAACTTGCATAACAAGATCTTTACCGGAAAATTCCATCCACTCATAACAAGAACGTATGGAAGACATAATACCTTTCTTATCTAGATGTTCAATAAAAACAGAAACGTTTTCTTTATCAAATCTCTTCATACATCTATTAAGAAACTCCAACGTTTCTTCGGTAGAATGATCGTCAAATATTTTAATTATATGATTACTTTCTGGTCTTTGTTTTGCAGCGAACTCCACTGAATGAAAAAATGAAGATACACATTTACGGACGACTTCAGTTTTTGAACCAGCATACCTTTCAATTCCTTGCCAAGAAGAAACATCATGAGTTTGTAGTGCGTAATTAATATCAACCATTATTCAAACCTGTAGACTGCATTTTCAGTATCATTTCCTTCAACATGAATTGGTTTAAATTCGACTGTGTGTTTACCCAAAGCATGTAGATATGCTTTTTCGATATTAGCATCTACGCTGGACATATAATTGAACGACTGATGTATTCCTTCGTTTTTAAAATCTTCAAATAAAGAACCACACATAGACCATAGTCTCGTTTCAAAATACCAAACAGTTTCCAAAGGTTTGTTGTCTTTAAAAACGTCCCATGGGTTAATTCTGGCAACATATTTACCAAATAAACTAGGATCTTCATAAGCAGATATATCAAAAGATTCAGCCAATCTATATCTACCAGACAATTTAAATATTCTTTTACCAATAAGATCATTACGATCAATTAATTTAAGAGCTTCATACATTAGAAAAATCTCACCCAAACCTTTTGAGTAGATCCTATTAAAATATAAAGTAACAATATTATGATCCAATATATGTAGTAAGTCAACTTTAGGTTTAATAATTTCTTGTTGTTCTTCTGTTAAAGTTTCAATTGAATTATCAATGAATATTATTTTAGCGTTATCTACTTTAGAGCGTATAGACTCTAGGGTTTTGATTGTTTGTTCAAATCTTTCTTCTCTTGTGTAAGTTTTATTTGGTGAGTTGATAGTCGAAGAAACTATAAAAGTATAAAAATCATTCATTATATAAATTCCTTTTGAATGAACTTTCTTGCTTCTCTCATAGGTTCAATCCACTCTTTTGGTTTAACTTGACGGAAATATCTAAAGTTATCACCATACCATAGAGATGTATGTGGCGGTCTATCTTCTCTTTGTGGCATTAGATATGTAAAGTATGCAGCAATAGGAACGAACACAATAGTTTTAGTTCCAACAGCGGCAGAAAGATGAACAACAGAAGTACATGTTGAAATAACAATATCTAAGTTCTCTAACAATGCGGCAGTATCATCAAAAGATTCAATCTGATCAGCTATATTAATTAGTTCTGAACATTTTGCTGCTTCTTCTTCGCCATCGCCCTTCTGTAATGAATAGTATTCTACATCTTGACCTTTAAAAGTTTCGTGTAGAAAATCCATCATCTTTTGAAGTTCGATATGACGGTAGAGCAGTTTATTGTTCTGTTTGTTACCAATAAAACGAACACCAACTTTAAGTTTCTTACGATCTTTTAGCCATGCCCACTTTGCTCTTGCTTCATCAGACGCCCAAAGAAAGTTTTCTGTTCTCATTTCTTCGGGTTTAAATTCAGCATGAAGAACTGATTCGAATGCAAAACACCAACAAGCATCAGGATGAACCTCTACTGCTTCTTCCCATGAGTTATAGGACTCATAACCGCATCTATTAAACATTTTAATAATATCAGGTGCATGAGGGCACACGTATATTGGTTTTATACCTCTTTCTTGGAGTTTCTTGAAGTATGTAATGGCAATAAAGGAGTCGCCAAAACCACCACCGGACATATACATGATTAGAGGTTTATCTTCTAAATCAAATGATCCATCCCAATAAGGTAACGGAATGTCTTTATTATTAAACCAAAGATCTAGTTTCTTTACATTCTTTAGAAATCCACCGAGACCTTCCAAGAATTTACCTGCTTCCATATCATACGTACCAAGATTAAAGTTAATAATATCTTGTGTATGTTGTGGATAGATATATTCTGTTTCTTTCATTTTTCGAAGAATCTTTTCTGCTTCTCCTTTTTGACCATTGAGAAAATAAGAGAATACCATCTCTAATTTAGTTTCTGGGCTTTCTGGATTTACAGCAAGATTTTGTTTAGAATAGAATAATGCCTTCTTTGGTTCATTGAAAGCGTTATACATTTTGGCAAGATTAGCACGAACTGAATATTTTGATTGTGGGTCCGGACACATATTTAAAACTTTTAAAGTTTGTTTTTCGCATTTATCATAAGCACGAATGTCATGGTATAATTTCGCTATAGAATTATTCAATTCAAGATGATTGCCAGCAGCAAGAGCAAATGTATCAATTAATTGTTCTGCTACATCTTCTTTTTGCCACTTAACGAGTTGGTCAATAATAATATGTAAAGGATCATTAACTCCATAATCATCAGGTTTTGACATAATTACTCCTTAACAGCAATCATTTTAATAACAGTATTCTGTGCTACGTTCAATGCTTCTCTCATCAAACGTTGAATGGCAAAATCTTCCTCTTTAGTAACATTTCCTTCTTCTTTACGTTTGAAGAAATCATTTAACATAGGAAGATAAAATGGGTCATATTCAAATTCATAATGCATAACTTCCCAGTCAACATTTAGTCTTTGACCTAAACCTGACTCGGAATTATATGTTTCAATATGTTCTTTATTATATTTTTTACTAAAATGAGACATTACATTAATTGTAATTGGACGTTTGTGAGTTGGATCTCCATAAAATACTTCATGAAAATGATGTGGGACTTTAATATCAAAAATACACCCATGACAAGCAACACGATATAGTTCTTTAATTAAAGGAATAAATCCATCACCAATATGTTCTAAAATATGCCAAGCACGAATTTCTTCAATTGAATTATCTTCAAAAGGTAACTTGATATTAACATCGTCTAAATTAATAACATAATCTGGATTTGATAATGGATCAGCATCAATAGTTATAAAATCTTCTTCTCTTTTAAGCCCAGCGCCAAGATCAATTTTCATAATTTACTCCCATATGGATTCAGGTGGAAAGTCCAACCAAAATGTTTTTAGATTACCTTTTCGTTCGCTCAGATAATAAAAAGGTATCGTGTGTATCATACAATGAGAACCATAATAATAATTTAGTTCTTTTGGACCTGGTTCTAAAACCGATGCCAAATGTGAAACGCCAGTATCACCACCATAGAATACTTCAGCCGTCATTATGTGTTCAATGTTTGTTATAAAGTCCGTTGAAACTTTAAACCCCTGAGTGTTAAACCCTGGTGGTGGAGTATGCATTGAACAAAGTAACTTTTCATAATCTGGATACTTTTCATTACATTCTTTGAGTATGCCGTTGAGACAATCTTCAGACCAATTCCGCTGGACATTATAACTTGCATCGTATAATGGAAAGACAACTACTTTCTTTTCAGCCTTTCTATTATTATATATGATAGCGTGGTCACCTGATATATCTCGGTAGTCCCATACACCAACATGTTTCCAGGGCCAGTCCTTTTCTCCGGGAAATGGTGAAAAGTAGTCGGTGTTATCCATTAAAAAATCACGAAACTTATGAATATAATCTTCTTTGTTTGTAGACCCAGGAAGAAAATGGAACTGAAGTTCAGGATCATTCATCTTCTTCCTGTGATAGCAAATGATATTGATGATTGCTATAAGGTCGCCATTTCTGGTGCCCATAGTACCAAACGTTAATGGAGTTATATTATAGATCATTTCCAGACAGACGGAAAGTTCTGCTGAATAAACTGAATTAAATCTGGAGGAAGAACCATCTCTGGCTCCTTAAACTCAACTTTCTTTCTTGTTGTATGAAGATTATCGAGTAGAACATCTTCGTCAAAAGCTGAATGCGAATATTCAACATCATTATAATCATGCTCAAAGTAAGGTTCGTTGATTAACTTATAAACTGCCTTCATTGTCATTTCTGGAAATCTAGCGAGTTTATCATATTCAAGAATCATAATATCTTTCTTGTATTCAGAAGTAATACCTTGTTTCAAAGCAGCATAGGCAAAACCAATTGTCTTGTTATTATCAAGTAGAGCCTGTGCTCTTGAATAAACATTAATATTTTCTTCCGGAGAAAACATTGAAGTAAAAGTGTATGGCTGTTTTCTTACCAATGTTTCAAAAGAATTAATAACTCTATACATATCACGAACGCACATAATAACTTTAGCGTTTGGATAAAGGTCTTTAATTGTTGGTAAAAGAAGTGGCCATCCTCTATTATGATTTATGCATACTGTTTTAGAAGGATTATCATAATAACTTTCAAAAATTCCTGATATAATCTTTTTACGTTTTTCTGGAGGGCACTCGTGACGATAACCGCCCTGTGATGATGATTCCATAATAATAGCACGAACAAATCTTGCTAGTGGGCCAGATATTGATGATTCAAACTTTGGATTTTGTTTTAGAATCGTGGAAAGTAAAGTAGTACCGGACCTCGGAAGTCCGGTAATTAAGTGGAACTTTTTCATATCAAACTCCTATAATGAAAAGATAATATAGTATAATATATTTTTATTTAGTTGTCAAGTTTTTATTGGTTCCAGTAGTAGTCTGGTGACTGGATTGCTACTTTATATGATCTACCAGAAGTAACTTGTTTCCAACTAGTTAATGCTCCAATTTGAATTGGAGAAGAATAAGAAGTT
>Ga0007828_1000347_pt1 | contig 12056 bp, 11 predicted proteins | sample CryBogCBE16Oct07_FD_71232 | JGI IMG/M metagenome (GOLD analysis project Ga0007828, IMG submission 71232) | Freshwater microbial communities from Crystal Bog, Wisconsin, USA - CBE16Oct07 | ecosystem: Environmental > Aquatic > Freshwater > Lake | place: Crystal Bog, Wisconsin, USA | collected...
TATCTGTAGGAGATGCCATTGAATACATCTATGATCCTTCTATAATAGATCGCTATTACATTCCTATTGAATCTTTACCTGTTTATGCTTCTAAAGCTGATGCCTGTAATAAGCTTGTAGTTTCTATAGACCTTAAAAACGACGATGAGTTTGTAGCAGATATGGAGTTTTTCATTACAGGCTCAAATTTCAATGGTCAGTATGTAGGACTCTATTTTCCTAGATCTAGTGTAGCTATGATTAGACAATTGACCTATAAGGATTTTGGTCTTAATGCTTCTTTGTTAAATACAGCTATTACTACTTTAAGTAATTTCTCAGATGTAAAGTCTTTGACTAATGTTCGATTAGTCGTTATTAGACGAGATAGTGGTTTAAACCGTAAATCACTAAACAGTAGTAGCTACATTAAAGATCTAATGAATTTACCTGCTAATGTTAGACAGCAATGTTTAACAGGGGTTAATTCGACTTTATTGGTTTGGAAAGCCATGAATCTAGAGACATGTCCTTATAACCAATTTATTCAACATAAATCTACTGAGTATCTTTCTAACTCAGATTACAAAAACGTTTACACTAGAAAAGAGGCTTTAGCTTTTTTACAAGGCCCTATAAAACAACCTGACGGTAATTTCAAAATACCTAATATGGCTATCAATAAAGCATTAGTAGTCAAATTCGATGCTAATGGTAAGAACCCCACAACTTTAGACTTAAACCGTTCATCAGGTATATTAGAGTATGTAGGTAATGGAAATGAGTTTTTACTTCCCTTTAATGAAAACGTACAACCTTTAGTCACAGCTATTGATCCTAACAATACGTATCCAGTAACATTATTGGGACACTATGACGTACTCTGTATCTACTATAATGGTAAGTACACCATTGCTACAGAAGGTATTGATTATACTTTAACAGATAATCATGTCAACGATACGACTCTTTTGACTTGGACATCGACAATCCCGATGTATTCTCGTTGGATCATTAGTGCTTCAAATGGTTTTGTATTCACTAAACTCTTTAGCAGAAACGACACTATTGCTGGGATCGACATTTATAACGGAAATGATGTTCCTATTCCATTTAATCTAAAAAGCCTTTATGTTTGGTTAGGAGGAGAATTCCTAATCTATGGCTTAGACTATGTAGTCTTCCAAAACAAAATCTATATGACCTCTAAAAGAAAGTCATGGGCAAATCCATCGACTCTTTTTGTAATCTATGGTGGATTGCCTAAAAATTCATTAACGTTTAAAGACAATACCACATTTGGGTTTGTAAAACATGGTAGTATTTTAGATAACGGTCTTTATGACTTAATCCAATATCGGGATAAGATATTAGTGATTGAGGGAGCTATTGTCGATACATCAAAGATAGTCACTAGCGAACATTATGAAGATTTTATTAATAACAACATATCTTCTTTAACTGACGGTACTCCGTTTGCATTAGTGGATAAGCCTCAATTTATTCGTAGTAGTATTTTGGATAACTTTACAAATTCTAGTGACTATGAAACTAACCAAGATTACCAAGTCTCTAATTTCTTATCCGTAATTGATCCTCAGCCTATCTCTAATGACTTAATTGTTATTCCAAATCAATATACGTTAGTCAGTAATCTGATGGATAGACTGATTTACGATATTGTCAACGGTGTTTTAAATGGACTTAATAAATCTCAGTATTCTGTTAAAGAGATTTATGGGTTTATAGAGCCTTATCTTTGGTTACTGAATGTGGATTTAACTCAAATGGATATAGACCCTAACTATGTCGTCTTTTTACCTAGCTGGGATACTGGCCCATTTGGTGTGAGCCATTATCAGTATGCTTTCCTATCACAGGTTAATTCTATTATACTCAAAGGCAAAGTAATAGGATTAAGCGTTTACTTAACTGTTTCTTAGAGGAAAATTATTATGCCTGCAAACGTTGCTCAGAGAAGCCCTTACGGGTTTCATGTATGGCTTATTAGTGAAATATACTTAGGTTATGCCGTTAACGGCATAACCTTATTTATACCAAGTATTGATGACCTCGTAGTAGATTACTTAAGGGGATTTCTTAGAGTCACTGGAATTAACGAAAACAACATTCCTACTCTTGAGCCAACTGATTTTTCAGCTTTAACACAAGCTGCACAAGGAGCTAATTTAATCAACCGATTAGCTCCTTATCAGCAAATGATGCGTGTCTTTTTAGATACATCTGTTACACCTTATCGGATGGATATCGATAAATGTTTTACGGTTAATGGATCGGACGTACTCTATATGAAAGTGTTTTTAGGTAATGATACTACAGTTAACGGTAATGTCATTTCCCAAGTCTATGATGTCAATGGTAATGTAGTAAGTGAAAATGTTTCATTGTCACTGGTAGACCCTAACAACCCAACGATTAAAACGCCAAATAGCTTCAATTGTAGTACAGCTTTACAAGACGGAGAAACAGTAACAACTATATTTTATACCTTGGACGGTAATCCAGTTAGACAGCAAGACTTTTTAGTTAAAAACACTAACTTTATTAGAGCTATTGGTCAAAGCCAAAAGTACATTGAGTCTATTGATTTAGTCTCTAATCTAATAGACACTGTAGTAACAGACGTTGTTAATGCTCCATTTGGAATTCCTATTTCGGGAAGTAACTTTAATGCTCAGTTAACTTATAATGACGGTACTACAGAGATCATTTCAGTAGGTACTAATAAGTGTGTAATCTTTGGATTAGAAACTTTTAATCCATATGAAACAGGTGTCTATAGTGACATTACGTTAGTGTACTACTTAGACCCTAATGAGTCTGCAGTGACTATAGGTAATCCAAATTCAAGATCTATAACCCATAGCTATAGACTCCGTGCTGTAAGTAATAGCTTACAATATGTGTTTAAAGTCTTTGTGGTTCCTAAATACAATAGAGCGACTCAAACTTACTCTAATGATTATTATCTATCTAGTTTAGATAGAACCATATTTGAAAAACTAAATGCAACTCAATACACCATTTATGTAAACGGTGGCGGCATTTTAAATAACGGAAACAATACCAACTCTCAGCAATTTACAATTGCAGTCAATGTAGGTAATGTGATTTCTGAATACCAGGGCTTTATACTCCCAGAAGCTATAACAATTAAGTATGGAATCAACGGCCATGTAGGCTGGATTATAGATTACTTAAATAACGCTACCGAAGTATACGGAGCTAATGTCTTTGCAGAGTATTCAGTTTTAGGTAATCAAAACTTTAGTGTCCAATGTAACCAAACTTCTTTAACCAATTGGTTACAAACGCTATGGAAACCTCTACATGCGTTATTCGACCAAAGCGTTTCTTTAAGTCCACCTACGCCTACACACATGGCGTTTATGTATCAGAATGAAACATCGCCTATTGTGAATATTGCTCAATACTGGAATATTACTCAACAAAATACATTTTCTAATGAATGGATATCTGACAACACATTGAGCATTGTCTGGTATCATTTAGAAGCTGACAATGTAACCTATACGACTTTAGGTATAAGTCCTTTGCCTTTAGTCAATACGTTGACTTAAATCTCAAGACAAATTAAAACTTATATTACTTTGATGATAGCCTTGGGACATTAATGTCCCAAGGCTATCCGTTTTTAACTAGGAGAAGATCATGACAAAAGAAACAACAAAAAAAGTATTTTCTATTAAGGGAACTAAAAACCCACCACAGTACTGTAAAAAGTACTTTCCGAAGGATCTGCCGGTAGATTCAATAACCACTCAAAGGCGGTCATTTGGATCAGGAACGGATCCGATTTATAAAACCGACTTTAGTGTACATTGGTCGGCTACAAAACAGGAGTGGGTTGCCATATTAACCCCCGACTATATCCGGTCAGGAGATATGATCTTGGCAATAACCAAAGATAATGAAACAGTCTACGATAACAAAAATCTCCTATGGAGAATCGAAGACCTTATGAAATTCTGGTCGGCGTGTAAACTGGCCGGTTCAATTGGCTTTGATATCCAAAGTTGTTTTAAGGAGTGTCTCATAGACTTACCCGAAAAATACATTGATTAAAAATTCTACTCATCGTTTATAGTGAGTAGATTCAATAACCAAATCAAGAAAATAAAATGAAAAAATTAAACGAAAGCTATGCCAAACTGTTGCCGAATTCAATCCCAGCAACGCTTATCTGCCAAGAACGATACGATCATGACAGAGCCCAGGTATATAACCGGCTAAACCACACTACTATATCTGACATACTCTGGTGCTCAACTCACGGTCTTTGGGTTATGGAATTGAAAAAAATTCAAAACCAGAACAACCCAAATGCGATAGTTGTATATGCCAACAACAGCAGCCCTTATAGCGCTTTCACTGACCTAGTCACTCTCGAAGTAGATAAACGATACCTATGGAGAGCCGAAGACCTTATTGAATATTGGAATGAGATTTTCAATATTACCGGTATAGTGTCGGACGCTGTTGATATTTTAAAACATTGGTCTCTTCAAGAAGACAAAATAATGAATTTTGTTATGAAGTATTACACGAGATACTACAATGAGTTGAAAGCTCTTCAAGACAGAAAGCTTAAACCCAAGTTTGATTTAATTCCGTTTATCGTCAATAAAGACGAAGACAGTTGCTATGGAGCTACATCTCCCGCTGTACCTGGATTTTCATCGGCTGGTGATGATCTCGCCCAGCTCATTTGTAACATACGGGAAGGCTTAAAAGCTCACACTGAGCTGAGTGAGAAAAATGACGGCGCACCATTTGTCTTTAAAGATGATTGGAAACGCACTGGAACTTTGACCGTTGGAGGTGACTTACTGATCTTCATAGAGGTTTAGTCTATAACTACGGTAGAGAGAATTAATTCTCTCTACCACTTAATTTAAGGAATTTTTTATGGTTAATATAAATGAAACACTAAACTCAGGTTTAGCTATTTTATTTGGCATGATTAGCTTACATCTTCTATTGGTTTTGTGGAGACGCCTTTTTTCTAAAGAAACCACTGATAAGAAAAAGGAATCATTAGAGTCCTCTTATTACAGAGCTATGCCAACGCCTGACACACTCAAAAAGAGTCGAACCCAATACTACTCTGATACCTCAATGTCAAATATACGTTGGATAACTAGAGGCGATAGTTGTCCTTTAGTCGGCTCTAAGCCAGTGGGATGGGGAATTAAAATCCAAAATGTTGGCAACGATACAATAGGAACGTACATGTCTTCAAAAGGAGATCTCTTGGATGCTTATTATTACGAGGTTTATACAATTGAAGAACTCCTTCAGACTTGGCATAGGCTCAGCTCTAATGACAAGATTGGGATTATTCCTGACTTTGACCTACACATCCCAGAGATGTTAGCTTTGGATAAGTTAATCTTAAAGCAATTAATCAACTACTTGGACGACAGTGGGAGCTATAAGCGCTTTCATGACATATTCAAAGAAAAATCATTTATATATCATGAAAATGAATAAACAATTGTGTTTATTCATTTTCATTAATTCTCTAGGAGAAAAACATGCAAACTGAAGCAATGGTAATAATTCAAGCATTACTGGGCTTTATGGCTTTTGTGGTTATACCTTTAGTCATAGTCTATTATCTGGCAACACTTTTGTTATCAGATAAAAAACCAAAGAAGGTTTTTGCTCATTTCCCAATAAATGAAATGAGGCCAATTTGGAAAGAATGGAGCCGCATGTCCAATGTAGTGTGGTGTGCTCAAGGAACCATGGTGGGGTGGTTCCTTATTGATAAAAGAAACCCGTTTCAATTGAGTGATGGAGATGTTCATCTCTACACTATAGGTGGCGGATATGCCGGTAGAGTCAGTGGATTTTACCTCTATTCGGTAGAGGACTTAATTAGCTATTGGCGACACAAAGAAGAGACGATTAGCGGTAAGCTAAATTACGTAAGCCTTTTAAATAAGGCTGGCTTATTTAAGCTTTTTCCAGGACTACTCTCTGAGGTGAAGGATCACATCAGAGTCACCAGTGTTAAAAAATAAATAGATTTGCTTAAACGGTGAGGATAATCCTCACCGTTTAAGTATTTTTTTTTTCAATTTAAAATCAATTAATATGTTTATTAATTAGGAGTTTATTCATGAGTGGAAAGTTAATTGTATTAGAGGGTATTGATGGGTGTGGAAAATCGACCCAATCAAAACTTTTATATGGAAATCTCAAAAACAGAGGCTTACCAGTTAGTTTGGCTTCAGAGCCGAGTCACAATCCAGTAGGCGTTCTATTGAGAAAAGAGCTGGCTAAAGAATCAGACTTTATTCATCAAGCTATTTATGATGAATACATTGGCCATTTGAGTATTGCAGATAGACTCTATAATTACTATAGAGGCAACAATTGCATACAAAACCTTTTATTAGAAGGTCAGATTGTTATTACCGACAGATCCTATTTTTCAACGCTTGTTTATAATTTTAATAACGAAGATATTGATAATAGTTCTATCAGTAAATACATTGAATCTACATTTATATTACCTGATTTAGTTATCTATCTTGACATTACTCCAGAATTGGCTTTTGATAGACTTAAAAAGATCGGTAAAGGAGACTCTTATGAAAACATCGATAAACTTCGAGAAGTTAAATTAGGTTACGATAAGGTTTTAAGTAACGTTAGAAGCCTAGTTAAATTCGATGTTGATCACACCGACATTCTAGATTTAAACACAGGAATTGTCAATCATCTAAACTACTATCTAAAAACAAACGTATGAGTATTTTATCTGACAGAGAAATCATTGAACGCTGTATAACCCAAGACATGATTACGCCATGGACTGGTAATCAAATTAAATTTGATCCAGGTGGCAAACCCATTATTTCCAGCGGAGCTTCTTCCTACGGCTATGATGTGCGTTGCTCAAATGAATTTAAGGTTTTCACTAATGTAAATTCAACAATTGTAGATCCAAAGAACTTTGATGAAAATTCTTTTGTGTCTGTAACAGGCGATGTTTGCATTATTCCACCTAACTCATTTGCTTTAACGTCAACAGTTGAGTACTTTAAAATACCTAGAGACATCTTAGTAATATGCTTAGGTAAATCAACCTATGCACGATGTGGACTGGTTATCAATGTAACGCCTTTAGAGCCTGAATGGGAAGGTCAAGTAACTATTGAGATTTCTAACACTACCCCATTACCTGCAAAGGTTTATGCCAATGAAGGTATTGCTCAGTTTTTATTCTTTAAAGCTGAGAGTGAATGTACAGTGTCTTATGCTGATAGACACGGTAAGTATCAGGGACAAAGTGGTGTAACACTTCCAAAAACATAATCGTATGATCTAGGATAGGGTAGCCTAGGCTACCCTATCCTACAAACACTTTTATTTTGAGGCTTTTTATGATATTACACTTATCTGACTTTGATAGATATCCTAGAGCGATAGTAGACACTAAGACAACAAATGAGACTTGGCTTAGAATGGCCGGTTTATTAAAGACAATGGGCATTAAAAACCATTACTTTCATTTAGCTCTATTAGACCCTGAATTACAAGGTGTAGATTTCTTTAGTCCTACTCTCTCTGCAGAATTAGCTTTAAGGGCTCATACTGAAATAAAACACAATCCTTGGTTTTTCATTCGTGAGATAGCGAGGTGGCCTAATAGTGGTAAGCCAGTTAGCATATTGCTAAATAGACCAGCACTTGCTGTATGGTGGTGTACTTTTAATTGTATTAGGTTTGGCCTAGTCATGCCACGTCAGATAGGTAAAACTACAGACCTTGTTTTACTACATAACTACCTAAGGGATTTTTATTATGGGCCTAATAATAGTACTTTCCTTTATACAAAAGACACTAAATTAAGAAAACAAACTGTAGAGGATATGAAGGCTGTACAATCTTATTATCCACCATTATTATCTCCTGTTACTAATTATGGCTTAGGTAAAGACTTAGATAACCAGGAAAGCGTTAGCTGTAATTTGAGAGAGACAAAAACAGTTACAAGTGTTGCTACCGATGTAGCTGTTCGTGCATCTAATATAGGTCGTGGTGGAAAATATAAATTCTTTCATGGTGACGAAACCGCCTATTGTGTTAATGCGCAGTTATCAATTCCACAAATACAATTTGCTATGGGTGCAGCAGTTGAGATTGCTGAAAAATATGGGGAAATCCATAATGCAGTTTATACTACAACCGCAGGTTATTTAGACACTGAGCACGGTAAATATGCTTATGATTTAATTACAAGCGGTATGTACTTTGGTGAATTTCTTTATGATGCAGGGAGTAAAGAGAAAGCTAAAGAGATTGTCATATCTAATAGCAGTGATGGCAGATGTATGGTTAATGGTACTTTTAACTATAGACAGTGTGGCAAAGACGATGCTTGGTTTAGAGCACGTTGTGCTGATGCTAGAACCTCTATTGAAGAAATTGAAAACAATCTATTAAACAAATGGCAGCGCGGTAGCTTAAAAATGGTTTTAACCAAAGAGCAAAGCGATATATTGTCTAATAACGAAACGGCTTGTAATCATACTGAATTAAGCCATGAGGGCTATATCTTAGACTGGTGGATATCTAAAGACCGTATCAATGAAAGAATGTCGGAAGGGTGGTATGGGATAGGATTAGATAGTAGTCAGGCAGTAGGACGAGACGCTAATGGCTGTATCTTTACTGACTTTAAAACTATGGAAGTCATTGCTAGAAGCCGTGTTACAGAAGGGAGTATTTTTAAATACGGTAAGTGGGTAGCGAGTCTTTTAATTAGATTCCCTAATACAGTCTTAATAATAGAAAATAAAGCGAGTGGTCAAGCTTTACTCGATATTATCGTTTATGAATTAATGAGAGTAGGTATTAATCCTTATACACGAATCTACAATAAACTCGTTGATGAGTACTCTAAGTATAAAGATGACTGGGAGTTTTTAAGAACAGGTGGATGGCGAGATGAAACCTATTATGAAAATAAGTATAAGAAACTCTTTGGTATTTCTACAACCTCTGACTTACGTGATTTTCTCTATAGTACTGTTCTTCAAAACGCATTATCCTCTACTGGTCACTTAGTAAGAGATAGCATTTTATCTGATGAGTTACGTGGCTTAGTTGATAAAAACGGTAGAGTAGACCATAAAAACAATAAGCACGATGACTTGGTTATATCATGGCTATTTATCCATTGGTTTATTAAGCACAGTAGAAATTTACATCTCTATGGATTAGATTCAAGATATTGTTTATCTATGGTAAACGATCTAGGTTCTATGCTATCTCCAGAGGAATTAAAGAAAAAGCAATTGATTATGTCTATTCGTAATGAGCTCCATAATGTTAAAGAGGACTTAAAAAACTCTTATGATACAATAGACATAATGAAGAATGAAAGATTAATCGAAATGAAAGTTTCTCAGTTAGAAGGATTAGGCGATACCAGTATGTCAGTGGATAGTATTCTTAAAGAAGTCAATGGTTCTCGTAAAGGCGGTAAGAGCCTTAAAGTCAGTCTTTCTGAATTAAGTAGGTCTAGAACTAAAAATTATTACGCTAACAATTATAGAATTTTTTACTAGAGTCTCTTATAGTCTGTATTTTTTACTCTGAGGATTTAATTATGGATAACAATATCAATGTTTCTTTTGGGTTTGGTGAGGATTATCACCTAGTGCAAACAAATCACTCTATGACCGTTTACTCAAAAAAGAATGGTAGTTTGGGTAAAGCATCTGAGCCTATTCCTATGCGAAACATTAGAGTAAGTGCTGACTTTAAAGAAGACGGCAATGTAGCCTATACTTTATCAGAAAACGGCGAACCGTTAAGTTATGCAGGACTGGATGAACACGCCCAATCGGTTATCTTAGGGGTCATAGATAGCCATTCTGAAAACGTAAGAAATGGGATTAAAAACTAAGTAAAGTAAGATGTTCTCTATTACCACTAGGTTTTAAACCTAGTGGTAATAGTAGGAATTCAAATAATGTTCAAACTTATATTATTTTGATGAATAGACTATTCTATTCTTAATTTATTTTGGAGATTCAAGATGGCTAATATCAGCAAAATGACAAAAAAATCTAGTGGCTTTTCTTACGGCGCAAAGCCTTTGGAAAAACACGTTCCTAAAACGATTGGGTCTGTAATCGACCCATTTGTTTCTTTTGAAGAATTCAGTTCCCTAGAGGGGACTGATTATGGCACGGAAATCACGATCATGGAGATCGTGATAAAGTCACCGTGTGGTTTTATCAAAAAGCGAATTTCTGTAATGTCCAAAAACCAGGCATTTTTCCTGGTTGAAGAAGACATAGGAGGGACAGAATCCATAAAACGAATTGGTGCACATGAAGTGCATCGATACATTAAGTGGATCCAAACTCTTAATGAAAGAATGAAAGAGTTTGGAACAATGGATGTTCCAAAACCAATAGTAGAAGCGCCAGTTAGCTTCTGGCGTTAAAAAAAAACCTACACTGAGACCTAAAAAGGTCTCAGTGTAGGCTATGTGGTTCATCACCATATTTTTTCATATCGGTTTAAATAAACCTTTATGAAACGCTCAACTGCAACCCAGGAGAAAGTAACAAATTAAACATACTATTAGCTTACTTTTTGTAAGCAATCAAAGACCTTAGTGTAATATAAAACACTGTAGCGATTCTTGTACTAATTATAGCATTTTCATTAATCTTTAAATTAGCGTGCTCAACAATAAAATCCATTTTTTCTTTTATGTCTGCATATTGATCTGACTTAAATCTACTTGAGGCTAATACGCCTCTGAGTTTAAGTGCTACTTCAGGAATATTGCTTAAATGAATGTTTTCTTTTTTTAAGAGCGTTAAAGAAAACATAATGATTTCATCGACTAGATCGGCAATATCAATAGGAGAGTTTTTGATATGCTTAACCATATAGTTTTCAGATATGAAATACAAGGTATTATTGAGATAAAACTCATTAGCTGTTTTAATCGTTTCTCCTACTACCCCTACCAAGTCTGATTTAACAAAGTTATGTTTATCTGGAACAATGTGCTGCATAAGTGTTTTAATGTGGGAATAGCTATTTATAGAATCTTTTAAAATAGCTTCTCCTTCTACAATTGTGTATTTAGAGGTTGTTACTAATTTTGATTGATTGTTTTTAATCTCATGGTACTTATTGGTTAAGCCTTGTACTAACGACTTTAAACGAGTGTGCATATCGTTTAAAGCTGCTACAATACTAGGATCAGGTTCTAGGGTTCTAATGACTCTAGCATGTAAGGCATCGTGACCTAAAATGTCATCTGCTCTAGCATCTAACATTGCTTGCCAGGTACCGTGTTTTTTTAACTGCGATTTATTATCTAAAGACTCATAAACCATTTGAGCAATACCTTCATCTGCTGGATAAGGGAATCTATGACGATGTATACTCGATAGCCGTCTATATTGCAGTCCCATAATAGCAGCAGTTGCTAATATCATTTTTTCTTTTTCAGGTAAGTCTGAAGTCAATGCCCTATAAGTCACCCAGAGAAAAGACAGATTAATAGCATCTGAGGAGACTTTAAAGTTTTTGTTTATATCAGGTAAGTCATAAATGTCGCTTTGTAATTTATCAAAGTCATTAATTTTAAGGACATTATTGACCCAGTTATAGTCATCTTCATTTAGAAACAAAAAAGAATACACCCCAATTAAATTACCTCCTAGAAAGTTAATGTGGTCTCTTACTCTATCTGACTTTCTAGAAAAGTCTCGAACAAAGGTAACTACATCCATTAAGAACTTTCTATCGACAGTAACCTGAACCTCTCGGTTAAATATCGCTAATATCGATTTCTCTTTTAGCATAAAAATAAACCCTACAAAAATTATAAAAACTCAATCCAAATACATTTATATATCATTAAGATGAATAAGTAATTACACTTATTCATTCTTTTATTTTCAAGGAGATATACCATGAACCAAGAAGTTAGTAACAAAAACATCTCGTCATACCCTTTACTAAGCTTACTGAAAGGAAAGGGA
>Ga0007828_1000348_pt1 | contig 12048 bp, 7 predicted proteins | sample CryBogCBE16Oct07_FD_71232 | JGI IMG/M metagenome (GOLD analysis project Ga0007828, IMG submission 71232) | Freshwater microbial communities from Crystal Bog, Wisconsin, USA - CBE16Oct07 | ecosystem: Environmental > Aquatic > Freshwater > Lake | place: Crystal Bog, Wisconsin, USA | collected...
CAATCAACCAATCATATTGACTAATTTGTATTCTTTATTGGATCAAATTCAAGGAGTTCAAACGGTTAAAAATATCACCATAAGTAATTTAGTGGATTCAACAGGAGCTACGTATTCTCAATACGCTTACGATATAGCGGGAGCGACTGTCAATAACGTAATATATCCTTCTTTGGATCCGTGTATATTCGAAGTGTTGTATCCAAATACGGACATTCAAGGTAGAGTAGTAACATTTTAATAATTAAACAATGGCAGTATACAAAATATTCGCGAGCTCAGACGCAACAATATATTCTTCTGATGTAAGCAAAAATACAGGTCTGGACGAGATATTAGAAGTCGTTGTTAAGAATAATAATGCTAGTACTAACGGGCTTTATTTAACAAGCTACGTTGAAGACATAAGAAGATCTTTGGTTCAATTTTCAAATACCGATTTGGCGACCGTAAAGTCCCTTTCTACTGGGTCATCTTTCCAAGCGAATCTTAGACTGTTTTTATCCAGCGCTGAAAACTTATCTACTACTTACTCCTTAGAATTTAGACAAGTAAGTCAATCTTGGGACATGGGTACAGGTAAATTTATCGACTACCCTGAAACTAGAAACGGGGTTTGCTGGAACTCTCCTAATGCTTACGTAACCCAATCAAATACTTCGTGGTCTGCTGTTAGCTCTAGTTATTATACTATTGCGGGTGGAGGATCTTGGACAGGTCTTTATGTTACTCAAAGCTTTGGATACGCTGATAACAAGGACGTTAACGTAAATGTTAGTCCGATAGTTTCCTCTTGGTTTTCTGGGTCTTTCCCCAATTACGGACTGTTGGTTAAATTTCCAACGCCAATAGAAAACAACTCTGGGTCTTATATACAGACCAAGTTCTTTAGCTTAGATACTCACACTATATATCCTCCAACGTTAGAGATAAAGTGGGACGATAGTACTTATGTGACTGGGTCTTCAGTAACTAACAGCGATTTCGTAGTTAATTTTGCGAATAATCAAAACGAGTTTAAGTACGGTACTCAAAAATACAGAGTGAGATTGGCCACTAGATCTACTTTTCCAACAAGACAGTTCACGACGTCCTCAATATACTTGAACACACTGTTATTGCCTTCAAGTTCTTATTGGGCAATACAGGACTACAAGACAGAAGAGATGGTTATTGACTTCGATACCAATTACACAAAGATAAGCTCTGACGGTACTTACAACTACTTTAACTTGTACATGAATGGATTGGAACCTGAGAGATTCTACAAGCTATTGGTACAAACCGTTCTGCCATCGACGAACGAAACAATAAACATAGATAGTAACTTGATTTTTAAAATTGTTAGGTAATGACAGAAACAGTAAATTTAGTAAAACAAGTATACGGTGTAAATACCTACAACAAGGTAATAGACACGAGTTTTTCGGAGCTTATAGCCGCTACTCCTATCGTATCGAGTTCTACTATAACTATACCTCAATTCTTCGAGTACTACGATCAGTTATTCTACGACATACCAGTAAGTGGATCGATTAACTCACATCAAGAATTGGTACAAAGAAGTACTCAATACATAGGTGGATCTACAGTTAGCGCACAAGAACAGGCTCTAATAGACGAAATTAATACTTTAAGACAGCAATTAGTTGATCTTAGTCAAACTTATCTAAACGTAAGTAATATAACCGCATAATGGAATTAGTAAACGTAATATACAACGGACAAGGAGTAGAAGCTCAGCAATACAATAACTCTGATTTGACTCTTATTACCAATAACTACATTAATACTAGCTTCCTTAGTAATAGCAACGACTACGTAGAGGCTTTTGTATACGACGATAACAACAATCTGTTAAATAGCGATTATAACTACACTTCTTATACACTTCCTTCTCAAGCTAATACCAGCAATGGATCTTACGGAAATATCATATTGGATCCTCAGTCCTACGTAACTGGTCTAGGGTTCGATAGAGGTTCTACTAATGTTCAATACAACTTCTTAAGGAATTTATTCAACTCATCTTACGGTAACTTTTACTGGATAAAACAAATATCTCCGTCAAGAAAAGAGCTAATACTATCCTCTCAGACCATAAGCGATAGTTCTATATTATCCGGTTTTAACGACTATCAAACTTACGCTGCAAACAAGAACTATTTTGCAGATTTCTACCTTAACTTTGGTGGCAATCAACTTATCATAGCAGTTAACGTTGCGTATTCTACGGATTCTAACGGAGCCAATCTGTTGATAAAATTATACGAGCCTCTTCCTACTGATTTTGACGTTAAGTCAACTTTATGGATCGTGGACCAAGTTGCTCAATCTGTTAGCTATAACGTAAACATACAAGTAGAAGCAGAAGCCGTAACGAATAACAACGCTTTAAGAGGACCAAACTTCAAGATAGACGTTAATCAAAAAGTAGGGTTAACAACGCAATACTATAACTACAACAATTTAATAGCGAGCCCGGTAACTTCTTCGTTTAATAAATTGAACAGTTACTATCAAGACAAGTCCATAAACATTAACGTAGACTACACTAACTTTGCTAACTTCATTCACTTCTCAAGCGCGACAGAAAGACTAAACAACTTCACGTATAAGCTTGGATTGATAGAGTCTTACAACGCTCAGATAAATGCACAAAAGTCCGTAGTAGGAGGTAATTTAGCTGCCTCTTCTTCTATAGGATTCTTGAGCCAGTCCATAAGCAACATAATAACGAATTTCGATACTTACGAGTACTATCTATACTACACTTCGGCTTCTTACGCTTGGCCAAAAATTAATAACAAACAACCTTACCAACAAGCTTCTGTAACTTCTACTGCAGGTTTGAATTGGTTGGGAAGCGCTACTACTGCGCCTTCGGCTAGTAACGTATCGATGTTGTACTCTGCGTCTTACTACGATTTGACCAACAAGGACATGCTGATCAATACGATTCCTCAGTACTTGTTGGACGATCCTAACAATGCACCTTACGAGACCTTCGTGTACATGATCGGTCAGCATTTTGACAATGTCTGGATCTATTACAAAGACGTAACTAATAGATACAATAACACAAATAATCCTAATACTGGTGTGTCTCTGGACTTAGTTGGAGACGCTTTAAGGGGATTGGGTATTTCGTTGTATACCAATTCTAACTTGTCCGATAACTTGTACTACTCTTTATTCGGTATCAATGCGGACGGTAGTTTGTTGCCTCCAACCGGGTCGGAAAGAATAACGAATTACGTGACTTCTAGTATTGCAACTTTGCCTGCTCAAACCATTCAGAGCGAAGTTTATAAGAGAATTTATCACAATTTACCTTACTTACTAAAGACAAAAGGTACTCACAGAGGAATAAAAGCTTTGATATCTTGTTTCGGTATACCTGAGGGTATTTTAACAGTTAACGAATTTGGAGGGTACGATAAAAGTAACCAAGATGGCGTATTCGAAATCAACAATCAGAAAGCCTACGCAGTATCCAGCAGTCTATCTATATCAGCTTCTGTGTTGTCTCCTTACGCTACTTTACAGTACAATCAAACTGATAGAAGATCGGACGTGCCAAAAGTAGAAATTGGATTTTCTCCTTCGGATACTATCAACGCTTACATTACTGGGTCATTGGGATACTTTAACATAGATCAATTGATAGGTAACCCGACTGATTTGTACTCGGCTTCTTATCAAAATTTGGACAATCTAAAGAAGACAGTATTCGCCAACGCAACGTATCAACACAGCGTTTGGGAGTACTTGAGAATGATCAAATTCTACAACAATAGTTTGTTTAAGATGATCAAGGACTTCGTGCCTGCGAGAGCCGATGTGTCCACGGGGATCATTGTAAAGCCGCACATATTAGAAAGAAGCAAGTACGCTAGACACCAACCCATAGCGATTAATAACAGCGGATTGGTATCGGAAATAAGCGGAAGTAAAATTACGGGCTCTAACGCTCTGGATCTAAATAAGTCTACTGCTTACGTTAAAACAGAGTACACTACAAAAGGATTAATTCCGGTTTCAAGAAGCGTTGGGTTCGAGACATTTACTGGGGAATTTAGTGGATCGAGGTTTACTGGTACTAGTAGAACAAAAAGTCAAACCGAAAGATCGTATCAGCCTTTTCAATTTAATAGTATATCTGGAAGCTACGTACCGACTCAGAGCATTAATTTGGGCGCTCTGTATCAAAACGTTACAGGATCTGTTAAGTCTAAACTGTTCTATAAATTGGATTTTAGTGGAGTATCAAAGAATAAAGCCACTAACTATGGATTAATAACTCAATCAATAGCATTTGGACCAAGTTATCAAAACAATCCAAACGGTCAATACGCTAGTGTACAGGACTATAACTATAATCTAAGAAGAAGCATTATCCCAAGATACAGTGGATCTTATTCTAGAGGCTCGGCTTATAACGTATACACTACGCAAAGCGCTACTTACGGTGGAGACATAACTTACGGTAGCGATCCCTTAATCAATTACTATACGAACAAATTGGCTCTGTTTACTCAAATAGAAACAAGCTCTTACATACCAGGCCAAGTTAACGCTGCGCTGGCTTATTTAGTGGACGTGTCAGGAGGTTTACAAGAGTTGAATCAAAACAATACGCATTGGACAGATATACAAAACACATTCATAGGTGGAAATACTTTAACTGTCAAACAATTCGATAATAGAAAATTTGGAAATCAAAAAACTACCGATGGTATTAAAGCAATATACAGTAGCGGATATTCTTACTCTCCTCAGTTGTATTTTTTAACCGGCGCTGATACTGCTTTATATTTCAATAATACCGGTAATGCTTTAATCACTGGGTTCGTTGCCAAAAACGATACGTCTGGAAATGGATTTATCAGTGGAGCGGCTAGTCCATCTTTTCCGGTAACAATAAATCCCGGAGGATCTAGTACAAGAAGCGGAAGTGTATATGGTATATTTACGGTAGCGAATCCTTCTACTGGATATACGTCCGGAGTTGCTAATCAATTCCCTACGTATTCAGCGCAGACTGCGGCTCTAAACACTTTCGCGACTCAATTTACTTTAAATTTGCAGTTTCAAGATCCTATAACAAAAGGCGGAAGTACGGATCAAGGTTCTTTCTTATATCAAGTAGTTGGGCCAAACGGTTTAGTAATTCCTGGTAGCACTCCTCAAATAATGGACTTTACGTCTAGTTATACTGCGGCAACTTCGTTTAATAATAGATTGACTGCAAGTAGTGTTTTACCTGCAACAGCTACTAATTTTACGAAAATTGGGGCAGATACTACTTTCTATGCTCCGATTGATTTGTGGGACGGTAGTACAACACAGAATCTTACTGGAGCCGGAAGATATATAACTTTTGCGAACTATACTTGGTACGTACCTGGAATGGGTAGTCAATTCGGAGGTTTAGCGTCTTACGTGGATATTAATTTCCAATCTTACATTACGCCGTTCTATGGATCTCCTTCCCCAGGAAATACTACTATTATTACGAATCCTAGACCTGCTTCCACCAATCCAGCGTCTTCTGTTTACAGTCAAACGTTCACAATAAACTATACCACTCCTGCTGTGTCTTTGGCGAAAAACGATAAGGTATCTTTTCAATTGGTACAAAGAAGCATGTCGACTGCTAATTATACCGCAAGTTTAACTGGGATAAGTTCTCTTGCTTTGGGATCGGTTTCCATAGGAGCAGGTGGATATCCTTACGCTACATCTAGTGCTGCAGCTGGTAATTTCATATACTCGGCAGCAAACGGTTACATATCAGCGTCTAATTCGCCTACCGGATCTATTGTATTAAGCTCTAATTTATCTGGCTATATAGGATATCAATTCGTTCCTTATTTCACTTCGGGATCTAATATATATTCAAGTAGCTTATACGCATTTTCAAGCACCTCTGCATCTTATGGAGATACTGCTTACGTATTCCAACCTTCATTGGGAGATAAAATAGTAATTTCCGATATTTCCGGAGTGACTCAAGTATTGGACGTAATAGGATACAATTTAGACGGAAATAGCAGGGCCAATATATCAGTTTTACCTACAATACTAAGTAACTGGGTGACAAATCCAAACAGCATATACCAATTCTTGTTAGTGAAAAAATACAAAGACGAGCAGAGTTTACAGTTAACATTTACCAAAAGACCTGGTCAAACTTCTTACGGATTCTTGATCCCTCAGAATATAAATCCTAACGTCTTGGCCAACATTAATACTATCCAATCTCAGGTCCAAGCGCAGTTATTATCTTCACAAGCAAATTCAAGTCAATAAAGATTTCTAATTTCACTATATTTATAAAGAGAAAAATACACTAAAAACATGGCATATTTAAGTAACACATCGGTTGTTATAGACGCTATCCTTACAAAAAAGGGTAGAGAGTTATTAGCAAGAAACGACGGTTCGTTCCAAATCACTCAGTTTTCGTTATCAGACGACGAGGTAGACTACACATTATACAATCCAAATCACCCTTCAGGGTCTGCTTTTTACGGAGAGGCAATTACAAATATGCCAATCATTCAGGCTTTTCCTACCGATAACGAGATTATGAAGTACAGATTGGTTACTTTGCCTAGAGGTACTTCTCAATTGCCAGTTGTTAACATTGGTTATAGCACGATTACGTTACCGCAAGGAGGTTCTGTATCTATTACTCCTCAAACATTGAACTATTTAGGAGCTACTTCTACTTACGAGACAGACGGTTACACATTCACTATCGGAGACGTTAGAACTACTAGTACTTTCACTGGAGTTGGTATTAACACTCCTGCTGCGACTGCCGCAAATAGCACTCAGACTTTGGGTACTAACGTTAGCTTGACAGTAATTGGAACTACATTAAACATAACAGCTACAACTGTAAACACATTATTCGGATCAAATACCACGTTATATACTTTATTAACAGTAGTTGGTAGAGACTCAGGTGCAAGAATCACAGTTCCTGTGCAAATCAATAAAGTATCATCTTAAAAATTAACCTATGTCATATACACAGCTAGCTCCTACTGATTTCGTAGTATCTTCTGAAGCCATCACAGCACCAGCATGGAGCACTAATGCGCCTACTCTTACTACATTTTATAGTGGATCTCAAACGGTGTCTACAACTATCACTTCTGACGCTTTTTATATTAACGTGTATCAAACCGCTTCTTCTTCGACTGGAGCTGCGGTTCAGTTCTCTATAGCATTCGGTCACGTATACGGTTCAGGATCTCAATATTATAATCCATTAGTAGCCGGAGTTTCTCCTTCTTACACTACTTACAAGCAATACAAGAACTTAGTTTATGGAGCGTTTATTACGGGTTCTCAAGGATTTAATTTCGGCGGTACTGCTACAAACTCAAGATATATCTACGCAATCAATATAGATAGAAATAGATACAAAGAAAGTTTATTACCGGGATCATTTAATTTAACTTTATCTGGATCTGGTGGTCAAATTCAACTTACCGATAATAGCAACAATTCTAGCGTTATTAACTACTTAGATTGCGGAAGAGTATTTAACATCGTATCAGGATCTAATGGATACGCAAGTACTTCGACTCCTACTGGAGCAACTCAAGCAGGATATACTGCTTTGGGATCTTATGGATTTTTCCTACCTGATATCGGCGTAATCATATTAAATCCAGGAGCTTTGGCATTATCACCTTCTTACGGTGGTATTTCTTTAAGCGTAGATGAATCTATTAACCCTTCTACTCCTTATTCTTCTGTATCTAATACAAATTTATTTAATGCGATAGTAGCAGGAAATAGCTTCCAATTAAGCTCTTACGAAACTATATCTTCTGACTATGTGTTTGTAAGAATTCCTAATGCTCAATACAACTATAGTTCTAATCCTACGTTTACTTCAGGATCTAGCGGAGGTTTGGTATATCCAATATTGGTTAACAGTCCTCAAACGTATATCACGACTGTAGGATTGTACAATAACAATAACGATCTTTTGGCAGTAGCTAAAATGTCCGTACCTTTAGTAAAAGATTTCACGAAAGAAGCATTAATCAGAGTTAAATTAGACTGGTAATAATTAAAAATGAGTAGAGCATCAAATACGATTAATTCATCCGACCGTTCTACCACTCCAATCAGATTACGCTATACGTCTTCTTATACTCAATGTACGATAGGAAATAATGGCATAACAGTTTTGAGTGGTATAAATGGTCCGGTTGGTACGACAGGTTCGGTGCCTCAGCGCGTATTGAATTACTACTCAGCGAAACAGCTATTCTATTCCAATTTTACTACGGGATCTTTTTTGTCCAATAGTTCAAGCTTCGATAATTCTTTACAATCTACAGCAGCTTCAGGAACTTTTGATGCGGACGTTAGATACTTTCCTACAGAGTCGAATTCTCAGATCTTAATGTTATCGATCCCAAGAAATATATTTGGAGATAACTTAGGACGTAATAGTTTTGTCCTGTCGTCTTCTGCATATTTTATATCCGACGATGGTAACGGTAATTTGTTAGATTATGCAGTCACTCCGGCAATTCATATAGGAAATTTAATGTATAATCAAGGGATAGGAATTATAACTAATCAGAACTATACGAATATACTTCCTTATGCTCCAATAGCGAATAACGATAACGCCAGCTTTCCATCTTCTTATAGTCCAAAAACTTTTAATATATTAGCGAATGATATATCAGGACCTGGAAGTCTTATTAATGGATCTGTGATCTTATCGGGAGGAAATTATTCATTGTTTACAAATAATTTAGACGGTACCGTTACTCTAAATACTTCTACTCCTGGAACTTATATTACATATTATATAGTCCAAAGCGATATAGGTGGAGGATGTTATCTGACCAGTAATAAAGCTTCTATAGTTGTAAACGTAGGATCTTATCCACCACCATCTGCAACTCCATCTGTATCAATTACACCTAGTATATCTATAACTCCGTCTATTACACCTAGTATTTCAATTACACCTTCGGTATCAATAACACCAAGCGTATCAGTTACTCCAAGTATTAGCGTTACACCAAGCGTAACTCCGTCTATATCTGTTACTCCATCGGTATCAGTTACTCCTTCTGTATCAATAACACCTAGCGTATCAATTACACCGAGTATTTCAATTACTCCAAGCATTACACCTAGCGTTTCAATTACGCCTAGTATATCAATTACACCAAGTATATCTATCACTCCAAGTATAACGCCTAGTATTAGCGTAACTCCTAGCGTATCAGTTACTCCTAGTATTTCTGTTACTCCAAGCGTAACTCCGTCTATTAGCGTAACTCCTAGCATTAGTATAACACCGAGTATTAGTATAACTCCAAGTATAACGCCTAGTATATCTATCACTCCAAGTATAACGCCTAGCGTATCTATTACTCCAAGTATAACGCCTAGTATTAGCGTAACTCCTAGCATTAGTATAACACCGAGTATTAGTATAACTCCAAGTATAACGCCTAGTATATCTATTACTCCTAGCGTAACTCCGTCTATTAGCGTAACTCCTAGCGTATCAGTTACTCCTAGTATTTCTGTTACTCCAAGTTTATCTGTTACACCTAGTGCTACGCAACCGGCTTTAGCATATTTGACAGACATATCTACAGGCGGCGGAGGTAACGGTCAATACTTAACAGCTTTTGCTGCTTGCGCTAATGGTAGTACTGTGGGAGGTACAAATAAATTTATGGTTCCAGGAGATACTTCTCCAGTTATTGGACACTATGTATACAACGATACTGGTCTTAGTTCAGTATTCAACGGTGGATCTAACTATCACTTAATGTACAGATTAGGAACTACATGGGCAGTACAAATAGGTACTATAGGTCAAATTTTGGCATTCCAAGATTGTTCTACTATACCTTCAATAACGCCTTCTATAAGTGTTACTCCAAGTCTTAGCGTTACTCCAAGTATTTCAGTAACTCCTCCAGTATCAATTACTCCTAGTGTATCGGTAACTCCATCTGCTTCTACGGTGTATACAGCTACTTCTACTTATTACGGTACTAGTGCTTCATCAGCCTGTTTATCTTCTACTATTGTAACTTTATATTATGTAGGCGTTGCTATTGGTGGTGATTACACATATTATACAAATGTTCCGTCTAATACATTAGCAGACGGTTACTATTACTTAAATACAGTATACTATCATATCAGCAATGGTACTTTATTAAATGTTGGAGGTACCGCGTGTCCTTCGCCTCCTGTTTCAACTACTCCAAGTATATCAATTACGCCAAGTATTTCTGTAACTCCTCAAGTTTCTTCTACGCCTAGTATTTCAGTTACTCCATCACAATCTACGGTGACTTTAGTAAATAGAGCTGCTTCTGGTACATCTGTTCCTTCTGGGCAATGTAGCACTTATGGTAGTAGCTTTGCTTCTATTACTACTCCTGCTAACTGGAGTTCAGCCGGTAATGGAGCCACTGCATTTGGAGCTAGTACAGCCGCAGCGATATCTCTTAACGGTACGTTTGGATTTAATACTACGATTGTGTTCATAGATAATACAGTTAACTTAGAGTGGAGAACTTTAAAAACAGGCGCTTCTACTACAGGTTCAGTTACTTACGTTGGAGCTACTCATAATACATGTTAATACTAAGAAGATAAATTGTAAAAGAAAGAATAAAAGTTGTAGATTTAATTATGTCCAAGATTTTTGTTTCCATCGCATCTTACAGAGACCCAGAATTATTACCTACCATAGAAGATCTGCTTTCTACTGCGGATAAGCCTAACGATCTTGTTATATGCATTGGTTGGCAACACTCGAAAGAAGACACTTGGGATACACTAAAAAAATACAAGAAAGATCCAAGATTCATTATTATAGACGTTGATTATAAAGACGCAAAGGGAGTTTGTTGGATGCGCTCTGAAATTCAACAGTATTACACCAACGAAGATTACTATTTCCAACTTGATTCTCATCATCGATTCTCAATGGGTTGGGACACTCAACTAAAAGATTGGTTAAATTATCTTAGATGCAAAGGATCTTATAAGCCAATACTATCAGCATACATTCCAGGCTACTATCCAGAAAAAGATCCTGAAGATAGAGTTCAAGAAGTTTGGGGTTTGAATATAGATAGATTCATGCCTGCCGGTGCAATATTTTTAAGACCTCATCACGTAGATAATTGGCAGCGTTTAACAGAACCTTTTAAAGCGAGATTCATATCCGCTCATTTTATATTTACTTTGGGTAGTTTTGTCAAAGAAGTGCCTTACGATCCTAATTTATATTTTCACGGAGAAGAAAGTTCTTTAGCCGCTAGAGCTTATACCTGGGGTTACGATTTGTATTCTCCTCATAGACCATTAGTTTGGCACGAATACACACGAGACGGTAAGAAAAAACATTGGGACGATAGTCAAGACTGGAAAGAAAAGGACAATTCTTCTTACGCAAGATTTAGAAAGCTATTTAATATGGATCCAGGAGGATGTCACCCTTGTGAAAGAAGACGATTAAAGCCTTACGATTTTGGAGACGTTAGATCTCTAGAAGATTTTGAAAGATACGCAGGGTTAAAATTCTCAACTAGACAAGTGCATAAAGAAACTATTGAAAATAAATTTCCTCCAATATCAGGCGATTACGAGTTGGGTCTTTGTTCTCAATTCAAACACTGCATAGACGTTTATAAAGGATCTTTTACCGAAACGGACTACGATACTTTTGCGATAGCATTTTTGGACGAAGAAGGAAAGGACTTATACAGACAAGACGCAAACGAATTAGAAATACAGGGATTATTGAATTCCAATCAAGACGATCAATTCATGCACATTTGGAGACAGTACGAAGACACTAGAAGACCTTACGCATGGAGAGTTTGGCCTCATTCTAAATCAAAAGATTGGTTGGACAAAATAGAAGAAGTTATAAAATATGAATAATAAAGAAACCATATTATTGCACTTACCTGCCTATAGAGATCCTGAATTGGTACCTACTATAGAAAGCGCGCTGCA